>ENA-UOJO01001241-UOJO01001241.1-human-gut-metagenome-genome-assembly--contig:-P57-NODE-1241-length-33792-cov-10.675223_pt1 | contig 33792 bp, 32 predicted proteins | sample MGYA00242351_ERZ723898 | MGnify/ENA metagenome assembly ERZ723898 | reverse complement strand
TCAGACTCTGGTCGGTCGTAATATTTGGAAAAAACCAACGACTCCATGTAAATTCATCATCCGCTCCTGTTCCATAGAATTTGTGATTCATTGAGCGGATGAATCCTTTTGCGGCTTTGTCCGCTGTCAAACCTTTCTTTCTCTGCCACCGCATTAAGGCCTTTGCTTTCCGGCGGATTCTGGCTTTCGCTTTTTCCACAGTATGTGCAGATAAATCCACCACGCCATCTGAAAAAGAAAAGCCCAGAAATTCCAGTTTTTCGTGCGGAGCATAGACGGCTTCCTTCTCATGATTGATTTCTAATCCCAACTCCTCCAGTTTTTTATACAATATTTTTTGTAAATCCATCAAGTCCTCGTAACTGTCCGCAAGGATTAATATGTCATCCGAATACCGGAAATAATTCACTTTCCTTTCTGCAAACATCTGATCAACTTCTGCCAGATACACGTTTGCCCAGAAAGGTGCCACCGGAATGCCCGCCATCGCTCCATGCGCTTCTGTAATCTTCTCGCCCTTATACATGACCTGATCATTCAACAAAATATTTGCAAACACCACGCGCAGTTTTTCATCCGGAACAAAAGAAAGTTTTTCTAACAACCGCTTGGGACAGATGGAGTTAAAATAATTGTGAATGTCCACTTTCAGGCAATATTTCTCCTGTACACGCAATTGCAAAAGGCGGCGGATTGCCTGCGCCACACCATGCTTTCTGCGAAATGCATAACAATTATCCGCAAAATAATCATCCACAGCATACAACTGATAAGCTATAAATTTCAGGGTGATACTGCTGTCATGATCAAAAGAATATACAATACGTTTCTTTGTCGTTCCGTCTTTGTTTACGATCTTTTTTTCCGGCACATCCTTTGGAAAAATCCCCTGCATGATCTGATCATACATTTCCAGATATCTTTTTCCCTTGATATATGCCTGAATCTCCTCAATTTCATATTGGGAGATATGATTTTTCTCTATTTTATAATTCAGGAACTTTTGCCATTGTTCCTCTATTCTTAACGAATCAATTATCGGATTCATGTTATACTCTCCTGCTTATAAACATTTCGATTAAAAAAAGGAGCAAAATGCTCCTTTTATAAAGAAAAAGAAAAAACTTTGAATGAATAAAGCCGTGCTTATTCATACAGGATGGTACACATTCCGGTTACCCGCAAAACGCTATAAAAGAATGTGCTGCATCCATCAGCGGGTGCAACAATTGTTGCTTTTCTTTCTCTTATTCACAATTTCCATGTTCTGTAACTGTTCGTCCTATGCCAGTTTCTCTGCAACGGTCTGCTGTATATATGCAACTGTACTTGGAAGATATGTCATAATATTCATACAAGGTACACCTGCCTGCTCACTGGCTTCATGCGCCAGTCTCACTGCACGAAGTTTATAATGGTTACGATCGTCCAGCATAATAATTGTCAGCTTCGGCTGGCCATTCTCATATAAAACGAAATCATAATCTCTGGCCTGTTCTGGTGCTCCAAATGCTCCGGCACTTATCTTCTGGCCAATCTCATACTGCGGATAATCGTTCTGCAGTACATAGGTAATTCTCTCATCGAGTGGCTTTTCATCATATGGATGAGAAACATACGGCTTCTCCGTCGGCTTTTCATTTGTCATCTTTTGTGCTACCGGCTTCTCGCGATATTCTCCACTTGTGACATTTCGCTGTACCGGTTCTTTGTAGGTCCCCTGATTTACATTGCCTGTCCCATTGTTTGTATGTGTGCTTCCCATCGCATTATTCACCGCATCGGTCACTGTATTTGCGACATTTTCGATAAGACTGTCTACACCCTTTTTTACCAATTTATCCAAAAATCCCATAACACCTGCTTTGAAATATGTAATGCATCGTAATATGCATTGCTATCTACATTAATTCCACTTTACCATAATTGAATTTGTAAAACAAGCATGCCATTTTTCCTATTTTTGAAAACTTATGCATCTGATTTTCCTTTATTATTTTGTTTCTATATTGCCTATAAATATTTCGTAAATTTTCTTTTTGAAAATCTGTTGACACAAAATTCGACATCTGTTACTATTTGTTTCGTTATTAAATTTCAAAGGCAAAGTTGCAGAAATGCAATGGCGCAAAGCTAGAAGTCTACGGTACAATTTATGTTACTAAGATAGTTCGGTTGCAATGAATCAATTTCATTGCAACTTTTTTTGTTTAAAACATTTTTTACTTGCTAATTTTTCGCAAGGAGGTGCTTTTCATTTTTCAATAATCGAGCAAGTAAATAATGTATAAATATATTCAAAGGAGTTTATTATGAAAAAAAGGAAAAAAATTTTTATCGCGCTCATATTATCAATGTGTATGATAACAGAACCAATTTTAGCTTCTGATTCCGAGCCATCCATTACTCTTCCTGACACATCCAGTGCATACTGCACAAACTATACTAAACGTCGAGATTTGAAAGTAAAATATGAGGGACAAACCATCATTAGCACCTACCAGGTAAAAAAAGGAGCCACTGTTGGTATTGTCCACTACTATATCGGCAAATACAGAAATAAGAAAAAAATAGGTGGAAAATATTATGATGGAATTCTAGTAAAAATGAATATGGAACCAGTTTCTGTTTTTGCAACAAACAAAAAAGGAAAGAAAAAGAAAATGTATGGCTTTTCGCAATATGTAAATCTAAAAAGCACATTGCCCAAAAACTGCCAAATTCAAGATTCTACACCTAACAATGCCACAACAGGAGCTTCTTCATATTCCATTGGAATATCAGGTGGCTCAGATAGTGCCTCTGTTTCTGGTAATGTTAATATAAACTCTGAATACTGCAAAGTAACCGATAACACAAAATTAAGTCAAGAAAAATATGCTGTATCATACGATTATAAACCTACTTTTTTTAATGTCTTTGATTGGTCCGCCGATTCTGAACGGTCAACAATTTTATTTGAACCTACTTGGCAAGTTGGTACTTGTGAATGGACTTCAAGTCAAAAAAATTATTCTATAAATCTTAAAATATATGCAAAGTTTGGCTTAAGTGAAGGTAAATCTGGTGGCGAAACATTAGCCCCTTACCATTACTACTCAAGCGGTAGCTCAACCACACGTACTTTAAAATATTCAAAAAAAGCAAAATAGAGGTGAAGATTTATGAACAAAACGATAAAACACATACTCAAAGGCATACTGTTTGTTGTAATTGCAATTGTAGTAATTTTCTTATGCATAAGAACCTATTACAAATTTTTTAATTCTAATGATGCTGATTTAACAACGGAAGAAACTGATATTTTACTCTTAAGCCAGACTTATCCAACGACTTTTTATTTTATCGGAGATACCATTCCACTTGATAAATCTATCACTACCAAAAATATAACTGTAGATGAAGTCAGCAATATTACAACTTCCAAAAAGGAATGGGCTATGATCGTTATTAATGATCTGAATGATGACCTTCCAATCCGTGATGAACAGTGGAAAAACCTTGTTGATACGGTGCAAAACAACAGCCATATCAATTGTATGTATCTTGGCAATAGCGATTGGGACGTAATGGAAAAGCAAGGCTATTTTTCAGGAAAAGAGGATCTCGATGACACGGATCTCTCTATGGGACTTATTCACCAGAAAACTTCCGTCATCAATACTTTAGGTATGCTTAAAGCTGATGATAACCCGGACGATCTCCCTGCTCTTTTAATTCATGAACAATCCTACGACCTTCAAACTTCGCGCACGTAAATTGTATGTATCTTGGCAATAGTGACTGGGATATGATCTTAAAGATTCCAGCAGATCTAAATAATAAGATGGAAGTTTATAATTATGATAAAACTGGATAATATATATAAAAAATACGATAATGGTGATTGTTCAACCGTTGCATTAGATCATGTAAATCTTACCATTGATTCTCCTGGTCTTTTATTTATTCTTGGACCAAGTGGCAGTGGCAAAACAACACTCCTTAATATGTTAGGAGTATTGGATGTTCCAGATGAAGGGACCATTTCCATTGATGACAAAATGATTTCATCCTCTTCCTATGAATATTATAGGAATATAGTAATCGGAACCGTTTTTCAACGATTTAATCTTATTTCTGAATGGAATGTATATGAAAATATTGAGCTGGCCTTAGAACAACAGACCTGGCCGGACAAAAACGAAGCCCTTGTGCGGGAAGAAGTCCTGCGTATTCTTGACTATGTTGGCTTAAAAGACCTGCAAAAACGAAAAATCGATGAGCTTAGTGGCGGACAGGTGCAACGCGTTGCAATTGCCCGTGCACTTGTGAAAAACCCTGCAATTATTCTTGCAGACGAACCAACTGGCAATTTGGATTCCGATAACTCACAAAAAATTTATGCTTTGTTAAAAGATATTTCCAAAGACCATCTTGTGATTGTTGTGTCACACGATGAAAAAGCGGCTGAATCGTGGGGTGACCGAATCATTCGGCTGAGCGACGGACATATTGTCGAAGATATCTCTCGCCAAAATTCTACTGATAATTTTTCGGTGCAGATGAAAGGAGATAAATCATCTTCTATCGATTTCACTCACCTTTCTTATCAGCGGCTCATGGATAAAATACGCGACTTTATAGCAAAAGGTTCCGACAACAAAGATTATACCATCTCTATTCAAAAAGAAGTGGTCACTCCGCAAATGCAGGATTCCCTGCCGGTTTCTGCAACCATTGCGTCCGATAAAAAGACAAGCAATATTAAAACTGCAAAACTGATTAAATTAGCCTTTGGCTTCCTAAGACAAAAGAAAATACGCTTATGTATCACCACATTTCTGATGACAGTAATGTTTCTTGTTGTTCAGCTATTTATGACCGCTGCTTTTATGAAACCCGGTCTGCCAGTATACAAGGCCACGCAAGCATCCAAAGATAACTACATAAGCATATACGAACCGAAAGAGTATACAAGTGACTGGTTTGATGATGTTACTGTCTCTGCTGGCACAACAGACAACATCAAAGATTTTATTCAGAATATGAAATATTCCGAAATCTTATATAATGTCAAAGGCTATAACGAGCTGGGAAATGAAGGCACTATGAATCTGCTGATCGACGCTGATTCCAATCTGAAAGATAACGAGATTATTATTACGGATTATTGTGCCAAACAATTTCATATCAGTCAAACGAATATGAAACAAAATTCAATTTGTATTTATGGTCTAAAATTTAAAGTTAAAGAAATTTTAAATACTGATTACGAAAGTCACTGGAAAACCTGCAGTAACCAGGATATTGACTACACTTATATGATGTGCAAAGTTGGAAAAGGCTTTAAAAATCGTATTCTGAACGAATCTGATTTTTTGGAAATTGACGCTTCTGACTTTAGTGATACCGTGGATGAATCGTATCTTGAAAGCAATCTGCTTTATGCAAATGCTGATACCATAACATCAGATGAGATCGTAGCCGGTCGACTGCCCCAAAAGGATAATGAAATTGTTATCTCAGCCTCCTATGCATCAGAAAATGACCTTGTCAGTAAAAACGGTAAAATCAGCACGGATGCGATTGAATTTATCGATCTGAATGCCTCCAAATACCATGGTGCATATGAAAATCAGTTAAATTTATATGATTATTTGCAATCTGCGAAAATCGTAGGAATCGTTGAGCCATATTCTGATAATGACATCTCTGTCTGGGTTAATAAACAAATGTTCCAAGACATAAAGAAAGGGTATGTAGATCAAATTGCAGACCGCTATTTTATTCCGGTATTTTCAAATGCGGATTCTTATCAGCAATTATATGATCGTGGAATCCATGTAGATACTGCCGACGCACAAAATATAGACTCCCTATATTCCATGCGTCAGGATTATCTCCCACTGATTCGGGCAGTTATTTTTGTTGGTACAATTTGCGCAGTTTTTGCCAGTATCTCTTTTATCTCTTTCAGTATTGTAGATGGAAAGAAAAAACTCGGTATACTAAAAGCTATTGGAACAAATCAAAAAGATATTATTCGGATCTTTTCCATCGAGGCCTTGCTTATTGGTTTGGGAACATTTATTTTACAGGAAATCGTATATTTTCTTTTAATAATGCTATTTAATCGAACCTACGTGCCAGCATTTGGAATGAAAACGCCTTTGGTATGCATTACACCTTTTAATATCATAAGTGCATTTCTTATAACGCTTTTGTGCAGCGGTATTGCAAGTCTTGTACCGATAAGAAAATTGTATAAAAAGACACCTGTTGATCTGTTTAAAGATTAAATAACCACGTAGATACACAGATGTTTTTTTCTTAAAAAGAAAACGTGATGTGTGTGGAAACAAAAATAGTGTGCGTAATTTTAAATACGCACACTATTTTTGTTATTTTACTTTGATAGTAATATTCAATGTTGCTTTCTTATATTTCGCATTTTCAGTTGTAAATACTTGAATTTTGTAGGTACCCTTTGGTGTCTTCTTTTTAATTTTTACTTTTCCATCTGAGGAAACAGAAATATATTTCTTACCTGTTGTTACTTTGTATCCGATACTGTTCTTGGCTTTAGCTGAAATACGAAATGATGCTGTCTTCTTTGAAAGGACTGATGCCTTGTATGTTTTCGTACCAACTCTTGCCTTTAATTTCGGACTAGACTTTGCCTGTTTTAGCACCGGGTAATCAGAACCATCTGCAAATTTCCATGCCATCCATGTGTCTTTGGATGCAGCATTAGAATTTAAGGTCTTTAAAAATTCGTCAGACTGCATATAAGAAGCAGAGTATACAGAATTATTTTTTTCTCTGATTGAACCGGATTCTTGAATGCTGATTGTTGCGGAATCCTCCATATAATAGCAGTTACCTACAGTTCCACCCCAGTTAGAATGATAAATCAAACCTGCCTGTGCAGTTCCGGATATCTCCCGCACCTTCCCCGATTAAACCACCGGCATCGCTCTTAGGAGCCGTATTTATAACTTCTCCACCAATGACATGACAGTTATCTATAGTTCCCTTTTGCCCATTGTCACCGATACGGGCTGCAATGCTACCACTATCATCTGCACTGTCAGTTGTAAAAGAGCAGTTTTCCAAAGTAAGATTCTTAACAACAGCTCCTGCGTCTATGCGTCCGAATAAACCAGACTACGCTGAGGATTTTTGGCATGTGCTATCGGGAAAATAGGCAAGTAATATGGTTTAGTTAATTTAAAAACGCTATACTAAATGTTCAATAAATCACTGAACTCTTTTAACGCACCATCTGTCTCATGTGCAAGTACACGTTTTGCAAGTACTTTACCAAGCTGAACACCTTCCTGATCGAAGCTGTTTACATTCCATAAGAATCCCTGGAACATAATCTTGTTCTCAAAGTGTGCAAGTAATGCACCCAGAGACTTCGGATTTACGCTGTCTCCGATAATAATGCTGGATGGACGTCCACCTTCGAAGTTCTTGTTACGGTTCTCATCTTCTTTACCACATGCAAAGGCAACGATCTGTGCTGCAACGTTTGCGCAGAGCTTCTGCTGGCTTGTGCTGTCCTGAATCACAACATCTGTACCGATCTGGCTGTTCTTGAATCCAACAAACTGAAGAGGCACGATATCTGTTCCCTGATGAAGCAACTGATAGAAGGAATGCTGTCCGTTTGTTCCAGGCTCACCAAAGATTACTGGTCCGGTCGGATAATTTACAGGCTCACCAAAACGGTTAACGGATTTACCGTTAGACTCCATGTCTACCTGCTGTAAGTGTGCAGGGAAACGGTTCAATGCCTGTGAATATGGAAGAACGGCTGTACTTGGGTATCCCAATACGTTGCGCTCATATACACCGATCAATGCATCAAGCATTTCAGGATTCTTTAAGACATCCTTATTTGCAGAAAGCTTATCTTCTGCTGCTGCTCCCTCTAAGAACTGTGCGAATACGTCCGGTCCGAATGCCAGAGAAAGCACTGCTCCACCAACTGCGGATGTAGAAGAATAACGGCCACCGATGTAATCATCCATGAAGAATGCTGCAAGATAATCATCACTCTTTGCCAGAGGAGATGTCTCACTTGTTACAGCGATCATATGCTTGGATGCATCCAGTCCTGCTTTCTTTAATGCGTCTTTTACGAATGACTCATTTGTTAAAGTCTCAAGTGTTGTACCTGATTTGGAAACAAGTACGAAGATAGAATGTGCTACATCAACAGAGTTCAATACTGCTGCTGCATCATCAGGATCTACGTTGCTGATGAATTTTGCTTCCATCTTGAATGTATTATTTTTCTTTGCCCAGTTTTCAAGTGCCAGATACATAGCACGAGGGCCAAGGTCACTACCACCGATACCGATCTGAACAACTGTTGTGAACTTCTCGCCTGCTGCGTTTGTGATCTCACCTGCATGTACTTTGTTTGCAAAATCAGCAATTCTCTGCTGCTGCTCAACGTAGAACTTGCGCTTGTCCACGCCATCAGCAACTACTGCATTGCCTAACTGTCCACGAGTCAGCTGATGAAGAACGAGACGGTTCTCACCGGTATTGATCACTGCACCATTGTAAAGTTCCTCAAATTTCTCTGCAAGTTGTGCTTCTTCTGCCAATTTTACGAGAGCATCCAATACATTGTCATCTACAGCTTTTGCGGCATAATTATAGGTAAATCCCTCTGCCATCGGAACGCTGTAATTCTTTACACGGTTTGCTCCGTTCTCACCGGACATAACCTCTGCAAGGTTTACACGCTCTACTTTTGAAAGCTTATCAAAAGAATCAAGAGTATCTAAGTTGTTCCAGGTAACCATTATAGTTTCCTCCTTATTATTAATTATTTCATTCATTTATTTCCTCAATCGTACTAGATTATACTATTAATTCCCTTCAAGTTCAATGTCAGAAGCACTTAAATACTTAAAAAAATGAATCGAATTTCGCTCATTTTCGACAAATTCATAAAAAATGCCGCCCTTTTGCATACTCTGCCAGTTGCCGGTTTGCCTCATTTAACGGACCAAACTGTTCCACTGCACAGATACATTTGCTACATGAATCCATGATTTTCTTTGCTTCCCGCACCTTTTTTTCATCGATCGGGTAAAAGGCTCTCTCCCACACAAGTTGTACTGCCATCGCCTTTGCTGCTGCAAATTCCACATCATTTTCCTGAAGTATGCCTGCCACAAACGGAATATTCTGTCTTTGCAGGCAATGATATACCGGAATCCCAGCACCGCCTCCACCAATGACAAACACTTTCGGTGCCTGTGCATTTTTCGGAAAAAACACCTGTCCGGTGAGTGGATCAAAATTTTCCTTTGCCACGCCATACAGCTTCTGCACATAGTCTCCCGCAAAGATTTCTTCCGGTGTGCCGATGCGATCGATCCGATCCCCTTTTACACATGCAATCCTATCGGATATCTTCTGCGCAAGGTCAAGTTCATGAAGTGACATGACGATTGCAAGATTGCGTTCTCTTGCAAGCAGACGGATATTCGCCAGAATGTCCAGCTTAAATCCCATATCCAGATAGGATGTCGGCTCATCCAGCACAAGAATCTTCGTGTCCTGCGCAATGGCTCGCGCAAGCATCAGACGCTGCTTTTGTCCATCACTGATCTTCATAAAATCCTGCTCCTGCACTTCTTTCGCATGTACCAGTGCAATCGCCTCATCGACTTTCTCCCAGTCCTCCGGGGACAAAATTCCCAACCGCCCCGTATATGGATAACGCCCCGATGCTACAACTTCCCGTCCGCTCATCAGTTCCGTCCGGACGCGCTCCGTCATGACCATGGATAATCTCCGGGAAACTTCATTGTCCCCCATACCACGCATCGTCTCTTTTCCCAGATATACCGTACCACCAATCTGCTTCAACTGCCGTGTAATTGTTTTTAAAATAGTGGATTTACCGGAACCATTCGGTCCGATCAGCGTAAGGATTTCGCCCGGCCGCACCTGCAGATTTACATCTTTGATCAACGGCGTTTTATCATATCCTACCGTAAGATGCTCCGTCGAAAAGGCAGAAAGTTTTCTCTCGTTTTCTTTTCTGAAATTGCTGTTTTCGTCCATTCTCTGATCACCTCATCATCGATTCTGTTTCCGCAGCATCGCCACGATAACTACCGGTACCAAAAAGACTGCTGTCACAGAACTGATACTGATTTCCGTCGGTGCAAACACCGTCCTTGCAATTCCGTCACAGAACAGGGTAATTACTGCACCGGCAAGAAAACAGCCCGGAATCAGAATCAGCGGTTTGGCTGTCTTTGTTGCCATCCGAACCAGATGTGGAACCGCGATTCCTACAAAAGAAATCGGACCGGCAAATGCCGTGACGCAGGCAGACAATAAACTGGACAACAGAATCAATGCAACGCGAAGTGCCTTGACATTGACTCCCATGTTGCGCGCATAGGATTCTCCCAGCTGATACGCACCGATCGGCTTTGCAAGAAGAAACGTAATAACAATCGTGATTCCTACAAACACTGCCATCATCCGGATATTGTCCCATGTCATACCGGAGAAACTTCCCATGGACCAGTTATGCAGATTCACGATATTCGAGTCATCCGCGAACGTCACGCAAAAATCTGTAATTGCGGAACAAATGTATCCGATCATGATACCGCACACTACAAGCAGAGACATCCGCGAAACGCGAAACGAAATGAGAAGTACAAAACTCATGGCAAGAAGCGATCCCACAAAAGCCGACACCACCATGCCAAACGAACTGATATTGATGCCTTGTCCCAGCAAAAAAATCATGACAAGCGCCACAACAAGCTTGGCCCCTGATGAAATTCCCAGCACATATGGACCTGCAATGGGATTCTGAAAAAAGCTCTGGAGTAAAAAGCCGGAAACGGACAACGCTCCGCCGAGAAGAATCGCCGCAAGAATGCGGGGAAGACGTATTTTCCACACAATCTGATACAGAGTATCATCAGCATCCTGTTTTTGCATCAAATGTACAAAATCGGTCAACGACATCTCCACACTTCCGGCCCCCACATTCCAGCAAAAAAGCACCACAAGCAGCATGATCATTGCTGCAAATGCAATTATATATCTTGTTTTACGATTCTTTTGTGCCATAGGTGCTCTCCTTTTATTAATGATTATTTGTACCTATTCAATCTTTTTCAGGAAACGGTAGGAAGTATCCGCATCACCCGTAAGTATTTTGTTCAAATCTTCGATAAAATCACAGGTTCCTGTGGACTGCTGATAGAAATTACTTCCGGTTGTATAGACCTGACCGTTTTTTACCGCTTTAAAATCTGCAAACAGACTGTTTTTCTTTATCAGTTCATCGACGGTTTTCAATTCACCCTCGATCGTGCCATTGTAAATGAGAATATCCGCATCCTTTTCTGCCGCATAAAAATCTTCCATCTGCATTTTCATGGTGGAAAGTGCATTTTTCTCCCCATCCGTATAGCCGCCCAGGGAATAATTTCCGCCGGCAAGACCAATCATAGAGGCCACATAATCATTTGTTTTTCGAACCGTGATCGTTCCGTCGGAAGATACTGCAAAAAATGCTACGGTTTTTCCTGTGTTTTCCTTCTCCAAAATCGGCTTGACCCGCTCTACCTGCGCATCAAAATACGCTTTGGCCTGCTGTTCCTTTCCGAACAGTACGCCAAAAAGTTTGATCCATTCCAGCCGTCCCAGCGGATGCTTCTCATAGCTGGAGCGCTCCACAAGTACCTTCATTCCCAGTTCTTCCAGTTTTTCTTTTACTTCCGGATTGTGGGAGATCATGGTATTTTCAACTGCAAACTTACATCCTCCAGCAAGCAGCAGCTCATAATCCGGCGCACTGTATTTTCCTGCATAGATCAGATCTCCGGACTCCATCGCATCGGCCGCTTTTTGTACATACCAGTCCTTTTCTTTCAGTGCTGTATATTTCACATTCGACAGTCCGTCGATCTCACAGACGAGATCCATGACTGCGCTCGATACCAGATATACATTGGTCAGTGGCTGCTGTAACACTACTACGTCCGAAGGCATATTACTCGGCACTGTGGCACCTGCTGGTACAAGCAAAAAACGACCGTTGTCCACGATCGTAATAAGCTTATAGTTTCCATATGTATCTATCTGAAACTGATCCGCATAGGCAAGTTCCATATGCCCGGTACAGTCGAGGTCGTTAAAACTAACGTCCTCCGGAAAAGAAAATGTCAATGTATAATCAATCTCATGCGGTGTACTCATCGCAGTTGTATCACCCACGACATCCATCTTGCATGGAACTCCGGAAATCGGGAATGTGAATGTAGAATTGCCACCTTCATTTTCATTCTCATACTTCTGATCATCTACCAGCATGTAATCATAATGCGTACTGCTCCAGACAATCGTTGCATATGCCTGTCCATCCGTGACTTTGACTTTCGCCTCGGAATCCACAGTCGCTCTGCCACTTCCACCTTCGAGTGTCACATTTGCAGTATATTCACCGTCAGCTAACGTTGCCGCTTCACTCTCGGTCTGCTGCTGCGTCTGGGTCTGTGTCTCCACCTTGTTATTCTTTGTCCCACATGCACATAAAAGCATACCGGCCATACATAAAGATGCGATTGTTATGATTTTCTTTCTCATAATATTGATAAATTCCTTTGACTATTTTGTTGCTTTCGGATCCGAAACACTGACTTTATGGTCATACCATGTTCCTTTGGTTCCAAGAATTGCAAGATCAAACTCCTGATCCAATGCTTCAACCGGAACATCAAATCCATATACTTCTTCTGTTGTTCCGTCGCTGTATTTTACAGTGTCGGTTGTTGGCTCAAGTAATTTTGCTCCGTCTTTTGCGGCATCTGCTGCTGTTCCAACAAAGAGATTAATAATCTTCTTTGATACAAGGCTGATATGAATGGTCATCTTTCCATCTTTTACGGTCAGTGTTCCACATCCATCATTCGCTTCATTTACATGAAACATTCCACTGTCTGTATTAAACTTTGCGGCATAGGTGCCGTCTGCAAGTGCATCACTTGCACTTGCAGAAGCAGATTTGGAAACCTTGCCCAGAGATTTAATCGCATTCTTTGTATGCTCAACATAAATCTTCTGGATTGCTTCGATTTCGCCCAGTCCGGCAATCTGTGTATCGATACTGTCGAAATTGCCACTTGCTGTAAACTGGCTCTTCCATGAATCGTCATCATCGCCTGCCATATCGTTGTTTGCGTGGTCTCCGGCAACAACCATAAGTGGACGAAGAACTACTTTCTTGTAACCAGCCTCTTTTACTGCATTAATAACATTCTCACATGCAGTCTCTTCCGGCTCACCTTCTACAGTTCCGATAAATACGTTGTCATATCCAAGCTGCTGCATCTGTGCAGACATCTGGCTGTAGCTGACCTTTGCTGTATGGGATGTACCATGGCCCATAAATACAAATGCAGTACTATCTTCTTTTGCAGCATCCAAAGAATCATATCCGGCAGTCTTTACAGCCTCTGCTGTAATATCTTCTGCTACGGCTTTCTTGTCTGCATTGATTTCTGTAGCGTCTGCACCAACTTCTCCTAATAAAGGTTCAGCAACGACAACTTTTTCAAATTTGTCCTTGTATGCCTCGAGTTCCCCAACAAGCTCGTCATACTCTGCACCATGCATCAGGTGTGTTGGCTGGATCACAAGATTCTTAACGCCATTGTCAACAGCTCTCTGTAATGCCTGATCTACGTTATCGATCTTCTCATTATCTCTTGCCTGTACATGATTGATGATGATCTGTGCCGTAAATGCACGTCTTACAGACCAATCCGGATTTGCTTCCTGAATTGCTTTCTCAACACCACCGATATCAGCAACACGGCTATCGTTGAAAGAAGTACCAAAGCTTACGACGAGAATTTCGTTCTCTCCAATATCATCTGCGTTCAAAGGATCATCCTTGGAAGCATCTCCGGTATCTCTTCCGAAATAATCAGGATCTGCATTCTCGCCCTCTACGAGCTGCTTCTGTGCATCTGTCAGCTTATCCCATGCTGCTTTTGCTGCTGCACACTGCTCGTCTGTCTTATCGGTTCTCTCCTGTACATAAATGTCATCGATCAGTTTTGCAACTTCATCTGCAGCTGCCTGATCATCTGTCTGGGATGCCTGTGAGCTCTCCGTAGCTTCCTTTGTGTCTTTGTCTTTGCTTCCACATCCGCTGAGCATACTTATTGCAAGCGCGCATGACAGAAACAGTGCAAGTGTTTTTTTCTTCATAATTTCTCCTTTTCCTGCATATCAGAACATCTTTATAATTCCGATACATTGAACCTCATGCTACATATTCCATAGAAATCACACGCTTTCCTGTCATAACGTATCTATAGATAACAAAAGAAAAGCTCCATCCGGGATCTTCCGGACAGAGCAATCAGTCTTTAAATCATATCACAAAAGAGAGGTAAACAATAGCCTGCATTACCTTGACTTAAACAGTACGACCAATTACTCGTGATCTGCGCTCTGAAAGAAATTGTGCTATCCGTTCAGAGTGCTGTACCAGATAATTGGCAGGTCTCCTGGCTGATAGATCCTCGCATCACTTCCGCCTTCCCAAACAAAACATTGTTCAGTGCGCCTCTTGGAAGTGTACTCCCTAATCACAGTGACGAGATCGTACAGGAATTGCACCTGTTTCCCTTTTCACCAGTTGAGACACATCTTAAGATGTGTCTCAACTGACACCAACTATCTTCCCTATGAAACTTTTCCTATCTTAGCACATTCAGCTTTTGTTTACAACAATGTTTTACAAAACCAGCGTATAAAGCACTCCGATCACTGCAAGTGCCATGCCGGAATATCCGGTCAGTGCAAATAATACTGCCATGACCTGATATTTTTTCACGCGGTCATTTCTCAAAATCACAAGAATAAATAAAACCAGCACGCTGAGTAACATAATCACCATTCCGGACGGAATCAGTATATTGATTGCATTGTTTGTCATCTATCTATCCCTCTATCTTTGAACGTCAAGCGTCAGCCTATTTTCCAAGTGTTTCCACACATATAGATTCATATTTCGGATAATTCTCATGAAGCATGTCTGTTACAATATTTCCATCTTTATCCATAGTGAACTGATACAGGTTGTATGCACCTTCTTCGTAGGCATAATCCGTTCCGTTATCCTGGAAATGCTCATAAGTTGCAGCTCCCGGTGTTGTTAGCAGATGCAGTGTCGTATATGGCTTTTCTCCCACATACTGACATACATCATACATCGGAAGAATGCTTCCTTCCTTAATGTAAATCGGACATACATCAATCGGTGCTTCCCGAAGAAGATACTGCTTACCCTCTAATTTTTCACCAGTCCAGTAATCATACCACACACCTTCCGGCAAGTAAACCATCTTCTTTGTTGCCCCCTGCTCCAATACCGGCGCAACAAGCATCTGCTCACCCACAAGGAATTCTCCATTTAAGTTACGCACTTCCGGGTCATCCGCATAATGCAGTACCAGAGGCCGCATAACCGGCAAACCTGTCTCAAGTCCCTTGTAAAACAGATCATAAATATATGGAAGGAACTTGTAACGGAGTTCAATATATTTACGGTTGATTGCAACCACTTCATCGCCAAACTGCCATGGTTCCTGACGCTTTGAGCCCTGACATGAATGGTTGCGGAAAAGCGGAGAAAAGCACGCGGCTTCCACCCATCGGCTCAACAGTTCCGGTGTACAGTCCGCACCAAAACCACCAACATCTGCTCCGCAAAATGTGAAACCGCTCATTCCCAGGTTACAGATCTGTGGCACCATCATCTGCAGATGTGACCAGAGACTCTGATTATCTCCTGTCCAGACCGTAGAATATTTCTGGCTTCCGGCGTAACATGCACGCGTGATAACAAATGGGCGTTTTCCGGTATGTTTGCGAATTCCGGCATAGGTTGCACGGCTCATGTTATGGCCATAGACATTATGGATCTCTGCATGTGTTGTCTGACGTTCTTCATCATGGAACTGTACGTCCTGTGGAAGTTCTCCCCGGAAACTTGCCGGCTCGTTCATATCATCCCAGATCCCCCGGACGCCCATATCCAGAAGTTCCTTATGGTGATCTGCCCACCAGTCTCGCACTTCTTTCCGGCCGAAATCAGGGAATACCGATTCGCCCGGCCATACTTCATTCACATAAACATTTCCCTCGGTGTCTTTTGCAAAATAGCCTTTTTCAACACCTTCCTCATACATGAAATAGCCGTCCTCTTTTTTCGTTCCCGGATCAATAATCGTCACCGGCTTGAAACCAATCTGTTCCATTTTGTCACAAAGCACGCCTTTTTTATCATAATATTCTTCGTCCCATGTAAACACTTTGAAATTGTCCATGTAGTCAATATCCAGATGAATGACATCGCACGGAATCTGCAGTTTGCGATATTTCTCTGCAATTTCCATGATATCCTTTGCGGATGTGTAGCCCCAGCGGGACTGATGATAGCCCAGTGTCCAAAGCTGTGGCAGCGGTGTTCTTCCGGTAAGGTATGTATAATTTTTGATGACCTCTGCCATGGTCTCTCCGCCAAGAATATAATAATCCAGATTTCCGTCATCCGCACCATAACAGAAATATTCCTCAGACTCTTTTCCAAGATTCAGATAGCTGTGGAACGTATTGTCAAAGAACAGACCATACACACAATCTTTGCGCAGACAAATCAGAAATGGAATGGATTTGTACAGTGCATGAAAATCCTCGTTGTGTGCCTGCGGAAGATCGGAGTTCCAATTCTCGTATTCATAGTGGCGCTTGTTGATAAATCCGCTTTTGTCCCCGAGTCCATAAAAGCTGTCTTCCGGTGCCAGCACTTTCAATGTCTGTACTGCATAATCCCCACCTGCTAACTTTGATGCATCATGGCCTTCTGCCTCAAGCAGATTGGCTGCTTTCTGATCCAGTGCCACTTTTTTCACACGCTGACCACGATAATCCTCCATCAGTAAATGGCCGTTGGCATCGTATGCCTCCATATAAAATCCGTCATGAATGTGTAACGTCAGACTCTTCGTCTTGATGACAGTTGCATCCTCTGTATCTTCCACCGTAAAATCTACCGGAACCGCTTTGTCTCCCTCGATTGCCTTGGATTTATAATCTTTCATCCAGCAAGGCACCAGTACACGGATGATATCATCCTTTAGAATGGTTAAGATTACATCCTGATTCTCATAATGTAATGTTACCTGATTCCCCTGTTGTTCGTATGATTGCTTTTTTCCAAAATTCATGTTATACCTCCTTAAAAACAATAATTTAAATCACAACACCATTGCAATGATCAACTTCGTGCTGAATAATCTGTGCTGTCCATCCTGTATATTTTCCATGTTGCTTTTTAAAATTCTGATCCAGATAATCCACTTCGATTTCTTCATAACGCGTGCATGGTCTCACTCCGTCGATTGACAGACAACTTTCTTCTGTCTGATACTCCCCTGACTTCTTCGTGATCACAGGATTGACCATTGCAAAATGAAACGGCCCTGCGGACACAGCGATAATCGCTTTATTAAAGCCTATCATATTTGCCGCAATGCCAACACATACATTTTTGTTCGCTTTCAGCGTATCCAAAAGGTCTGTTATGACCTGCTTATCTGCCTCAGTGGCCGGTTGTGCCTTTTTTGAGAAAATGCATTCTCCTTTTACAATATTTTTGACCATTGTTCCTCCAACCTTCTTATACTTTCCATTCAAAAGCACCGGATTTCTCCAGTGCTCTGTCTGTTTATTTTGTTCTATTATTCTATTTTAGAGGCCTTCATTCCCTGCGTCTTTTGTCGCTTTTTCAAACTCTTCTTCTGTGTACAGCTCAAGAATTTTTTCTTTTGCAACGCCGCACTTTATCATATTTCGAATGGATTCCGTACGTTCAGCGTTACGTCCCTCTTCCCTCATTTCATTGTCTCTCATAAGTAATGTCATGTATTCCACCTTCCATTTATGGAACATCAGCCCATGCAAAATTTTACAATCAATTATACTGAACTTTGATACCTATTGTTTTTTCCAAATTACGTAATGTACTTTCTACTTCATCTGCAACTTCCTTAATTGCATATTCATGCTCATATACATAATTCTTTTCTTCTTCATTAGCAGCTATTTCAGAGAGTTTTTCTTTAAAAGCATCAATACTGTCACATTTTTCTTCATTAACATATATTGTGGATTCATCAACTCTTATTATAACAGTCCCTTGCTCACGTTCATCTATTTTACCATTATCTGTCTGTGCCCTTCCATTCCCAAATCCTATACCCCCTCTACAGAATATGAGTATAACAACCAATATTAATATTGGTACTACCGCAAAAAAAAATTTTCTAACTATTTTTTTCATTTGCTATTTCCTTCTTCCCTTAACTGATAATATATCTTTTTGTTTTCATCCTTTTGCGCCAACAATACATTTTGAATCTCATTAAAATCATTTACATATACTTTTGAATCATCTGCCGAAAATAGCAAATATAAATTTTTATTTTCTTTGGTTGCTTCTGTTACGCTCTCGCCAATATAAATCTTTAATTGATTAACTGCATTGTTCCAGCTTTTTTCATCTCCCTTTTGGACTGAAAGCTTTTTATACGGCTCCGTTTCCCTTCCAAACGCAACAACTCTAGTTTCTCCCTTGTTTTCTAATGACACATTAACAATTGTCACAACCTCATTCATATATTCATATGATTTTAGCTTTTCTTTATCTTGCTGTACTTCTTCAATCAAGGCATCCTGGTTTCCATTTGTCACTTTACTAAGTAATTCCTTTAACTCCTTGTTTGATGATTTTACATTTTGCATTTCCTCCTGCATAGATTCAATCTGAGTATTAGCATCATCTAAATTGTTTTGACTCTCCTGCACTAACTTTGCATTTTCAATCATGACAGCAAATATTAATATTATCACAACATCAAGTAATGCTGTCAACTCAATAACAACCTCCCTTGTCTTTCTATGCCTCATTCAATTTATCCCTCTTCTTCATCAAACTTTCTAATCAAATCATCTACATCATCAGCAAATTCCTCTAGTTTACTTGATATTGTAGCATCTATAACTTTAAAACCTACCGCAAAAACTATTCCCAACAATGTTGTGTTTAATGCAACCATCAAATTATCCATCATATTTGTTTCTGCAGAATTTTGAATCAGAGCTGCTACAGTTCCTAATATTCCCAGCAACGGAAATATTGCCGTTAAATTAGCATACATAGAATACCAAAATAATGCTCTAACTTTTTCTTTCTGCAAGTTTTCAATTTCTTTTGAATTCGCATCCATATTAACCTTTATTCTAAATCTCCTATTTCCTGAAGGATAAATAAATTTTTCCCCTTCCTTTACTATTTTTTTTGCCTTCCAAAATACATAGATATTTAATATTGCAACAGCTATAATCACATAGAGATCATACTTATACACAATCATAGCTATAGTATTTATAATCATTTCCATTGCTTTTCCTCCTTTTTTTAATTATATCATTTTTTCCCATAATTCGACAATGTCTTTCTAAAAAAAGAGGATCCTATGATCCTCTTTTCCACAATTACAGTTTATTATGAAAGTTCTGCCAGTTTCTTCATGATACGCGCCTGCACTTCCGTGTAATATGCAAGATCTGCTGCGGACAAATCGTCGGTATTTACCTCATCCAATTTTTCCATATAATCAGCATACTGTTTCATATATTCTGCATAGTCACTCATCATTCCTATCGCATCATCGGAATCCTGATACGTTTTCATGAAATCCACATACTTATCAAAAAACGCCTCGTAACTATCCATCATTTTCTTGAAATCTTTACTTACTCCACTCTTATCTTTTGCCGATTTCTTTTTGGATATTTTCTTTTTCTCACTCTTTTCCTTTTTCTTCGTGTCTTTCTCTGTATCCTTTACTTTTTCTTTCTCCTGCGTATTTTCTACCTTTTCTGCTTTATTGACCTCTTCTGTATTTTCTTCTTTCTCCGTATCTGTATCATAAGGTTCTGTAATGCTGATATACATGACATCATTTCCCTCATAATCTACAGAGACATGATACCCATCCTTATTATCTCCATAATAGGAATCATCTGTGCGCCAATAATCTACTGTAAAACCATTCTCCATACAGTCATCTACGTATAAATTGTATTCATCCTCCGAAGTATTACCTATATATACATAAAACGCACTCGAAGCTTCCATATCTATTTTCCCGATATTTGACTTTGGTTGAGGCAACAACTGTACAATTTCACTTGCTGGCCATTTTATTTCCTTGAATTCCTCCTGGTTTATGCTTTCCTCTGCTGTTGGCGTCGAACCTCTTGATCCACACGCTCCAGTGGAACATACAACAACCAACATAAATAACATCATTACTATTTTCTTTTTCATTTCTCTTTTTCCTCCCTTTTTTGGTTTTTCATTTTCCTTAACTCCGAAATACTCTGGACATAAGTTTTCTTCTTCCTCTCACACTCCGGCGGAATGGATAACATTCCATGGTTCTGCACATAAGAAATGAATTCCATCTGTCCATCCAGATGTTTGATCTGTTGCTTGAGTTTTTTAATTTTTTCCCTTAAAAACTGATTTCTTTCTTTGTCCGATAGAGTCATCAGATACTTAATTTCTTTCAAATCAAGTTCCATTTCCCGATATACCAGAATCTGCCACAAACGTTCCAACGCGGCATCATCGTATAATCGATAGTTCCCTTCTGACCTTTCTGCCGGCAGCAATCCCTCATCATCATAAAATTGCAAGGTTCGCTTACTAACTCCTGCCAGCTGACTCACTTCGTTTACTTTTTTCATTACGGCCTTTACCTTTCTCCGTACTTTGAAGCATAAACTATCACGCATACGTGACTGCAATACCTATTTCCGGAAACACATCACTTTGGTTCCATAAAGGCCTTTGTAAAATTTGCGAATTTGAAATTTGTTAAAAATTATGTAGGAAACTCCTGCTGGGGTATATGAAGAAAAATCCTCTTAAAATACCCTGTTCGGGGGGTATATTCCAAAAAATCATTACAAAATACCCCACCTATGGGTATATGCAAAAAAACTGCCCCAAAATACCCCGATTTCCAAACAAAATCGGGGTATTTTGAGACAGTTTTTCTATATAGATACTCATCATCAATTAAACTGCTATCTTAAACATGAATTACTGAATATTGCATGCCAAATACTGCATACCAACCATTTATTTTTTATTTCTGATCCTTATTCGACCATAAAATATTGCATCAGCTCATATTTCAACCGGCTTCCCTCCATGATCTCCGGTGGAAGCAATGCACGCGCTACCAGTTTGAGATCATCACTCTCAATGTCAGTTCGCTTTAAATTCGCATAATCTCCATCAATACTTACTACTTCATAATACCATGTTTCCATGTTGTAATCTCCCTTCTACTTGAATGTCAGCTTTCTTATTTCGATCCACCATTTTTCTTATAATCACGCAAAGGTGCAATCTTTATATGCTTTTTTACATATTTGTTAATGCCCTGCACGAGACCGTCCGCAAGCACTTCCAGTTTCCTGTCACTGTGGTCCGAGCACTGATTGCCGAGTTCCATATCGACAGAGGGAATCGTGCTATAGGAAGTTTGTGTCAAATCAATCGCCGTGGCACCGGTTCCACTGATTTTCACTCCGTTGGAACGGAGGCCTTTGACCAACGCAGCTCCCAATGCCTCGTGCTGTTCCCAATAAGATGACACCGGCTTTTTCTTCTTTAATCCCTCAGGCACAGAAATTGCAAAAGCGCCTTTATCGTAACGAAGTCCGTCACCGTCCCAATGCAACGCGATATGACAATCCGCCACATTATTGCAGATGACTGTGCGGGCAACATTGTCCAGCTGAACATCTTTTCCGTCGCGGACCATTAACACATCATACCCTTCTGCCAGAAGTTTCTTTTTAAGGATCTTTGCCATGCGAAGTGTCACATCGCGTTCCGCGGTTCCATCACGAAAAGTCATACCATCCGATACCGCCACTGCCTGAATGGCCCCCGCTTGTGTCGTTCCTCCCGTCAATTTCGGAGAACCGTCCGGATGACACAGCGTCTTTACGGAGGAACCACCCTTTGTTCCATGCCCTGCATTCACCGCAATTACAATATCTTTCCGATTCTTTTTAGCAGTATACATGACCGCATAGCCGGAAGTGATTTTTGCATGGTCTGCATATTTCCATGAAGAATCCAGATAAATTTTTTCCTTATTTCTATAAAAGGACGATGTGTCTGTTGTTTTTGCAGCTTCCTTTTTTGTGGCTTTTTTAGCTGCTGCCTGCGCATTTACATCTCCACAAGATGCTGTCAGAATAAGAACCATCACCATAAGAAATGTTATCATTTTTCTATCTATTTTACGTTTCATATTTTTCTCCATGACATTTGAACATTAGTCCATGCAAAATTTGCTTTCAACAAATGGGCTGACGCGAGTTTCCAATTTCATTATAATTTAGCACTCCATAAAAAACAAGAATCATTGCATTTCACTTTTTACAGGTGTATCATTACTATGGCATAAGTTTTAAGGAGGAAAGAATTATGAAACTAAAAACCAAACAAATCACTGTTACTGCCATTATGCTTGCCATCTGCATCATAAGCCAGTTTTTTAAGAATTTAAGTGTATATATCACCGGACCAGTTATCAATGCCGCGCTGATCCTGACTGCAATTTATGCCGGACTTGCCTGCGGTATCATTCTGAGTATTATCACACCAATCACTTCTTTTTTCATTACCGGAATGCCTGTTATGGCAGCTGTCCCTGCCCTGTTTCCATGTATCATAATTGGAAATGTCATTCTCGTTGTTATGGTCGCATTGCTTCGAAATAAGTTCGGAAAGACAGCCGGACTTCCGGTCTCAATCGGTATCGGAGCCATATTAAAAGCTTTGTTCATGGGGTTTTTGATTTCTCTTCTTATTTTGCCGAACATGTTACCGGTAAAAATGCAGCCGATGCTCCATGCACTGCAATTGCAGTTTTCTGTCACACAGCTGATTACCGCACTCATTGGTGGCGTATATGCAGTTATCATTTATGCAATATTGCAAAAAACATCACTTAAGGAACAGGTATAAGGATGAAATCATTTTATATTTTCTATTCCACATTTTTCAATGCCTGATCCATCGGAATCTTCTTGATTCTCTGGAAATCAAAGATCATAACAATCAGATACCCAATCAGTACAAATCCAAACATCTTTGCACAGCCCAATGGTTTTATGCGGAATGCGAACCATCCACTGTATGAGAACAGCATAATTCTCCATGCCGCATTCATAACAAGGGTTCCCAAAATTACGCTGACCGCATCGGAAATAATTACCACAATACTCGTGGAAAGCAGATACAGGCTGGCAATTTCTTTGTTCTCATATCCCAAAATCTTGGTCATGGAAATTGCATTCTCATTCTTTTCAATAATCAGCTTTGTCAGAAGATAAATCATGACTGCTGCCAGAAGAATGCATAAAATCTGGAAATAGGTCATATACGAACCCATGGAATGATCAAGCTGATCTGCCATTTTGGTAATATCATGTATCGTAATTGTTGTTGCAATATTATCCTCATCAATATCCGTGATTTTGCTGTCCGAAAGAAATCCGCTAAACGCATTCTCTTTGAGTTCAAACACATTTCCATAGTTATCGATGGACATAAAGACGGCAAGACTCTGGGATTTATGATAGAGTCCCACAACTTTAAATTTGTAGGTCTTGTTCTCATATTTCTCATCCAATGATACGGTATCACCAACACGGATTCCATATTTATCCGCAAAAGATGCCGAGATGTAAACCTCGTTCTTTTTCAACGAATTCAGCTTTTTGATCTTTACATACTTACTGTCTTTTTCAATTCCATATACAGAAATCTCCTCATTCAACGCGTCGCTCTTTTTCTCCAGCGAAGTCATGTCGAATTTCTCTGCCTCTTTATTATCCGTTGTGATCAGATTGTTGTCTTCATCCTCGTATGACTTCAGTACATACTGATACTTGGCGAACATCATTCCGTCTGTATTATTCTTGTAGTAATCAAGTGTATCCGGCATTCCTACTGCCATCGCAAGCATGACCATGATAAAGAAAATACCCACAAAAAGAATCAGATAATTCGCTACATTCTGGAACATGATACGCAGACGGAAACGGCTCAAGAATTTCCATCTTGGCAGACGCATGGCCTTTTTGTTCTTTGTCTTTTTCAGATCATGGCGTAAGAACTGTAGCGGTGTGTGCTGCATCATCCGCACAATGACAATCAGGTTGACCACTAGCATCAGAATCACCGGAATCAGTGTCGTCTTGAAAAAGGCATCCGGGTTCCAGATTGTATAATATGTCGGCAGACTATAACTGTTATAATACATGGACACTACCACATTTTTGAATACCGTGTATCCCAAAATATTTCCCACAATCGCCGCCAGAAGTGTTACGATCACCGGCATGGAAAGATAATGCCGTATAAGTTCTCCCTTCGTATAACCAGAAGCGCGCAGTGTTCCGATGGCAGAAGCTTCTTTTGCAATGGTATTGCTGATCGTAACCGCAAAGATAAAAGCGATAATTACAATCAGAATATCCAGAAGTACACCACCCATGGCTTTATCCGATCCCATATCATCGGTTGCAAAATTGATCGCCGGATTGCCATATTTTGGTGTGTAATCTTCCAATTCGTTGTCCGCAACAACGACCTGTGTCAGCAGGGCACGCATGAAATTGTCAGACTGTGTTTTTTCCTGTGCATCATCTTCCGGCTCGTTTTCATACTTCCATGCATATGTATAATGCACACTCTTATGAAGACGGTCAAAGCCCTCCGGTGTGACCATTGCCACATCAAATTTCAAAGCATCAAACATCAGATCTGTGGTTTTCTCATGTAATGTAGAATAATTGACATATGCCAAAAGACCAACGATCTTATAGGTTTCTCCGCTGATCGTAATTGTATCTCCGACTGTGACACCTACATTGTCTGCATGCATACGGTCTATGGCGATTTCGTCTTTTGTCTGTGGAAAACTTCCTTTTAACAGGCATGCCAAGTTGATATCTTCTGTCTGTGGAAAGACACGGATCGTACCATCCTTTTTGCCATCGTTGTTGTAATCTTCCTCCTCGTTTCGGAAGAAATTCTCATACACGGTTGTCTTTGTTGCCTTAAAGTCCGGATCATTTAATTCGTACTTTTCTTCGGCATCGGCATATTTGTCTTCGATCTTATCCTGTACTTTCTTCCATGCCTCATCATAGGCTTTGTCGTAAGCGTCTGTGTACGCACTGCTGTATGCCTTATCGTAAGCATTCTTGTATGTACCATCCGCCTTTGCCTGTTTTACAGCGGCCGGCAGCATCGCTGCGACGGTCTGCTCATCCATTCCCTGTGCTACAAGTGTCTGTTTTACCTGTGCAGAGAACTGAGCATCAAACTTGCTTTTGAACTTTTCATCGAAAGTGGATTTGAATTTCTTTGGGAATTTTTTATCCAGCTTCTTTTTTGCTTCGTCCAGATAATACTGCTTTACATCTGCTTTCTCTCCGGTTTCAATTGCGGACAGCAATGCATCATCCGCCTGCTTCTTTAACTCGAAATGTCCATCTTCCTGTTTGTATTCGTTTACCCCATCCGCTGCCGATTGCAACATACTCTCATTTGCGACATACATACCAGACACAAAACCAATCGTAAGCACGAGGAATAAAAATACAACAAGATATTTCTTCCAGTCTCCGATCAATTCTTTCGGTATTCGCTTGATCAGGGGATTTCTCACTTTTTTCTTACTCATAACTGCCCCCTTACCACTCAAGTTCATCTGCAGAGATTTTGTTTGTATTAATATCGTTATGACGCACCGCTCCGTCACGGAGCTTGATTACGTGATCTGCCATGTTTTTGATTGCCTCATTATGTGTGACCATGATAATGGTATTGCCATATTTCTTGTTTACATCCTCAATCAGCTTTAAAATCTCCTTCGAAGTATTGTAGTCCAAAGCTCCTGTCGGCTCATCACACAACAGAATGTCCGGATTCTTTACAATGGCACGGCCAATAGAGACACGCTGCTGCTGTCCACCGGAAAGCTGGTTCGGCAGCTTGTATCTGTGCTCGTAAAGTCCCAGTGTATGAAGCAGGTCGTCAATGTCCAACGCATTGTCTGACAGGTAAGCTCCTACCTCAATATTTTCTTTTACATTCAGGTTTGCAATAAGATTGTACATCTGGAACACATAACCCAGATGCTTTCTGCGGTACTGTGTGAGCTTTTTCTCGCTCATATCCTCCAGCTTATCTCCATTGATACTGATATAACCACTGTCCGCATTATCAATACCTCCAATGATGTTCAATAATGTGGATTTTCCAGAACCGGATGGGCCTAAAAGCACACAGAATTCGCCTTTTGCAACGGAGAAATTCATACCACGAAGTACTTCCTGGCGCGTCTCACCACTTCCAAATCCTTTCTTTAAATCTACAATTTCCAAAAACTTTCTTTCTTCTTCTGACATAGTTACTCCCTTTCCTTTTTAGTTTTACTCGCCACACTATTATTAGTTTCTTCTAACCCATGGTTCTTTTTTTAGGTCCCCCGCTCTTCGCGAAAGACCTATGATTTTACCAGACCATACCAGCCTGCCAGCAAATATTTTACTCCCTTTTCTGCAAACTGAAGTGCTTCCTCCTCATTGTCAATATGTGTCACCATAAATATGAACATATCAATCTGCGAATGCGACATCCAATGGACAACGCTTTTCTCCACCATCGGAACACCATATGCCTGACACATTGCCTCACAGATAAATGCATTGTGCTCATCCATCTGATCCACCAGACGATCCGGCATATGTTCCATGCTCGATCCCTGAGATTTCGTCAACACCAGAAGCACTTCATCCCGATAGGTATACAGCTCATGCACAATCTGCGCCATCGATTCAAAATCGCTGCGCTCATCATGCTCGGTTGCCCTACCGCTTTTCATTTCCTGTACTTCAAAGGAAAAATGCTCACGAATAATTACATTGAGCCGATCCATAAAATCGCCAACCACTTCACAGAACAAATCATCTTTGTCCTGAAAGAAGAAGTACAGTGCTCCGGTTGTAACACCCGCTTTCTGGCAAATACTGCGAAGAGATGCTCCCTGAAAGCCTTTTTCCATAAATTCTTTCTTGGCGCATTTCATAAGGTGGGTCTTCGTCTTGCTGTCATGTATCTTCTTTTCTGCCATTGTGCTCTCTCTGGAACCATAAATATTCTGTTCCCTGTATATAAAAATGTAACATAACGTTGTTATGTTGGATAACACCGTTATGTTACATCTTAATTTCCGATATGTCAACCTATATATTTATATTTGTTTACTGTTGTTTTTTCTTATGTTTATCATAAGCGGCAAACATGCCGGCAAGCAATGTTCCTGAAATAGAATGCCAGGTACAGGAAACAGCACAGATGATAGCGGATTCCGGTGTTGCAGAAAACTGCGCGGTTGTTGTGGCAAGATTTGTTGCCAATCCCGCATTCTGCATGCCAACTTCGATAGCAATTGTTCTCTTCTTTGCTGTGTTCATGCCAACAAGCTTTCCTGCACCATAACCAAGCAGATAACCCAGCCCATTATGAAGAAATACCGCAATGAAAATGACAGCACCTGACTGGAAGAATTTATCGCCCTGTGAGGAAACAACACCACCTACAACACAAGCCAATCCTAATACCGCAACTCCTGGCATTACTTTCTGTATCTCGCTAAAGGTTTTCTTTTTGCCGAGCAAATAATTCAGAAGAAATCCAAGCGCAACCGGAAGAATCACGGTTTCAACAATGGAAATCAACATTGGCAACGCCTTGATGGAAATATTTGCTCCGCTCGCCAACAGAGAAACCATAAGCGGTGTCATAATCGGAGAAAGAATTGTTGATACTGTTGTCATTCCTACAGAAAAAGCCACATCCCCGCCACAAAGATAGGACATGATGTTGGATGACACACCACCCGGGCAACATCCTACCAAAATTAATCCAAGGGCAATACCATCCGGAAGGTGCAATGCCTTTGTCAATGCAAACGCCAGAAACGGCATAATCAGATACTGTGCCAATGCACCTACACAAATATCAAATGGTCTCTGTGCCAGAATCTTAAAATCTTCTGTAGTCAAAGTCAGTCCCATACTAAACATAATTACACCGATAATGATGGATTGACAGGTAAACTTGTTAGAAACCGGATCCGTAAACAATTGATGGTTTACCCATCCCATCATGCCCGGAACGATAAATGTTACAATCGCAATGGCTATTACCACCACAGATGTGTAATCAGATAAAAATTTACTGAATTTTTGTAATGCTTTCATTACATTTCCTCCTTTTTGTTCACAAAAAAGTCCCTTCCCAGAATAACCTGGAAAGGGACGAATAAAATCCGCGATACCACCCTAATTCCACAGAAAATCTCTGTGACACTTCACATACCAACATATGCTATCCCATAACGGAGGAGACCGGCGAAGTTTACTTGCAACTAACTGCTTTCAGCCCGCTTCTTAGAGAGGATAATCAATATCCGATTATTGTCTGTTCGCACCAGCCACAGACTCTCTGCAAATAATCATGGCTACGATTTTGTTCTCATCAACGAATTTTGGTGAACTATATTTTCTTTACTTTTGCTATTATAGCCCCATGTACAAATATGTCAAGGGTAATTTTTAAACCTCTTTCTTCTTATCTCTTCTCTCGAATGTTTTTGAAAAATATTCTCAATAATCTCTCTCAAAATGCTGATAGTCCTTAGAATGCGTCCAATCGCCGCCCCAGGTAAATCCATACTTTGTAAAAAGCTTATAGCACAAATCATCATGATCGATTTTGTATGGAAAATCCTTGCTACGGTCTACATACGCCGTAGCATTGGCCGGTTCGATGGACAATTTTCCGTCTACCGTCTTCACATACGGATTGTACAGCGTATTGATATCCACAGCCATACCTAGCCCATGTTTTGAGATCTTTGTGGTATGGGAAATGAACCGGAAGTTAAATGCAGAAGAATTATTATGGCTCATGGATTCCTCATCATCAGCATTGTACGCATCTACCAATTCCACTTTTTCAATCGGATAGTCTGCCTGATACAATTCCTCAAAGATAGAAAGCACGTCATCTGCAATGGCTTTGTTTACGACCAGCTCGCCTTCCTTTGTCTGTCCGTCAAATCCCATATGCAGGACATGAACATATCGAAGCTCGTCCCGTGGCACTGTGCAGTCTGCTTTGTATGATTTTCCCTGCATTTTTTCAAAAATGTCATCCGGAATTTTGGAGACGTAAAAATCCTCGTCCGAAATCTGGTGCGTGTCGGATTCTTCCTGGGAATCCGATGTCTTCTGTGTTTCTGTATTTACGGCAACCTCTGTAATCTCTGTTGTCTCGCTAATCTCTGTAGCCTCTTTCTGCAGACTTGTTTCCTTCTTCACTTCGACTTTCTTTTCGGCAACGTCAACTTTCTCTGTTTCCCTGGAATTCTTTTCGTTATTATCCTGATTCTTTACAAAACGGTTTCCTGCCACTACTGCAATGGCTGCCAGCAAAATCGTGGCCGTAATTATGATTCCTTTATGTTTTCTCAACACGATCTCCTTCTTTTTCACTCATCGATTCATTGAGCACTATTGAACTTATCTATAAACGCCTCAATCTCATTCACATGATCCGAAAACAACACATGTCCCATATGTTCTTCCCATAAAAATCCAGCCTGTTCCATCTTCTTTAACATCTCTTGTAACGGTGCATAAAAACTGTTTCGGTTGAACAAAACGCATGGTTTCTGAAATACACCGATTTTCGTAAGTGTTATTGCCTCTGAAATTTCATCAAGCGTTCCGATACCTCCCGGCAAAGCGATAAACACGTCTGCCAGATCCAGCATTTTCTGCTTTCGCTCACTCATATTCGTTGTCGTAATCAATTTGGTCACATATGGTTGTGGGCGTGACTTAATAAACTCCACATTTCCCGGAATCACACCAATGACCTCGCTGCCTTCTGCATAAACTTCCTTTGCAACCGCTCCCATCAATCCGGATTCTCCACCTCCATATACAAGTGTATGCTTACTTTTACCGATCCACTGTCCTAGTTCTCTGGCGGCTTTTGCATATTCCTCATTGTTTCCAAAATCAGAACCACAATATACTGCTATCTTCATATGTACTCCTTTACTTAACCGCATAAGAATAAATATAGATATCTGTCCCCTTCGTTTTGTTTCCAGCCCACCATACTTTTCCTTTGGAATAAACCGGCATTCTGCTTGGGGTCAGATAAGCGGAAGCGGCAAGTTTCTTCGTCTTCTGTATCACATTTCCTTTGGCATCAACAACAATTGCATACACGCCCTGATAACTGTATTTTTTATAACGTTCAAACAAAATCACATAATTTCCCGCATCTGTAGCTACAACCTGCGGATTTTCGATGGTATATGTTTTGTCATAATTTGTGAGCCATTTTACACCATAATCCGTTACATTTTCATCACCATTTTTTCCACTTAAGCCACTGCGCATGCCGGATGTAATATATCCATTCGCTGTGGTTAGATCCGCATTCGGGTCAAAAATCTGAATAAACAACTGCTGATTTTCCTTTTTGGCCTTGCTGCTCAAAGACGGTGCTGATATTGCCACCATAGCCGCGTTATGTACATCTCCCGTCGCAATACCACCCATGCGGGCAAAGTTATCATTTACCTCAAACATGTCATAACGGTCAAATGCACCTTTGCTGATCCAGAATGAGAAAATATTTTGTGAATCACATGTCCATGTTTTCGATGCCTCGTCCGAATATGTATTATCATAAATGATTTCCCAGTCATCCGGAAAATCTGTATTGTTGATTAGATCATCACTTATTCCATCACCGGTTCCCGGCATCTTTAACTCTGAAACGGTAAATGCGCGGTCATAACAATCGCCCTCACTGGCAAGAAGAAATCCTTCTCCCCACGGAACCACACGCTGCGCAAAGGAATGGGAATTATAGTATCTTTCCACACTTTCCTTCTGCATCGTCTTCCGGTTCACAAGAAAAAGCGAATTGCTCTGATGACCACTATACATTTTTCTCGCATAGTTGACAGCAACATAATCACCATTTACTGCAATATCACAATTTCCTCCACCAAAAGGAGTTTGGGTATAAAAACTATCACCATAATAATGCGCCAGACTCGAGGAACCATTGTCCCCCACACTTGCAAGAAGCTTTCCATTGGCGTCATACTTGGAAACAAAAATCGTTTTTGACTCTGTATTATTTGTTTTATTTGTCTTTCCCGTAACTACATAAAAATTTCCGTCAGAATCGCATGTAACATCGCCAAAAACAGAGGATTTCTTCTTCAATGTAATCGTCTTTTTGACAGGCTTTCCATTTTTTGTCTTCACAATTACAATGTTGCTCTTTGTATTATATGCAATGCACACATTGCCCTGATTATCCAAAAACTGCGTGCCATCCGATACGCCATCCCAGTTCGCATACGATCCTTTTGCAGTTGCAATATTGTGCTTTTGATTTGTTTTCTGTACCATAAGTGTTGCTGCTTCCGGACTTACCATGGATGTCATCAAAACTCCACAGATTGCCAGACATGCAATACTTCTCATCCCTGCATATTTTCTCATTTCAGTTTTCCTTCCCACTCTGCTTCTTAAAATCCAAGATTTTCATCCACTAAAATAATTTGAAAACGTCCTTTTACTCTGCTGAACCGGGTTGTCAAAATCTGGCAGCAGATACATTGCGGGCTTTTGCAGTCAAAGCAGCTTCCATTTTTCGAACATGGTGTATCGATTCCAAATCTCTGCGCATTGATCGGAGCGGCCTCATTTCGCGCACGGTGCAAAGCATCCTCCTCCGATTTCACAATTTTGTTCATGCCCACGATCAGCAATACATGTTTTGGTCCATACGCATATGCAGCTACACGATTCGCATTTCCATCAATATTAATAAAAACGCCATCCTCACTCATGGCATTCACACTGCCCAGAAAATAATCACTACTGAATGCTTTCAGTGCAATTTCTGCTTTTTCCTCCGGTGTTTCTACCTTATCCCTGTCATAGAATTGATAATCTCCATTGCAAACCGCATCATAGAGACCACACTCCTTGACCGAAGATGCTCCACCCATATTGATACTGCTGCCCTTTGGAATCAGTTCAAGCGCTTTTTGAACTGCCTCTTCTTTTGTCTCCACATAATAAGCTTCCATATTTCGGGATTCCAGTGCTGCAACCACACGCTTTCCCAGTACTTCATTTCTCATTTTTCTTACGTCCATTGTGTAAACCTCTCTCTCATAATTTATCTTTTATTTTATCGATCAAATCTCCAACTACAACTTCTGTATCGAGTTCCTCCATAATTTCTCTTTTTAATGCTTCCTGAGGTGTTTCCCCAGTTTCGATCTTTCCTCCAGTAAACTCCCAGCCCACAGAAACACCATATTTTGCATTAAATGTGCGTAACCATACTACATTTAGTGTCTAGTGGGGTGTTACCCTATCTTTTTGGCAAAAGTAAATATGAAAATCCTTTATTTATAGGCTTTCTCCGCCTTTTGCACTAATGTTACTATCCCTCTTTGCATTAGTCAAACTTGTAAAAGTGGGGTACTGTCTAATCAATAATTGAATCCATTTTCCACTTTATAATCAAGTAAAACAAATTTTCTTTTAGTTCTCTGATTTCCTTATCATATTTATTCCATACTTCCATTATCTCTGCCGGATCTCCTAAGAACTTTTTATCCTTTGCGTGTGAATTGACCGCTTTACTCGCTGCCATTATAAATTGATATTTACTATTGATTGAGCGTAAAATAGATATATCAACCACATCTAATACATCCATCCCATTGCGATACATCTTGCTCAAATACTTTGCGGGTTCTCTACAAAGTTCAAATAATTGTTTCCAATCCTCGTCTAATCTACTGTTACTTTTCTTTTTTTCTTTATAGTCTTCTTCAAATTTCTTCAAATAAAATCCAGCATCAAATAAAACAGCTCTCTTCCTTTCAAACAGTTCCTTATCTTGCTTTCTCTGAATTATAACAGACACAATTATTGATGCAAGAATACCAGTAAAAATTGAATTGCCCAAACTATACATAAGTGAAACTGATTCAAAATTACAGCAAATTATAATAATTGCAATTAAAGATATTACTGAAAATACAGCACACGTAGGGTAAATGCTTGATTTTAATTTTATTCTCTTCCACTTCATTTTTTGTAAACGTGATTCCTTCACTATGTATTCCTCCTATCACGCTGACATAGATCTTCTAATTTTCTCTACCAACGTTAGATCTGCCGGTAACCACTGAACAGACTCCAGCTCATCCTTGCTTAACCACTTAGCTGCTTCTGCTTCCTTCAGTACCAGCTTTCCAGTTATTTCCCTCTTTATAATTGTTCGATACAAATTGTGGTTTATACATCAAATTCGATGCTACATTTCCATCTATGTATGCAGTTTCCAATCCCAACCGCAATTCCTCAATTTCTTTCATACTCTCACAACTCCTCTAAAACCGTTTCCCGCACTTCGGGCAAAACTCAAAATCCTCAGCA
>ENA-UOJO01001236-UOJO01001236.1-human-gut-metagenome-genome-assembly--contig:-P57-NODE-1236-length-33838-cov-23.722790_pt1 | contig 33838 bp, 32 predicted proteins | sample MGYA00242351_ERZ723898 | MGnify/ENA metagenome assembly ERZ723898 | reverse complement strand
ATAACGCTGCTGGACCTTATCAATGCCAGCGAAGCAAGGGAGGACGACGAGGAATTTCAGTCTCCCGTGGATTTGTTGTTTTCCAAGCTGGAAAAGCAGCAGCCGGATCATTTTGCCGTGAAGCAATACCGCAAATTCAAGCTGGCCGCCGGTAAAACCTTAAAAAGCATACTTGTGAGCTGCGGCGCGAGGCTGGCACCATTCGATCTCAAAGAGATCCGGGAGATCATGGCGGACGACGAACTGGAGCTGGATACCTTGGGCGACCGGAAAACGGCGCTGTTCCTCATTATGAGCGACACGGACACCACCTTCAACTTCGTTATCGCCATGCTGCAAAGCCAGCTATTCAATCTCCTTTGCGACAAGGCGGACGACGTGTACGGCGGCAGGCTGCCCGTCCATGTGCGGTGCCTTTTGGACGAGTTTGCCAACATCGGGCAGATACCCAACTTCGACAAGCTGATCGCCACCATCCGGAGCCGGGAAATCTCGGCTTCTATTATTTTGCAGTCCCAAAGTCAGTTAAAGACCATCTACAAGGACGCCGCGGATACCATTGTGGGCAACTGCGTGCGCCCAGAAGTCGCCGGCGCAATATAAAACGGCGACGTGGTAACTACAGAATACCGCCTTTAGCAAGCGGTAGGTCAAAGTATCATGCAATCCGCAAATTTATGGAGACAGGAGGCTCAAACGCGGCGGAAGCAACCTATTATTCTACGACTTATCCGAGATGGGAAACCTGAAGGAGAGTGCAGCATGTCGTCGCTGGTAAAAACCTTATCAGACTGCGCAAGAGGAGGCTAATCCTGTGCAACCGAATGCGTAAGAATAAAAATCTGTGTATGAGGTACAAAGCTAAACTGCCTGAACGATAGCCAGAGCAAGGGAATCCGTGCCCCGCATACGAAAAGGATTGAAACGTATGTTTTCCATGTTGCTTGCATTTCGCAGTTATGGAAGCAAGTGATACTCATGGAAAGGCAACCGCAAGACAGCGGGTAAATGGCGAAAGTCGGTGCCGACAACACAGAACGCTAATTCTGTTTTTACTAACTGGGGATGACCTAAACCCGGTAACGGGCATGGTCACACAGCTCCCATAGTAGTCCGAGACGTTAATGACGATCACATGGCGAAGGGGAGCAGCTTATTGATAATACCAAGAACGAAAGGAGCGTGCGCGAGGCATGAGAAATCCGACTAAGGTATTAAAAAGTTTGACGGATAAGTCAAAGGATGAATCATACAGGTTTCAGAGATTATACCGGAACCTGTACAATCCGGAGTTCTATTGGCTGGCATATAAGAACATATATGCCAATAAAGGCAGCATGACTGCCGGAGCTGATGGGACAACGATTGACGGGATGAGTGACGAACGTATCAACGGGATCATCAACACCCTGCGAGACCGCAGCTACCGTCCCAAACCTGCAAAGCGAGTATATATTGCAAAGAAGAACAGTAATAAGAAACGTCCGCTGGGTATCCAGTCGGGCAATGACAAGCTTGTGCAGGAAGTCGTTAAGATGATTTTGGAAAGCATCTATGAACCCGTGTTCAGTAATAAATCGCATGGGTTCAGGCCCAACCGGAGCTGTCAGACAGCCCTGATGCAGATACAGAAGACCTTTACGGGTACGAACTGGTTTGTTGAAGGGGATATACACGCCTGCTTTGACAGTTTCGACCACCATATCGTAATTGACCTCCTGAGAAGGAGGATCGAAGACGAGGCTTTCATCCAGCTCATATGGAAATTCCTTAAGGCTGGGTATATGGAGCAATGGGAATACGAAAGAACCTACAGCGGTGTGCCGCAGGGTTCGGGAGTAAGCCCTGTCCTCTGCAACATCTACTTGAATGAACTGGATAAATTCATGGAACAGTATGCTACAGATTTTAATACGAAAGCGCCAAGGAAGCGATTTTCACCGGCATACAAAACAAGTGTAAACAGGGCATACGAGTACAGGCGCGAGGGCAAGAATCTCTGGGATCAATTAACGCCGGAGGAAAAGAAAAACAGAAGCAGACGCTTGAAGGAAATGGAACGGGCAGAAAAAAGTATGACCCCGACTATTCCGCTGGATACGAATTATAAGCGGATTCAGTACACAAGGTATGCGGACGATTTCATTATCGGCGTGATAGGCAGCAAAGAGGATGCCGGACGGGTCAAGCAGGATGTAAAAACATTTCTGCAAGAGACGCTGAAACTGGAAATGTCAGACGCCAAGACCAAAGTCACCCATACGGGAGACAGGGCAAGATTTTTAGGCTATGACATTACAGTATCAAGAAGCCAGAACCTGAAAAAATTGGCGAACGGCAAGATTCAGAGATGTCAGACGGGCGTTGTAAAACTGCTTGTCCCCAGAGAAAAATGGGTCGGGAAGCTGCTTGAATATCAGGCAATGAAAATCAAAATCAACGAAAACGGCAAAGAGAGGTTCGTTGCCCTCCATAGGGGCAAACTGGTGAATAAGAGTGATATAGAAATTCTGACGACGTATAACGCTGAGGTCAGAGGTCTGTATAACTACTATTCCATTGCCAATGACGCCTTCAAAATCGGCAGATTTGGTAATGTGATGAAGTACAGCATGTATAAGACTTTCGCATGTAAATACAAGACCAACGTCCACGAAATTAAGCGGAAGTACTGCGTTGGAGATTTATTCACAGTCGGATACGACACAAAAGCAGGCAGGAAAACCACGACATTCTACAGGGATGGGTATAAGCGTAAGGAGAAGGCGACGAAGTTTGACAATGTCAGCGAGCTGCCGGACTATTCCAAGTACACAAAAACCAATACCCTGAAACAAAGAGTGGAGCGGCATACCTGTGAGCTGTGCGGAAAAGACTGTAGAAATCTCGAAATTCATCAGGTAAAGAAACTCAATGACCTGAAAGGCAACAGCAAGTGGGAACTTCTGATGCGTAAGCGCAGAAGGAAAACACTGGTGGTATGCCCGGATTGTCACAAACTGATTCATTCTTAACACCGCAAATATGATAAGCGGAAAGCCGTATACACTGAGAGGTGTACGTGCGGTTTGGGAGGGAGTGGACGTTTGTCCTTCTTTGGGAGGATAAGCCGAAGCTTACCTCATGACACCACCTTGTTTTTGGGAGGCAAGGAGAAATCCACCCTGAAAGAAATCTCGGAGCTGCTGGGCAAGGAGACCATCGACAGTTTCAATCAATCCGAGAACCGGGGCAGCCAGGTTTCCCACGGCCTCAACTATCAGAAATTGGGAAAGGAGCTGATGACCCAGGACGAAATAGCCGTAATGGACGGAGGCAAGTGCATCTTGCAGCTTCGGGGCGTGCGGCCGTTTTTCAGCGATAAGTTTGATATTACGAAGCATCCCCGCTACAAGTACCTTGCCGACGCCGACAAGAAGAACACCTTTGATATAGAACGGTACATGAAGCGCAGGCCGGCCATTGTAAAGCCGGACGAGCCTTTCGATGTGTACGAATTGAAAACAGCGGATATCCAACCAAATAATTCTACAACAAGAAAGGAAACGTGAATTATGGCTTTTTTCAATAGTGCAATCGACGTTTTACAGACCCTGGTGATCGCCCTGGGCGGCGCTCTGTGCGTATGGGGCGGCATCAACCTTCTGGAAGGTTACGGGCAGGATAACCCGGCCTCCAAAAGCCAGGGGATCAAACAGCTTGTCGCGGGCGGCGGCGTGGCGCTGATCGGCGTGGTGCTCGTCCCTCTGCTCTCCGGTCTGCTGGGCTGATGCCCGCGCAAAAATCTCTGCGGGGGCTTCCGCTGTATGGCGGAGGCCTCCGTAAAGGAGGTGGTCCCCGATGATTATAGACGCAATCCAGGAGTGGTTCAGGGAACTGCTCATTGACGGTATCATCTCAAACCTGTCCGGGATGTTCGATACCGTGAACACCAAAGTCGGCGAGATCGCCGGGGAGGTGGGCATGACCCCTTCGGCGTGGAACGGCGGCATATTCAGTATGGTCCGCAATCTGTCGGAAACGGTGATCGTCCCCATAGCGGGCGTTATTCTCACCTTCGTCATGTGCTACGAGCTGATCCAGATGATCGTGGAGAAAAACAGCCTTCATGACTTTGATACCTGGATCTTCTGGAAGTGAATCTTCAAGACCTTCTGCGCCGTGCTGATCGTGACGAATACCTGGAATATCGTTATGGGCGTATTCGACGCGGCGCAGAGCGTGGTCAATCAGAGCGCGGGCGTCATCATCTCTGACGCGGGCATAGATATAGCGGCCGCCATCGGCGATTTGGAAACGACGCTGGCGGACTGGAGCATCGGCGGCCTTCTGGGACTGTGGTTCCAGAGCATCTTTGTGGGGCTTTGCACCAACATCCTCTCCATCTGCATCTTCCAGGTGATCTACGGCAGGATGATAGAGGTGTATTTGGTGACGAGCATCGGTCCCATCCCCTTTGCCACCATGGTCAACCGGGAGTGGGGCTCCACGGGGCAGAATTACCTTCGCTCTCTGCTGGCTCTGGGCTTCCAGGCATTTTTGATCATGATCTGCGTCGGTATCTATGCGGTGCTGGTGCAGGGCATTTCCGTTTCGGGCGACAACGTTTCCGGCGCGATCTGGGGCTGCATGGGCTATACGGTCCTGCTGTGCTACACCCTGTTCAAGACCGGCAGCCTGGCAAAATCCCTGTTTGGAGCGCATTAAGGAGGTGCGAGAATATGGCCTATGTAACGGTCCCGAAGGACCTGACGAAAGTAAAAAGCAAGATATTGTTCGGACTGACAAAGCGGCAGGTAATCTGCTTTGGTTCGGCGGCGCTTTTGGGAGTGCCGCTTTTCTTTTTGGCGAAGGACAGCATGGGCGCGACCCCCGCGGTGCTGTGCATGATTTTAGTCATGCTGCCCTTCTTCCTTCTCGCCATGTATGAACGGAACGGGCAGCCGTTGGAGGTATTCCTGGGGCATCTCATACAGAACAAGTTTATCCGTCCGAAGGAACGGATCTATCAGACCAACAACCTGTATTCCGCTTTGGTAAGGCAGGCAGAACTGGAAAAGGAGGTACGGGCGATTGCATACAAAAGCAGCAAAACCCATAAACCCGGCAAAGGGAAAGCGTAAGCTGACCGGTGCCGAGAAAAAGCAGATCGAGGCGGCGATCCGCCGCGTGAAGGGCGACGGGAAAGCCCATACGGTGCAGGACAGCATCCCCTTCCGCAATATCTTCCCGGACGGCCTTTGCCGTCTGGATGAACGGAGCTATTCCAAAACCATAGCCTTTGAGGATGTGAACTACCGCCTGGCGGGGCCGGAGGATCAGCGGGATATTTTTGAAAACCTCTGCGATTTCTATAACGGCTACGACCCGTCCATCGGCGTGCAGATCTCCCTAAACAGCCGGTACATGGACAGCGGCCCGGATGAAGAACTGTTCGGCATCCCAAAATGGGATGACGATCTGGACAGTATCCGGGACGACGCGGTAAATATCCTGCGCACCCAGTATGAACGCGGGAGCAACGGCTATGTGAAAACAAAATATGTGACCCTCACCATCGAGGCGGACAACCTCCCCGCGGCAAGGGCGCGGTTTTCCCGCATGGAGGCGGATACCCTTGGCCGCTTCAAGGTCATGGGCGCGGCGGCACATGTGCTGGACGGGAAGGAGCGCCTGGCGCTGCTGCACGGCGTCCTCCACCCGGAGGGCGGCAAATTCGCCTTTGAATGGGACTGGCTCCCGGCAAGCGGGCTGTCCGTCAAGGACTTTATCTCCCCGTCCTCCTTCCATTTCGGGGAGACCCGCACCTTCCGCATCGGGAGCAGATATGGCGCTGTTTCCTTTTTGCAGATACTGGCGCCGGAGATGCACGACCGCATCCTTGCCGACCTCATGGATACCGAGGGCAATATCTCCGTCAATATGCACATCCGGGGCGTCAATCAGAACGAGGCCATCAAGATGGTCAAGCGGAAGATCACAGACCTGGACGCCATGAAGATCGGCGAGCAGAAGAAGGCGGCGAGAAGCGGCTACGATATGGACATACTCCCCTCCGACCTTGCCACCTACGGCGGCGCGGCGAAAAGCCTGCTCCACGACCTGCAAAGCCGGAACGAGCGAATGTTCAATATGACCTTCCTGGTCACGCACATGGCGGAGACGAAGCAAAAGCTGGAGATCGCCGTATCCCAGGCGGCAAGCGTGGCGCAGACGTATAACTGCATTCTGACCCGGCTGGACTTTCAGCAGGAGGATGGGCTTATGAGCAGCCTTCCCCTGGGGCTTAACCGTATCAAAATCGAGCGCAGCCTCACCACCTCCGCGCTGGCGGTGTTCGTCCCCTTCGTCACCCAGGAGCTTTTTATGGGCAGCGGCGCCATGTATTACGGCCTCAACGCTTTGAGCAATAACATGATCATGCTGGACCGCAAGCAGGCGCGCTGTCCCAACGGGCTTGTGTTCGGCACCCCCGGCAGCGGCAAATCCATGAGCTGCAAGCGGGAGATCACCTTCATTATCCTTATGACGGAGGATAACGTCATTATCTGCGATCCGGAGGACGAGTATTCGCCCCTGGTGGGGCGCATGGGCGGCCAGGTGATCCGGCTGTCCCCGACAAGCAGGGATTATCTGAACCCGCTGGATATTAACCTCAATTACTCCGAGGAAGAAAACCCGCTGGCGCTGAAATCCGACTTTGTATTGTCCTTCTGCGAGCTCATCATGGGCAGCAAGACGGGGCTGGAGGCCATCGAGAAAACAGTGATCGACCGGGCGGTGCAGATGATCTACCAGTCCTACTTCGCAGACCCCCGGCCGGAGAATATGCCGATCCTGGGCAACCTGATGGACGCGCTGCTGTCCCAGCACGTACCGGAGGCGGACCGGGTGGCGCAGGCGCTGGACCTGTATGTCAACGGCTCCCTCAACTTTTTCAATCACCGCACCACCGTGGATATGAAAAACCGCCTTGTGTGCTTCGACATTAAGGGGCTGGGTAAGAACCTGAAAAAGCCGGGGATGCTCATTGTCCAGGACGCGGTGTGGAACACCGTTACCATCAACCGGGCCATTGGACGCTCCACCTGGTATTTCGTGGACGAGTTCCACCTTCTGCTGAAGGAGGAACAGACGGCGGCGTACAGCGCGGAGATTTGGAAACGCTTCCGCAAGTGGGGCGGCATCCCCACCGGGGCGACCCAGAACCCCAAAGACCTGCTTTCCTCCCCGGAGATTGAAAACATCCTGGAAAACAGCGATTTCATCTATATGCTCAACCAGGCGGCAGGCGACCGGAAAATACTGGCGGAGAGGCTGAACATCTCCGACCAGCAGCTTGCGTATGTGACCAATTCCGAGCCCGGATGCGGGCTTTTGTTCTTTAACAACGTCATTTTGCCCTTTGCGGACGATTTTCCGAAGGACACCGAGCTATACCGGCTGCTCACAACAAAGCCCAGCGAGGTTGAGCATGAAAAAACAGAGTGAAAAGGAGATACCGATGATGGAAGGTATGAATATGGAGATATTCCGAAACAGGGAGTTCGGCAGCATCCGCGTGATTGAGGAAAACGGCCATTATCTGTTTTGCGGATTTGATGTTGCAAAAGCCCTGGGGTATGCAAAACCGAGGAACGCCATCAACACACATTGCAAGGGAGCCCTGAAACGGGGCGCCCTTACAGATGGAGGCGTACAGGAATTGACCTTCATCCCGGAGGGCGATGTGTACCGCCTGATCGTCCATAGCCGGCTGCCCGGCGCGGGTCGTTTTGAAACATGGGTGTTTGAGGACGTACTTCCCACCATCCGCAAAACGGGCGGATACATGGAACCCTCCCTCTTGGAACAGGCAGCGGAAAGGCCGGAGGTGCTGCTTGCCTTTGCCGGACAGCTTCTCGCGGAGCATGAAAAGAACCGGCGTCTCTCCGGCGAGATAGAGCTTATGCGGCCGAAAGCGGATTTTTACGACGCCTTTGTGCATCCCGGCGACTGCACGAATATCCGGGCCACGGCAAAGGAGCTTCACATTGGGGAGCGTGCCTTCTGCCGTTTCCTGATGGATGCGGGGTTTCTGTACCGCTGTCCGGCCGGATACCTTTTGCCGTATGCCAAGGCCTCCAACGAAGGGCTGTTCACGGTAAAGGATTTCTGGAAATACGGGCATTTTGGACAGCAGACCCTGATTACGCCCCAGGGCAAAGCCCTTCTGCGGATGCTGCTTTGCGGCGGGCAGCTCTGCCTGGACCGCAACTGAAAAAGGAAAGGACAGGATAAGGATATGAAACAGACACAGTATGTCATTGATAAAAGGACCTATGAAAAACACATCGACGATGAAGTACACCTGTACGGGCTGCTTCATCAGCTTGCTTTCCTTGCGGGAAAGGTGAAGGATGAGGAAGATGTGGAGCACCTGATCGACACCGCCAGACGCTACGGCGAGATCGCCGATGAAAAGTTTGACGCCTGGGGTATTCCCGGCCGCTACCTGGTGTTCGGGGAGAAAAAGGATCTGGCAGAGCTGAAAGCAAAGGAGCTGCAAAGGCTTTCCGCGGTGCTGGCGGAGCATGACAGGGAAAAGAGGGCGCAGGAGAAGGAACGGTTTTTTAGAGACCGCCCGTATATCATCCAGGGCAGCGCCTTCCGTCTGATGGTGGGAGATATTTTTGAACTGTATGCAAGGTATGTGAGCCTGTCCCGGAGAGTGGCCGCCGTTACGAATGAAAAGGAACTGGCGCGGCTGCAAAAGCACCTGTCCGCCGGAAACGGGCAGTATTTCCGCAGGCTGGATAAGAAATGGGGCGTATCCGAAGCGGAAGGGGTTACCTGTTCGGACGCGCTGCAAAAAGCCTTTGAGGTGACCCACCTGACACCCGTACCCGAAGATTTCCTTTCTGCGGCGCCCCAGGAGCCGGAGGAAGGCTTTTATGAGGAATACGACGATTTCCCAGAGGATGACGGGTGCATGGACGGGTACTGGAATGACTGAGCTGACCCACCTGAGCCTCTTTTCCGGCATAGGCGGGCTGGACTTAGCGGCGGAGGCGGCGGGCTTCAAAACCGTCTGCCAATGCGAATGGGCGGACTATCCCTATTCTATCCTGCAAAAGCACTGGCCGGATGTGCCTAAGTTCCGGGATATCACCACATTCACAAAGGAGGGATTTTTTGAGAAAACAGGACTTGAAACCGTTACCGTCATCTCCGGGGGATTTCCCTGCCAGCCCTTCTCCACCGCGGGACAGCGGCGGGGCTTTGCGGATGAACGCTACCTGTGGCCGGAAATGTGCCGGGTTATTACCGAGCTGCGGCCCGCTTACGTGCTTGGGGAAAATGTTGCTGGCTTCATCGATATGGGGCTCGACAAAACGATCTTTGACCTGGCAAAAGCGGGATACGCTGTTCTCCCATTCGTATTTCCGGCTTGCGGCGTCGGCGCATGGCATGAGCGCCAGCGAACTTTTATCGTCGCGGCTGATGTTTCCCACGCCCCTTGCCTCCGACAAGAACACCTGCCGGGACGCGGCAAACCTGGATGTGTACCTGTCGGACAATGGGATTTTCCGAAAACGGAACAAAAGCGGCGCCATCTGGAGCCTGAGCCTGTCGGCGGCGGTGTTCTACCTGACCCCGGCGGCGTCGGAGGGCTACCGCTCCACGCTGAAACCTGCGGCGTTTCGCAACCAGTCTCCAACGGCCAACCTGTCGGCGCAGGTGATCCGGCAGGAGCGGCCGGTATCCGACACGGCGGCGCTGAACCCGGACTGGGTGGAATGGCTGATGGGCTTCCCCCTGGGATGGACGGACATATCCTCTGGGCAGCAGAACCCGCAGACATCCCCCGCATCACCGAAAACACCGCAGGCCGGGCGCTGCGGCTGAAAACCCTGGGCAACGCGGTCTGCCCGCCCCAGGCGTATCCCATCTTCAAGTATATCGCCATGATCGAAACCGGGGCGTGTGTCAATATCTGCCCCTATGGAACAGGAGGTGACGCGCCTTGAAAGAATGGAAAGCCCCCGAAAAGGAGGCGCAGAAAATGACCCGCGACGGGGCGATCTCCGTAAACCTGGTCACAGGCGAAGCAAGCCGCGCCTCCGAGCGTCCCCCGGAGCAGGACTATTCCCCCTCCGATGATTCGGCGGCGTTTGTTCACAGCGCGGCGGAGCGATTGGATGACCGGCGTATCCATAAAAGTGAAAAGAAAAAGCGCCGGAACCGGCGCAGGGCCTACCGGGAGGGCAAGGCGGCAGCGGACCGCCCATCTTCCCGCCTGCAATTTTCCGAGGAAGAACGTGCCGCGCCGGAGCTGCAAAAATCCATCCGTAAATCCGATAAGGCGGCGGACAGGCTGGACGCGGCAAAAGCCGCTATCCCGAAAAAACGCACTTTGGGCACGGAGCGCGTTTTTGACGAGGACACCGGAACGGGCCGTACGAAGCTGGTGTTCCGTGAGGCAGATAAGCCGGCGTCCTTCCACCAGCCCCCAAACCCGCTGGCGCGGCCTTTGCGGGAGATTGGCCATGCCGCCCACGCCAAGGTGTATGAGGCGGAGCAGGAGAATGTCGGCGTGGAGGCCGGACACCTGACGGAGCGCGGCATGGAAAAGGCCGTCCGATACGGAAACTGCAAGCTCCAAAACTGGCAGGCGGACCGCAAGCTGGAACCCTGGCGGGATGTATCCCGGGCGGAGCAGGCGGCGGTAAAGGCCAACGCCGAGGCGTTATACCAAAAGGCGCTCCTTGACGATCCCCAGCTTGCTTCCTCCAACCCCATTTCCCGTCTGTGGCAGAAAAAGCGCCTGCAAAGGCAGTATGCGGCGGCATACCGGACGGCTGTAAAGACCGGCCAGACCGTGGAAGGTGCAAGGAAAACGGCGCAGGCCACGGCAAATACGGCGAAGAAAACCGCGGAAGAAACGAAGCGGACGGCAGCCTTTGTCAAGAGACATTGGAAAGGCTGCCTGATCGCCCTGGGGCTGATCCTCATGCTTGGATTCCTGCTGGGCGGCGTATCCTCCTGTTCTTCCATATTCGGCGGCGGGGCGTCCAACATCCTGGCGTCCTCCTATCTCTCCGAGGACACCGACCTGCTGGCGGCAGAGGCCGACTATTGCGCGAAGGAGGACGAATTGCGGGAGTATCTGGATACCTACGAGGCCACCCACGACTACGACGAATACCACTACGATTTGGACGAGATCGAGCACGATCCCTATGTGCTGCTGTCCATCCTGTCGGCGCTCCATGAGGGGGCCTTTACCATTGACGAGGTGCAGGGCGATCTGGAAATGCTGTTTGAAAAGCAGTACATCCTGACGGAGACCGTGACCACGGAAACGCGCTATCGGACGGAGACACGGACAGGCAGCTATGTGGATGAGGACGGCAATTTGCAGACCTACGAATATGAGGTACAAGTGCCCTATACCCGGTACATCTGTACCGTCAAACTGGAAAACTTTAACCTCTCCCATGTTCCCGTCTACATCATGGGGCAGGATACCCTTTCCATGTACGCAGTGTATATGTCCACCCTGGGCAATCGCGGCGACCTGTTCCCGTCCTCCGATTATGTGTCAAAGTACATCACGAACCCGCCCGCAAAATATGACATCCCCGCGGAATACCTATCCGACGAACGGTTTGCGGCCCTTATTACGGAGGCGGAAAAGTATCTGGGCTATCCCTATGTCTGGGGCGGCAGCAATCCCGCGACCTCCTTTGACTGCTCCGGCTTTGTCTCCTGGGTACTGACCAACAGCGGCCTTTGCAATACCGGGCGGCTGGGAGCGCAGGAGCTATACAACATCTGCACCCCCGTATTCAGCCCGCAGCCGGGGGATCTTGTGTTCTTCGTGGGCACCTACGACACAACCGGTGTGAGCCATGTGGGGTTTTATGTGGGTGACGGAATGCTCCTGCACTGCGGGGACCCGATCCAGTATACGAGGCTCAACACCAGCTATTGGCAGCAGCACTTTTACGCCTACGGCAGACCGCCGTATGACTGATTTTTTGAAAGGAGTTTTTTGAACATGGCAACAACTGAAAAAATTCGCCGCGACATCGAAAAGGCAAAGGAGAAGCTGGCGGAGCAGCAAAAGCGCCTCCGTGCGCTGGAGGCGCAGCTTGCGGAGGAAGAAAATCTGGAGATCGTCCGCATGGTCAAGGCGGTCCGCATGGACAACAGGGAGCTGACCGCCTTCCTGAAAGCCTACGCCAGCGGTATGATCTCCCTTCCCGCCGGGATGACGGAGGCGGAAAGCGGCACGGAGGAAACGGAGGGCGCGGACGATGAGGAATAAACGGCTTTTCCGTATTTTTGCCGCAGCGCTGGCGGCCATGCTGTGCATGACCGCCTTTTCCGTCACCGCCTTTGCAGGCGGCGGGGATGGCGAGCCCTATTATACGGGCGAGGCGGAGGAAACAGCAGAAACGACGGGCGGCTATGAGCCGGAGCCGCTGACGCCGGAGGGCAACATGACCCTGGTGGACGACATTGACGGCGAGTCCGCGGAGGATAAGCAGTTTATCACCGTGGTCACGAAAAACGGCAACTATTTCTATATCATCATCGACCGGGCGGAGGACGGCGAAAATACCGTACACTTTCTGAACCAGGTGGATGAAGCCGATTTGATGGCGCTTATGGATGAAGAATCGGCGGCAGAACCGCCCGCCGTCTGCACCTGTTCGGAGAAATGCGAGGCGGGCGGCGTGAATACCTCCTGCCCCGTGTGCAAAATCAATATGAGCGAGTGCACGGGAAAGGCGCCTGTCACGGAGGACGAGCCCGAACCGGAGCCGGAGAAAAAGGGCAGCGGCGGTCTGGCTATTGCCCTGGTGGTGCTGATCCTGGGCGGAGGCGGCGCCTTTGCATATATCAGGTTCATCAAGCCGAAGCAGGGGGCGAAGGTCAGCTCCGATCCCGATGATTACGATTTCCCTGATGAAGAATACGAAAATGAGGACGTCCCCGAAGGGGAGGAAAGCGAGGATGAGAATTGAAGCGGCTTGTGATCTGTGAAAAACCGAGCGCGGCAAAAAGCATCGCGTCGGCCCTGGGTGTTACATCCGGGGCCGATGGCTGTTTTGATGGGAATGGGTATCTCATTACCTGGTGCATCGGGCATCTGGTTGGGCTGGCGGACGCGGCCGCCTATGACCCCAAATACAAAAAGTGGCGCTATGACGACCTCCCTATCCTTCCGGCGCCCTTCCGCTATGAGGTAGCTCCCGAAAAGGCGGCGCAGTTCCATGTTCTCAAAAAGCTCATGGAGTGCGAGGATGTGACGGAGCTGGTCAACGCCTGCGACGCGGGGCGCGAGGGCGAGCTGATTTTCCGTTTGGTCTATGAAATGGCGGGCTGCAATAAGCCCTTCTCCCGCCTCTGGATTTCCTCTATGGAGGACAGTGCTATCCGGGAGGGCTTTCAAAGCCTCCGACCGGGTCGGGAATATGATTCGTTGTATCAGTCTGCATTATGCCGCCAGAAAGCGGATTGGCTTATTGGCATCAACGCTACCCGTCTTTTCTCCGTCCTCTACCACCGCACCCTGAATGTGGGGCGGGTACAGACCCCCACCCTTGCCATGCTGGCGGAGCGTGAAAAGAATATCTCCCTTTTTCGCAAGGAGAAATACCATCATGTGCGCCTGACGCTGGACGGAGTTGAGGCAGTCAGCGAAAAATTCGCTGATAAGGAAAAGGCGGAGGCTGTAAAAAACGCTTGCGTACAGAGCGCGGTCATTTGTGCCTCTGTGGTACGGGAGCAGAAGAAAGATAATCCCCCAAAACTCTATGACCTGACCACCTTGCAGCGGGAGGCCAACCGCATTTTCGGCTATACGGCAAAGCAGGTGTTGGAATATGCGCAAAGCCTCTATGAAAAGAAGCTGCTGACCTATCCCCGCACGGACAGCCGCTGTCTCACATCGGATATGGCGGAGACCGCCTCCTGCGTGGTGCATCTGGCGGCGAAGGTGCCGCCCTTTGACGCCTGTTCGGATTTCTTCCCGGACGTTCTCTGCATGATCTCCGATAAGGATGTGTCCGACCACCACGCCATTATCCCCACGATGGAGCTTGAAAAGGCGGATGTGTCGGCTCTGCCCGTGGGCGAGCGAAACACCCTTCTGCTGGTCTGCTGCAAGCTGCTGTGTGCGGCGGCGGAGCCCCATGTGTATGAAACGGTCACGGCCTCCTTCGACTGCGGCGGTCATACCTTTGCGGCGAAGGGCAAAACGGTGATTGCCGAGGGCTGGAGGGGGATTGACCGCATTTTCCGTGCCTCCCTGAAGGAGAAACCGGAGGATGAAGGTGCAGACAGCGGCATGGAACTCTCCTTTATGGAAGGACAGACCTTTGAAAATGTCCCCGTTTCCGTGACGGAGCATTTCACATCCCCGCCCAAAGCCTACACGGAGGATACCCTCCTGGCGGCTATGGAGCGAGCCGGGGCTGAAGAAATGCCGGAGGATGCCGAGCGCAAGGGATTAGGAACCCCGGCGACCAGGGCTTCCATCATCGAAAAGCTGGTGTCCGGCGGTTTTGTGGAGCGCAAGGGAAAAAGCCTTGTACCGACCCATGCGGGCATGAACCTTGTTGCCGTGCTTCCCGAAGTCCTGACCTCTCCCATGCTCACGGCGGAGTGGGAGCAGCAGCTCAACGACATTGCCAAGGGCCGGGCGCCGGCGGACAGCTTTATGGATGGGATCTCCGCTATGGCGTGCAGCCTGGTACAGACCTATACCCACATCTGCGAGGAAGGGCAAAAGCGGTTCGCCCCGGAAAAGGAAGTGATCGGTGCCTGCCCCCGCTGCGGCAGGCCGGTGTATGAGGGCAGGAAAAACTTTGCCTGTTCCGACCGGGCCTGCGGTTTTGTCCTCTGGAAAAATGACCGTTTCTGGACGAGCCGAAAGAAGGAGCTGACCAGGAAAATGGCGGCCGACCTGCTGAAAAAGGGCCGCACCTCTGTCAAGGGGATGTGGTCTGAAAAAAGGCAGGATACCTATGACGCCGCCGTGCTCCTAGATGACACGGGCGGAAAATACATCAATTTCAAGCTGGAATTTGAGAAAAAGAAACCCGCAATCGCGGGCCGGAACTGTAAGGAGGTACAGACGATATGCCGCATTATGAGTACGATAAGGATTATCCTTTTGCCGCCTTTATTACCAATCTCGGCAAATACAACGAGGGCGAGCTTGTGGGCGAGTGGGTGAAGTTCCCCACCACCCATGAAGAATTGCAGGAGGTATTCAAGCGGATCGGGATCGGCGCAAAGGACAATTTCGGAAACCCTTACGAGGAATGGTTCATTACGGACTATGACTGCTATGTAGGAAACCTCTATGACAAGCTGGGCGAATATGAAAACCTGGACGAGCTCAATTATCTGGCGTCGAAGCTGGACGATATGGACCGCTACGAGTACAACCAATTCCTGGCGGCTATGGAGATGGGCGACCACACGGGCAGTATTCAGGATATGATCAACCTGACGGAGAACCTGGACTGCTACGAGGTGTACCCGGACATTGAGGATCACGACGACCTGGGCCGCTATTACATCGACGAGCTGGACGCCATGCAGGTGCCGGAGCATCTGTGCAATTATATTGACTATGAGGCCTACGGCCGGGATATTGCGCTGGATGAAGGCGGCGAGTTCACTGAGTTTGGTTATGTCCGTGACACCGGGGACCGTTTTGTGGAGGTGTACGACGGCGACCGGGAGCGTATCCCGGAGGAATACCGGGTTATGAGCAGCCCCGATGGGGACGGGCTGACGGAGGATGACAAGCTGGATATGGCCACCGATCTTGCCTTTGACCTGGACGAGTTTTTCCGTCAGAACGATCCGCAGTACGCGGCGGAGTTCCCCGGCGAGCAGGAACAGAAAGAAGCACTCTGCGACGCTATGCTGGAGGGGAAATTTGCGGCCATCGAAACAAGGCTCGCGACCGTCTCCCAGGCGGCACCGGAGGATTTCAATACCCGGATAGAAGAACTGAAGGAGGCGGTGGGCTATGAGGAATTTCTTGACATCGATCCTGCCGCCGTCCGTGAAGCCCTCCAAAACCCGGATAAATCCCACATCGATGAAATGCTCGCCTTCGCGGAGCAGGCGGAACGAGAATATGTCGCAGAGCTGAACAGCGCACGGGCAGCGAAACCGGAGAAAATGACCGTCCTGGTGGTGGAGCCTTTGAAGGAGCCGTACACGAAGGAGATTTCCGCCGGGCTTTCCGCTTTGCAGGCGGAAGTCAGCGGAAGTATCCAGGCGGTCTATCCCTATGACGACCCCGTAGCGGTGATCTGCAACGAGGAAGGAAAGCTGGACGGCCTGCCCCTGAACCGCGCCCTGCGTGATGAAGATGGGGAGCTCTACGATGTGGTAGCCGGTACTTTCCTTGTAGTCGGATTGAGCGAAGAAAACTTCTCTTCTCTTTCTCCCGAACTTACGGAAAAGTATACGGCGCAGTTCAAGACGCCGGAGCAGTTTGTGAGCATCAACGGGAAAATAACGGTGATCCCCGTTTTGGAAGAAAGGGTTGCCTCTCCTGCGCCTGCGCCGGACGATCTTACGACCGGCGAGCGCATCAGTACGCCGCGGGGCAGCTTCGCCCTGACGGATATGACCCGGCAGCAGATCGAGGCGGCGGGCTACGGTTTCCACCACCAGTCCGACGATGGGAAGTATCTCATTATGGGCAACGGTACCCGCGTCTTCGCCATCCGCAACGAGGATGACAACCCGATGCGTACCGCTGAAATGACCCTGGAGGACGACTATGGCATGATCGACGGGGTAATCAACAACGGCCGGCGCGGGGAGGAACTGGAAAAAGCAAAGGAGGCGGCGGCTAAAAGCGAGCCGGAAAGAAAACCCTCCATCATGGACCGGCTGGCGGACGCCAAAAAGGAATGCGCCGAACGAAAGCCCGCTGACCGGCCGTCACCCACGAAAAAGCCCCCGGAGCTGGGCGAGCTATGAGCAGAAGCAAAAAATGGCGGGAGGAATGGTCTTTCTTCCTGGGCGCAAACGGCAGACGGCAGTATAACCGGATCTGCAAGGGCTGTGCTCACGGCTGCAGGCAGAGCTTCCGGGCAATACTGGTACAATGTCCGCATTACATTTCCCTCCGTTCCCAAAAGTGTGCCGGTAAGGGCGGGAAAATCGCGGAATAATTCCCTGTATTCGCAGTTTCAAAGGGAGCCTTTATGATTTCCCATGCAGGGCAAGTATAGCGGAAATGCGGCAAAAAAGATAGCCTTTTGAGCATTTCGTATTCACTATGAAAGCCGGAGCGCTGCCATCGGCTTGTCCGATGGCGGCGCTCCCGTTCTTTTATGTGTTTATTTCTGATATTTTGTGGAGAGGCGGGCCGTTATTCTATTCGCGGCAGCAGTCGTTGTGGGACTGTGCGTAAAAGGCCGGATGGGTGATGCTGTGGGAAAGGCAGCGGCTTTTCCATCGGCGGAACGGTCGTTTTCCACATTTCCATGGCGCTAATCCACGGCGCGGCATCTTCCCAGGGCCCACAGGCGGTAAACCGTCAGCGGCACATACCACGCGGCGGTCAGGAGCCGCCAGGCGAGGACGAAACCGCCGATGACGCCGCCGATTACAAAGTTCAGCGCGAATAGGGCGATAGAGGTCCCCAGGGAACCGCCGCCCGGCACGATCCACATAAACATTCGCGGGATGCCGAAGGGCAGGCAGCAGAGGATGAAAAGCCAGACATAATCCGTGACGCCATCCTTTGTGCAGGCGGATTTGAAAATGCAGTACAGCAGCGCCGCTGCCGCAGCGGGCAGCACGCTCTTTTTCAGAAGGTCTTTCACGATTTCCGTTCTCGTCACGAGCATACACCTCCATCCCTGCTTATGATTATATACGCAATTCCCAGCCGCGCCCAGAGCGTTTTGCAAAGACTGTGCAAAGCGCCGACAGATTTCTATTCCAGGTCGTTGCTCCGCTGTCTCTGATGCTCCTGCCCCTTCGGAGCGTCCAGCAGCATGTCCACATTGCGGCGGAGGGTGTCATACTGCTTTTCCTCCTTCTGTGCCTTTTGATACGCCGCTTCCAGCGCCGCCTTCTGCGCGGCCAGCGTGTCCAACTCCGCGTTCAGCTTTTCAGTGGATGGCAGCTTGTCCAGCCCCGCCTTCTTTATGCCGTTGGCCGCCGCCTCAAACAAAATGATCTCGCTTTCAAAGCCGCGCAGGAATTTCTCCTTATCGGAAGATGCCTTGTAGCGGTCATAGGTTGGTTTCAGTTTGCGGTAGGTGGCAATGTGCTTTGACAGCAGGGCGAGGTCAGCGATTTTTTGCTCTGTATCCCGGAGGCTCGCCCTGGTGCGTATGACCGACGCGGAAACGGCGTCAGACCGTTCCGCCAGTTCCTGATAGCTTCCGATGCCGTGTTCCGTAATAAAGTTCATGGTTTCAGCGGCGCGTTTGAGGTTTTCAATGGCAGCCCACCGCTGATACCCGGCGCTCTGCTGCGCCTTGATGCTGTTCTGAATGTCGATCAGCAGGCTGACCTTTCCGCCGCGCCGTGCCGGCCTGCGGGCAGGGCGCGCAATGCCGATAATCCGTTCCCGGACGCGCTCCTCCGTGTATTCCGTTCCCAGGCTTTTCAAATAGGAAAAGTATTTCTGTTCCGGCGCCCGGCAGGAGATATGCTTGCCCCGCTTGATCTCGTAGCCCTCTTTTTGCAGGCGGAGAAGAAGGTCCTCCATATCCCCGCAGGCGGGTATGAGCCGGTCAACGGCGGCTTTCAGCCTCGCCTTGTAACTTGTGCCGTTCTGCGCAGCCTGATGCTCAATGTAGCTTTTCCCCTTCTCTTTGCCGGGGATGATGACGGACAAGCCGTGTTCCTTGCAGATACGGTCGCTGACGCTGCGGAGCTCCCGGTAACTGCGCTTGCTGGAGTGGTAGCGGCGGTGGTCCTGGAAACTGACCGCGTTACAGATCAGATGGTTATGCACATGGCCTTTGTCTATATGGGTGGTCAGGACAAATTCATATTTGCCGCCCAGGAGCTCCCTTGCAAGCTGCATCCCAATCTCGTGGGCTTCCTCCGGCGACACCTCGCCCGGCTCAAACGCCTGGATGAAATGCCGCCCCAGGTTGTTTCCCTTGTCGATGGCGTGGCGGCGGGTCCAGGCAAATTCTATATCCGCGGTTTCGGCGGTACAGCCGAAGGAGGACACCAGCAGCTTCCCGTCCGTCTTCTCCGGGTTGCAGATATAGTCAATGGCGGCTTTCAGAGTTGACTTAACAGGATGCGTCTTTGTAACTGCCATATCTCGTCCAGCCTTTCCCGGAGTTCTTCTATGTCGGCCTGATACGCGGGGCCTCCGGCGTTGAGCTTCTTTGCGATCTGATTGATGTTCCGGCCGATGGCGGACAGGCGCTTGTTCATGGCCTTAATGTCCGCGGTATCCACATAGATGACGTAACCGTCTATCGCCATCTTGCGGAGATAGGCGCCGATCCGCCTGGTATGGAGCTGCGCCATCTTCTGTTCAATGAGCGTCCGTTCCTCCGCTGTTACCGGGCAGCGCAGGACAATGGGCCTCTTTCTGTTTGCCATAGGTGTTTCCAACCTTCCTTTGTAAGTTCAGAGAGGAATAGGGGCGGTCATTATTTCGGATTTAGGGCAGGGTATCCTAAATCCGTTTTTCGCAAGTGTGGCTACACTTGCTGTGCTTGCTGATACCCCTCCTTTCGTTTCCCCCTCTACCCATACTACAATCTGAAACGCCGGATATGGCCGGAAAGCGTGAGGCTGTTTCCAAGCGGTGCTTCGCTATCTCGACTTTCTTTTTATATAAAGTTTTTTCCGAAGACTTCCGAAACATTTTTATCCGTTCAGATAATCCCAAAAGGCGTTGACCATATTTCGTTCGCTGATGACAAAGGCGGCCATAGGCGCGTCCGCTTTTGCCATCACAACCCCGGCGTCATCCTTAACGTACAGCAGCGTATGGAAGTCCAGGTCACCGCTGAGATGAACCGTCAGGTTATCATGCCGTTTTTCCAGCGCCCTCAGCCGTTCCCAGTGCAAAAGATACTGCTCCCGCGTATAGGTATAATCATAGATAGAAAAGACCTCCGCCAGGGGCGGCTTCAGCAGCGCAGGCGTCAGCAGAGCGGCCTCCGGATCCAGCAGCGTCAGGATAAGACGCTGCCTTTTTATGTTTTTACGGAATACGGAGAGGCTTCGTTTCCACAGATCGGGCAGCGTATCGCTGCCGGACTGCCCGGCCAGCTCGTTTACAAGCGGCTCCGGCATGGCGAACAGCGGCGGCATGGCGCAGCTTAAGCAGGCGTTTCCCTCCGCATCGGTGAGACTGCCGATCACCTTGCGGAACTCCGCGGCATCCTGCCCGGTAAAGACGCGCATAAGCGGACGGCAAAGAGAAAAATAGCGCTCATACTCCGTTGCCAGCGCACCGACCGCAGCCGGATCCGTCAGAAAAAGGTGGAGCATCCCCTCTGTATCCTGTTGCACGGAGGATGAGATGACGGCCGCCGTATTCGGGGCGATGAACATGGTGCGCTGAAAGACGCCATCCCGCAGGCGCGGATAGCAGTACGGCTCGATCCTGCCCGTCATATATATGGGGATCCACTTGGTGACGGCCTCCAGAAGCTCGTTGAGATCCCGGGTCACGGTGTGGATAATCCGCACCCGGTTGCCCTTCAAAATGACCTGTGTAAAAAGATCCCTCCAGCGTGCCGCAAAGGAGGCGTCCTCATAAAGCCACGCCATATTCTCATCGGAAAACAGCAGCAGCGTCTGGGGCTTTTCCTCCTGCAGTATCATCAGGAAAAACTGCTCCACCGCCTTGCGCTTGCCGGCGTTTCCGTAGAGATATTGAGCATACTTCTGCGGCGCTTCCTCGGTGCTTAAGACGATCGGCGTCGAGGCCGGACTCGATACGACCCGCGAAAAGCCGGAGATCAGCCTGCCGGTCGCGGCGGAGGTATCCTTTTCCCGTTCCAGAAGCCATTGCTCCAGATATCGTGCCGTATGCTCCGCAGAGCCAAGGGCGGCGTCTCCGATGCCCGTCAGCTTCTGCAGCGCGTTGCGCTGATATTCCTTTCGGATATGCTCCGCAAGATACAGGCACATAGGCGCCAGGTATTCGTGCTTTTTCGGCAGCGGCCTCGCGCCGGTGCGAAGCCTTCCGATGTGCGAGCTGTTCATATTGACAGCCCGGCCCAGCAGGCTGTTGGAAACCTCCGCAATATTCATCAGCGCGTCAAACCGCTCTGCAAACATATGTTCAACCTCCACATAGATTTGTCAATATTATTATAGCACATATGCCAAACCAAATCAATATTTATGGCACATAATATGCCGTAATTTTGGCACGACCATTTTGGCATAACCTATTGCATCGGCCGCCGCCTCAGATAAAATAAAAATATACGGACGCAAAGGAGGCAGCAAATATGCGGATTCTCATCAAACGGGAGGATTTTTCCACGAGCCGCTGTGAGCTTAATGCCGGCAGCACCGCGCTGGAGCTTACCGGGGAGGACGGCAAATTCTCCCTGCCCTATTCGGAGGTCAGGGATTTTTGCATTACCCGGGACGGCCGCGGAAAGACGTACTTCACCATGCTCTGCGGACGAACAATGTATGAGGGACAGATCCTGGATGTGAGGGAGGTGGAGTCTTTCACGGAGGCGCTGAAAACGGAGCTGGGCGGGGTCATCCATATCGAGGTCAGAAAAAATTAAAGATGTGAACGTATAAAAACCATATAAAAAACAGGAGGAACAGACGATGAAAAGGAAAATCATATCCATGCTGCTGGCAGCCGCAATGCTCTCGTCCCTGCTGGCAGGCTGCAGCGGTCCTGGCGGCGGTAAAAGTGAGACCCTAACGCTTTCGCCAGAGGCAACCACCGTTACCACAAGCGACGGAATTACTGTGGAAGTCGGTGACTATGTCCTGGACGGCGAAACGGAGCTGACTGTCACCAAGCAGCCGGTGGAGGAAAACAAAGAGGAAGGATATAAGATTGAGGCTTATGATTTTACTTTGGGTGAGCTGCATGAGCTGGGTGATTATATTACCATCCGGATTCCATATTCCACTAATTACTGTGAGGAAGGGCAGGATCCCGCCCGCTGTGTCGGCGCAAAGTATAAAAACGAAACAACAGGTCAGTGGGAAGATGTTCTGTTTGAGGTCGATGCAGCAGCAAACGAGCTGATCATCTACACTGATCATCTCTCCTATTACGGCGTATTCTATGTTGAGAACGAGGGCAAGCGCAACGCCCTGATCACCGACATTCTCGGCTCCGGTCTCTTCATGGACGCGAGCACATCCTATGATTTCGCAAAGCGGATCGCTGCGGACGATCCCACGGTTACGGATGAGCTTGTGAAATTCGGCATGGATGTGAGCAGCAAGTTCTTCGACTATTCCGACCGTCTGGACAACGCCATCAACATCGCGACCCTCGGCGATGTGCCGGATTGGCTTTCCACGGAGATTTCCGGTACAAACCAGACGCTGTTTTCCGCTATTGGTTATGTGGCAACCTGCACGAGCCTGATGAAGGTTGCGATTAACGACACGGTCGGAAGCGGTGCGGACAAAGGCGAAGTGCTGAACCTCATCCGCGATGTCAGCAGCAAGGTCACAAGCTATTGGACGGATGCCTTCACTTCTGCAGGCAGTGCTGCGTTGTCGGTCAGCATGGGCGGCGTGCTCATTCTGGACAAGATGCTCAACGCCTTTGCCGAGGAAGCCTACTCCACTAAGCTGGAGGATATTGCCTATGTATATCACCACTTTAACGAGGGCTTTTCCGGCTTTGGGCATAAGCCTATGACCTCGAAGGACTGGCGCGCCAAGGTGATTGAGGTCCTAGACAAACACCCCAACGATCCGGAAGTTGCCATTGCTGCGCTGGAAGCCGGATTCAGGAAGTATTCCTCGGAATTTTTCTCATTAACGCAGGATCAGCAGAGCGAGGTCGCGGCCGCCACGCCGCTTGTTACGGTGAAAAACATTCCCTTTATCACCAAAGCCGATCAGGAGAAGCTGACGGAGGATTATATTGCGCATCTGAAGGACAAAGTGATGCCGGGCGTGCTTAAGAGCGTAGAGAACTACATGATCAAAAGGGTGGAGCAGCAGCAGCTCGATGCAATCAACAAGCTCAAGGACTATTACAACACGAAGATATCCATTACCATTAAGGAAAACATTCCTGAGGGCGGCAAGAGCCAATACGAAGGGTATAAGTTCCGTTTTGCGCCGCTTAACGAGACGGCGGTTGTCGGCAACTGGACAGGTAAATGGGGCGGAAAAGACACCATTAAGACCTCAGCCACGCTCATGGGCTTTATGCTGGCGGGTTACCCCCACACGGTGGAGTTTTTCGCACCCGATGCGGATATGAATACGGCGAAGCCGGAATTTGTTGTTCCCTTTGTCATCGGAATACCGAAGATCGTGATTGAATTCGGCGGAGCACCCACGTTTGACGAGCTGGTGGGCGGCTACGCAGACGGCACAACAACCGTCACAGAGGTCTTCGTCTCCGATGCTGCCCGCGCTGAGCTGGCAAGCGGCTCGACGGAGAATGAGTACGGCTGCGATCTCGGTGAGATCATCACCAGTCTGGAGGAGCAGATCGGCGTACCGAATGAGAGTCCGTTTGAAGTGACCAAGACCGGAGAGAACAGCGGTATTCTGACGCTGGATGAGGAAACGCCGGGCAATGTCACTTATGACGCCTCCACCGGAATGCTCGCTTTCTCCTTGGAAGAGGAGGGCGTTTCCCTCTCCGGCGAACTGCGGGCAAGCTACAACAGCGATAAAACTGGCGTTGTCCTCTCCGGCGCTCTGACCACCTCACTCTTCTTTTCTGCAGACGATCTGCGCATCTGCCTAAAGCTGGAGGGCACAAAGGGGCTGACGCAGTAATGCATCCCATCTTTCATGTGTTCGGCCGCGAGCTGTCGGCGTATTTGCTGTTTACCATCCTCGCAGCCGCCGCTGCTTTTGCGCTGGCGATTCCGGCGTTGCGGCAGGCGGGGCTCAGCAGAGCTCGGGCCGCGTGGCTGCTCGCCGCGATGTGCGCTGCCTTTCTCGTCGGGGCGCGGATTTGGAATGTGGCGATCAATCCCGGAAACTTCGCTGGTGCGCTGAAATGGTACAGCCTGCAGCTTGCGGGCCTCTCCCTCTACGGCGGGGTGCTCGGCGCGGGGCTGGCGCTTGCTGCAGCTCTGCATCGATGGGAAACGCCGATCTTTCCGGCACTCGATGCCATGACCGTCCCAGGCGGCGTTGCCTTCTGTATCGTGCGCATCGGCTGCTATCTCAACGGCTGCTGCGCCGGACGCGCAACGCGCTGCATTTTTGGTGTCGTATTCCCGGTCCGCGAGGCCTCCCGGCAAATGCTAAAGGAAGCGGTACCCTTTCTCTCTCCTGTGCAAACCGTTCACCCGACACAAGTCTATGAGCTCGTCGGTGCTGCCGTGGGACTGCCGTTGATCATTTGGCTTTGTCGGCACTTTCGCATGCGGGACGGTGCATTGTTTTTGCTCTACGGTGCATGGTTCTCCGCAGTGCGTCTCGCGGTGCTGCCGCTCCGCGCGTTGACCTACTCCAGCGTTGTCAAGACAGTTATTTATCCGTTGATATATTTGCTTTTTTGTCTGTGCGGCATCGTGCTGGCGCTGCTACGGGGCAGACAGAGGGAAACGCTTTTCAAATAAGTTGAAACAAAGATGAAGCTTTGAAAGGAGAATCGCCGTGACTGGAAGACAGGTAATCAAGACTAATCGAGCGTTTACGCTGAAGGAGCTGGAACAGTTCATGCAGGAACATTGGGACAAGGAGCAGTACAACGATTTTATCATCGGACGCCCCACGTCTGCATCTATCGAGGAATACATCCTGCTGCCGGCTACCGGCCGCTTTATGGTGATCGTATATTCCCGTAAGGCCGGGGGACTTTTTAATAAAGAGGATAAGGTTATCCTCTCCGTGTGCAACACTCCTGAGGGTGTGAAGCAAAACTTTGCTGCCTCAATCCATTCCCACAACATTTTCTTCGGAGCGTGGAAGATAAGCACTACGATGTCTATGGAAAAGGAACGCAAGGGCCCTGCGGAGGAGGCGCTGCAAAAATACACAGCCTATATGCGTGAGCTTTTGAGCAACGCAGGCTATCTGCAGTAAGGGAGATTCCGTATGATAGAAAACGGTCAGGAGCCCTACGCCCCGGGCGGCATTACGCTTTGCCCCGACGGGAAATACTGCTGGGTATATGAGCTGAAGCTGCTGAAAAACCCTGCCATTTTGTGTGTAATATGGAAGATTATCGTCGGGGCCTTTCTGGGTGTCTGGCTGTTTGTGATGTTGCTGTCTCTGGGAGATACGCACTTCTGGTGGGACGGCTTTTGGAGCGAGGCAAAAATGTTCGCTCTGCTCACCGCGCTTATGCTGGCGCTCAGTCTGCTTGCCTACCTGTTCTATGCCGCTGTCATGGGCGGAAAATACTGTGTGTTGTTCGAAATGGATGAAAACGGCATAAGACATACGCAGGCTCCGCGGCAATTCAAAAAGGCGCAGCTGCTGGCGGCGATAACCGCCCTGTCAGGGATGAAGTCCGGGCATATCGGTACCGTCGGTACGGGGCTTCTCGCCGGAAGCAAAGTCTCCTCCTATTCGGAATGGCACCTTGTAAAAAGCATTGCGGTCCATCCGCGCCTGAACCTGATCAAGGTCAACGCGCCGCTGAATAAGAACCAGGTCTATGCGGAGGATACGGACTTTGCCTTTGTCCGGCAGTATATCCTTACCCATTGCGCGGAGGCAAAGCTCCGTGAGTAAATAGCGGCAATCTACGCCGGGCCTGTACCTGATGCCCGTGGGACACAAAATGTCCGGCGTCAAAAAATACACAAACAAAGGCACTGTAAAGTAAAAATGAAAAAATAGGACCCGAAAGCACAAAAAAGCACTACGCAATGAGCAAAAGCTCGCGCTTACGCTTTTTGGATAGTTGGAGACCGGCACACTGAGCCGGAGTAAGGCCGTTCAAGGCGGAGTGAGGGCGGACGAAGTTGTAGAAGAAGATGAACATGGAAATGAGGTTGTTGGCAGAAGAAAAGGAAGAGAAGCCCTGTTTGGTTTTGTACCAGGCCTTGAACTGTTTGTTGAAGCACTCAATGAGGTTGTTGGTAATGTCATCGTGGAAACTCTCTACGCGGATGTGCTTTACCCCATGGAGCGTCTTAACAGGCATCTGATAGGCAAAGTAGCGGTCGCTCACAATGGCGCGAGGCGAGCCAAGATCCTTTACCGCTTGCAATATGGTGAAAGCCTGAGGACTGTCTCTGTGACGGTCGAGATGGAAGCCGAGGACAAAGCGTGTCTCACTGTCCAGAATGAGCCAGAGGTAGTATTTTTTGCCCTGTATTTTAACGACGGTTTCATCGGCGTGCCACTCGTCAGAGTTGAAATTAAGCGCCGGAATGAGTTGTATGGACATGTTTTGGAACAAAGGGGCAAAGTTGGTACACCAGTTACTGATGGTCGTGTGAGACACCTGGATATTCATTACAGTACGCAGAATCAGAGCGATGTTGCGAAACGAGTTCTTGCCCAGATAGAACATACTCAAGGCCATTAGAACTACATGAACAGGGTAGCGCATCCGCTTGAAATCTGTCTTTCCAAAGAGTTGGGACATGGAAGGAGCAGAAATGGCGGCAGACTTCGGTACGAACATGGAGTGGTTGCATTTCTTGTCACAGCAGCGGTAGTCGCTGTAGTGCTCCATATCATGGTGAAGGAAGGTTGCCTTGCCGCAAATGGGACAGGAAGGATAGTTCTTCGTTCGAGTGTAAACACGCTCCGGCGTTTCCGGTGCCCACTGATACCAACACTTCTTACAACGGTATTTTTGATGCCCATGCGAATTTTTTCCGTAGCGATAAAAGTCCGTTTTGTTGTTGCACTTCGGGCAGCTTATTTGATACAATTTTGCCATGAGGACTCGTCTCCTTTCGGGAGGTACGTGGGTTTGTGGTAAAACCATTGTACCAGAAGGGCTGACGGGTCCTCAACTTTCATTTAACTTTACAGTACGCAAACAAAAACAAGGAGGAATCCAAAATGAAAAAGGGCATAAGGAAAAGATTTTTAAGCATATTTCTCTGCCTGGTTCTGTGCCTGACGCTGCTGCCCGCTGCGGCAACGGCGGAGGCAGCGGACTACAACGCACAGTTCAGCAGTGCGGAGGGCTCGGAGATCTACACGAACACCGGTATATCAATGGTTTCCGACGGTCCTACGGAGGACACTGTATTTACCCTAACGCAGGAAACGAGGATTACCGCTGTCTGGACCTATCACTGGAATGCCGGCAGCGTGAATCCGTCCGAGCAGACAATCAAGCTGATAAACACGGAAACCTCTGCCGAGGTTTACTCAGGCTCCGTCTGCGCGGGAGCCGGATCCGGGCAGGAAAATGTCAACTGGTATGTGTTCCCTGATGTCGTGCTGCAGCCGGGAACATATAAGGTGGCGGACTCTCACAACGAAACCTGGTCCTATATCCCGGCTGCGAACAATAAGGGGATGTGTACGGTCAAAGGGTATACCGGCACGTTTTATGAATTCAACACTCCGCAAGCAATCACACAAAACGGTGTGACGGCAACGGTGACTTTCGACAAGACCAGTCCGCAGGATGCCAACACGTCCGTTACCGCCACGGTAACGCTCACCGGCACGGCGGCAGCGGCGGGAACGCATACCGTCAATCTCACGAGTACCAAGGCAAGTCTGAACGGCACGGCGCAGACAGCGACTGTTACGGCGGGGCAAGACCTGACCACAACGCCGGTGACAAAGACCTTTTCCTTCACCATGCCCGAGAAAGCGGTGGATGATCTGGTTTTGCTGCACACATTTGACAGCGACACGGGCGAAGAAACCGTGACGGATCTGGCGATCGAGGATGCCATCTGCCCGATCAACGGGGCGGCGCCCGTGACGGAAATCGCGGAGACGGCGGAGTATACCGGCACAATCGCCTGGACCGACAGCCCTGACAGCTTTGCGCCGGGCACGGAATACACCGCCACCATCACGCTGACGGCAAAGGAGGGCTATACCTTTGCCGGACTCTCCGCCAATGCCTTCACCATCCCCGGGGCCAAATCCGTAACCAGCGGCGCAGACAGCAGCACGATCACCGCGGTCTTCCAGTCGCCGCCGGAGGGCTATATTACCGACGGCAGCGGCTTCGCGGCTTACCGGATCTCGGGGGGCGGCTTTGATATCATGAACACCTATCAGGGCGTCTGGATGGGGACTACCTACGGCAATGGCGGCTACGGGACGCGATACAGACGCGACAACGGCGCTCCGGTCGATGTCAGCGCGGTCGGGCAGCTGGTGGATATGGGAGATGGAATCACGCTCACGGTGCAGCCGGCCTTTTCCATCGACGGAAAATTCATCAATGTCGTTTATACCCTGAAAAACACCGGCAGTACCGACGCGACGGTGTCCGTCGGCAGCCACGCGGATATTCAGATCGCCGGCGACGACGAAGCGCCGATCACGAAGTTCAGCGACGGGCGCGGCTTCAAGATGGTCAACAGAAGCAACAACGATTTCCAGTTCAATTTCTTCGGCAAGGGCACCCTCGGCGTCACCGATGTGGACACCTTCTGGTTCGGCTATTATGGTGACAGTAAGGACAATGTGTTCACGCAGGTCGAAGCGGACTCCTACAGCGATGACGATTCCGGTATGGCATATTCCTGGGTGGACCGTGTGATCCCGGCCGGCGAAACGAGGGTGTTCCGTACCACCATGGGTACAGGCGACGCGGCAAGCGGCACGAACGTCCCCATCGGCGTGAATTTCGACACGCAGGGCGGCAGTGAGGTAGCACCCATTGCGGTGAGCTCCGCCGGCAGCACGATCTCCGCGCCGGCAGCGCCCACCCGCAGCGGCTATCAATTCTCCGGCTGGTACACGGAGGCGGAGTGCATCCACGCCTTTAACTTCTCTACCCCCATCACGGCGACCATTACCCTCTACGCCAAATGGGTGCCGAATACACCTGGCGGCGGTGGCAGTTATACTGCTTACTACACCTTGACCTTCGATACCAACGGTGGCAGCGCGATTTCTTCCGTTCGCCGTGCGGAGTACACAACGATCGATTTGACCCTCTCAGGATATGTACCCACCCGTGTAGACTACGAGTTTACAGGCTGGTATTCTGATGCAGGGCTGACAAACAAAATTGCAAGCATACGGCTGACGGGAAACACGACGATTTACGCCGGATGGGATAAAAAGGTCAACCCCAACACGGGGGGTGAAAACCCCTTTACCGATGTTTCGGAAAACGACTGGTTCTTTGAAGATGTAATCAACGTGTACTACATGGAACTGATGAAGGGTACTAGTGTGACGACCTTCAGCCCGAACCTCACAACCACCCGCAGCATGATCGTGACCATTCTCTACCGTCTGGAAAATGAGCCTTCCGTTTCCGGCAAGTGCCCATTTAGCGATGTGAAGTCCGGCAGCTACTATGAGAACGCCATAACCTGGGCTGCTGCCAATGGCATTGTCGGCGGCTACGGCGAGGGTAAGTTCGGCCCGGATGACAACATCACCCGCGAGCAGATGGCAGCGATCCTGTACCGCTATGCGCAGTACAAGGGCTATGATGTTTCCGACAAGGCCGACCTCGGCAAATTCACCGACAGCGGCAAGATCGGCGCATGGGCGGCAGACGCCATGGCGTGGGCCAATGCCAATGCTCTTGTCAACGGCGTTAGCGCAACCATCCTCAACCCGCAGGGAGAGGCCACCCGTGCACAAGTCGCGGCAATCCTGCATCGGTTCTGTGAAAATGTAAAGTAAAGACTGTACACAGCGCAGCGGACGGGCCCTCCCGTTCGCTGCGCTGTTTCCTCTTCCAGCGTTTTCCACCTGCGGCTACCACACGGCCAACGGGAGGTTCGTGGCCGTGGTAAAATGAATATAACCTTGCAAACAGGACGGGGCGGCTGCCGGAAATCATTCTGGCGGCCGCCCTGTTTCTTTTTTTATCGTCATGTGAGGTGGGTATGGAAATGAACATGGACAGGAGGATGAAATAAAGATGTAAGCGGTAAAAAGGCAGCATATCCGCTGTACCGGCATGTGTCCAGATCTTTTACCGGCATTCAAACCGTTTCCTCTGCGCTGTATCTCCCAATCAACGATATCACGGACGCGCCGCCCGGCGGCGTCCGTGATACTCCCTGCCATTGCCTGATGCAAAGCGGTATCTTTGCGGCCATTTTTGGCTGCGAGGATACCGCTTTTTGTTTTTCCGCAGGCTGCCGTTCTCCGCCTTTCTTTCCTGGCTGAAACGAGAGGAAAGGAGTAAAGAATGGGCGGCAAAAATTTTTTTGAAAAATTCTCGAAAATCTGGCCAAAACACACCCTCGCAAGACCAGTAAGGGGTGAAAGGGGAAAATCAGGACAGCCTCCCGGCAGAAGGGAGGTGAGAACATGAAATCTGATCTCCACGAAACCCACAAGCAGCATGCTTTTGACAGCTACTGCAAACGTGTCTTGAAGAACGAAGCGGCAAACGGCCACCGTGAAATCAACCGGAGGGCGCGCATGGAAATCTCCATAAGCGCGCTTTCAGAGGAAGCGTTTGAACAGCTTGCGGTCTGTGACTGCTATCCCTGGGAGCACACTTCCTTCGCGGTGGGAAACGATACGGTCGTCATCAAAGACGACCGCCTTGCCGAAGCATTGGAAAGGATGCCGGAGGATGCCCGGAACATCGTCCTGATGTACTGGCTTCTTGGTATGAGCGACCGTGAGATCGGCGCGTACCTGAATGTGCCGCGCCGGTCCGCAAACCGGTACCGGCAGGCATCCTATCGGATGCTGAAAAAGCTGATGGGAGGTAAAGCGGATGAATAAAGCATCGGACCGCCGCGGTTTAATCCCGTATCCGGTAATTGAGGCGGCGGTACACGGAGAGCCCGAAGCAGTTGGCCGGGTGCTCCGTCACTATTCCGGCTACATAGTCACGCTCTGCAAAAGGACGGGCCGTGATGAAAACGGCTGCTATTGTACCTACGTGGATGAAGAATTGCGTATGCGGCTGGAAACAAAGCTGATTGCGGCTGTCCTGCGCTTTGACCTGAATTAAGCGCGGAAGGCGTCTGTGCGTCCCCTTTCCGCACGGGCGCTGAGGGACCTTGACAAAGAAAGCCCGGCGGGAGGCCGCCGGCGCAGCATAAGGCAGACGGATACATTCTGTCTGTGCCGAGCCGGACGGCCGGTGCGCCATGACCTCCCATGAGCGAGCGATCCACACCGGGCCGAAAAACAAGCGTGGCAGCTTGTGGGCGACGACGTACAGGCAGGTTAAAGATACTCGCGCATTGAACGCCCGCAAAGCATTGTGCGCCGCACCCATCAGTATGGGCCGGGGTGAAACTCCCGTGGAGCCGCGCCAGCGGCCGTCCGTTTCCTGCCTCTTTCATTTTTCATGTTAATGTGATAAAAGGAGCTCATTATGCAAAAACAGACCGTTAAACAAACGGATAATCAATACGCCCCGCCTGTGCGGAGCGAAAAGAAGATCGGGAACACAACGTTTATCATTCATTCCTATTTCCCCGTGGCGGAAAAAGAGAGCGTTGCTTCCAAAGTGGAACGCCTGATTAAAGATGACATCCGAAAAAGCACCGTGATGACTTGACCTGCAAGGGCAGACAAGGAAAAAGAAACGCGGTATAATGATAATGAACTTCATACCGTGTTTGACTGCCGGATTGGAGGTTATTATGTTTTATCAGTCAAACACCGCTGCCGCGCTTCAATTCCCCTGCGCCGTGATGAGCGAGGATGAGATCACCGCTTTGTATTGCCGTTTGAGCCAGGACGACGGGATGGAGGGCGACAGCAACAGTATCATCAATCAAAAGAAGATCCTGCAAAAATACGCTCTTGAGCATGGATACAGCAATTTCCGCTTCTATATCGACGACGGCATCTCAGGTACGACGTTCAATCGCCCAGGCTTTCAGCAAATGATCGCGGATGTTGAAGCCGGCATCGTCAAGCGTGTCATTATCAAGGATTATTGTGCGATAATAGGACTAAATCAGAAAGACCTTGAAACCCAAGGCATTCTGGCTTAGTCCCTTCTTTTTTTGACCGAAAACAAAGGACTTTCACAATAATCAAGCAAGCCGGAGGGTGCTGCTGCACACTTCCGGCAGAAGGAGGATATAGTGGGTGCTATCAAAGTCTTCTTGAAGGAGGTTGTGCTGCCAATAGCGCTTGCGTTCTGCCTTGCGTCATTTCTCAAGCCGATCTATATGCCTGACGGCGTATGCGACTACTTCCTAATGTGGATCTGCATCGGCTTGCCATTCGGCATCCGGAGGATGTGCCTCTGGCTCGTTCCAAGCGGTTACGGCATCTCCGGCTCAGTCGGCATCTTCGCATTGAACTTAATCATAGGCGGTCTCATCGGAGGACTCGCCTTCTTCATCGGGCTGCTGCTCGGTATCATTCATACCATCCGAGAAATCATCTGAACTACATCGTAAACGAAGAGGGTTTGTTTCTTCTCCAATTTGGAGTAAGAAGCAAACCCTCTTTTTTTGTTGCCCAAAAGCCGGAATATTTGCTGGCGATGCGGCGAAGGAAAGGAGTTTTTAAGCATGAAACGCATGACAGCCGGTGATCTGCAAGCACTGGAATTGCTGATGAAAGACACTCCCGGCTTTGATCACTATGACAGCGGCTACGATGGAATCCTTCCTGAATGCCGGACTTGCCGTTTCCATCGTCCCCTATGGAAATATCAGTCCTGCGTGTTTGTAGAGTGTCCCTACTGCTGCAAGCCCGTTTCTACTCTCAAAAATCAAAATGGCACATCTGCTGCCGGAAAGGAAGTCAGTCATGAATAACAAAATCGAAGTCTTCAAGAATGAACAGTTCGGTGAGGTGCGAACGATCCTCGAAGGGGAAACACTCCTGTTCTGCGGTTCAGATATTGCGAAAGCGCTTGGATATGCCCGACCCGGAAAGGCAATTATCGATCACTGCAAGGGTGTCCTAAAACGGGACACCCTTACAAGCGGTGGTATGCAGTCCCTTTCCTATATACCGGAGGGCGATGTTTACCGACTGATTGTTCACAGCAAACTCCCTGCTGCTGAGAAGTTTGAACACTGGCTGTTCGATGAAGTTGTCCCCACCATCCGCAAGACCGGCGGCTACATGACGGACTCCCTTCTGGAACGCATTCAGAAGGAACCTGCGGTCATTGTGGAGTTTGCTCAGGCGTTGATTCTGGAAAAGAATCGTGTGAAGGCTCTTGAGTGTGAGCTGAACACGGCGAAGCCCAAAGCCGATTACTACGACGCCTTCATCAATCCGGATGACTGCACCAATATCCGAACGACGGCGAAGGAACTGAAAATCCCGGAGCGCAAGTTCGTCCAGTTCCTTCTCAGAGAGAAGTACCTGTTCCGATCTCCCTCCGGGCAGCTTCTTCCCTACAACAAGGACAGCAATGCCGGACTGTTCATCGTCCGCGATTTTGTGACGTACTGCTACACCGGTTCTCAGACCTACTTCACGCCGAAGGGCAAGGAGGTCATCCGAATGAAGTTCCAGAAAAAGTGCGGCGAAGAGCTGCTTCCCAAGATGGCAAGGTGATTTTACCCTTACATTACTCTGGAAAGCGCAATCCCTTGTGAGACACAAGCGATCAAAT
>ENA-UOJO01001234-UOJO01001234.1-human-gut-metagenome-genome-assembly--contig:-P57-NODE-1234-length-33906-cov-9.738590_pt1 | contig 33906 bp, 24 predicted proteins | sample MGYA00242351_ERZ723898 | MGnify/ENA metagenome assembly ERZ723898 | reverse complement strand
TGTTGGACATACCGGCGGGAAAGAGCGTAACCTATGAGCTGTGCATAAGCTATGCTACATGGGGCGGAGTATACTCGGCGAGCCATTCACAGCTGTGCCTTGCGGGCTGGGGCGGCAACTTCCAGCAGTGGGAGACCAGTGCGATAGGCTCCTTCGGGGAATCCTTCTGCTATGACCCGGAGATGGCTCACGGCACCCGCGCCTTTGTAAACGATATACTGCCCTTTCTTACTTACGGCGTCAGCGGTGAAAAATACAGCTGGAGCAATGGCGTATCCGGCGCGGGTTTTCTTAACTATTATAACGCCCGGGGCGAGCAGATAAATATGAAGAGCATAACCACGCGCTTTATGATGCCGGGCCCGGTAATGACACAGACGGTATATACGATGGTGACGCAGGACGAGGCCGTTGCGGCGGAATACACCGTGAATATGTCGGGCACCGATGATGCGGCGCGTGTATGGCACAGCTTCAAATATACCTTCCTTAAGGACACGGAGTTTTCCCGGCTTGCGTTCTATTCGCTGGGAACGGACAACTACAATACCTCTTACAGCAGGGTACGGGTGGGAAATTCGGACGGGCCGTGCTTTGGGAGATACCGTGTATAAAAACGGCGATATAAGCACCTTGGGCTTGGAAAAGGGGTATATCGGCGCACAGACACAGCAGCGCGCGGAAATATCGGGCAAGGGGCTTTATGTGCTGTTTCGGGACAGCGAAAAATATGTGGAGGCATACGGCAGACCCGCAAACAAGATGATGGATGTTGTATCCTTTGAAGCAAACATAAACGGAAAAACATATGATAAGCCCGCATTAAGCATAAGCATGAGCACGCCGGCCTTCGGAACGGCATATTTAAGCCCGGTGGCGGAGCTTTGCCCGGCAGCGGAGGTGGGAGACACCATAAAGGCGGGCAGCACGGTGTGCGGCACGGTGGTGTTTACCGCGCTGCCGACGCATAACGGTGAAGTAGAAAACGGATATTACGGCACCAATCCGGCCGTGCTGGATCTGCCAAAGGAAAATTATGCAGAGGCTGTATGCCGCTTGTTTGTGCAGCGAGATGCCTATGAAGCGGAGGCGGTACGGGGAGAAATTAAAAGAAAATACCCCCTGAGCATAGAGGCACAGGAAAACGGTGCGGAGGTTATGATATCGGGCGGCAACGGATATTTGCCCGTGACGGTAACAGGCCTTGACCGGCCCTTCGGCTTTACGGCGCAGGTTTTCACAAACGGAGAATGGGCGAGCGTTGCTGCTTTGCGCGGAGTATCGGAGGGCGAATGCAGGCAATGCTATTACAGTTCCGCAACCGGCAAATATGAGCTTACCTTTGCGCTTGCGTGTGCATATCCCGACACTGTTTTACGCTTCCGGCTGGTTGATTCGGCAGGGGAATAGTGCGGACGACAGCATATGGGCGGCTTATGCAATTTATAATTTAATATCGATTGCATATAGCCAAAGATTCGTTTACAATTTTCCTGTTTCGTAGTAAAATAAAGTCGAAATTTGATATTAATCTGCGGGAGGATTCATATGCCGGATAATTCTGAGCTGCTTCGCAACATACCGGTTGGGAGCCTTGGCCTTATTGCCATGCACGGCTGCGAAGAGCTGGGCAAAAAGATCGATTATTATCTCAGCACATGGCGTGCGGAGCGCGAAAGCGAGCACACCGAAAATGTCGCCTTTGGCGGATATGTCAGGGATTCCTATCTTGTAAATGCCGTTTGTCCGAGGTTTGGCACGGGAGAAGCAAAGGGTACGATCCGTCAGTCAGTACGCGGAGACGATTTGTTTATCATATCCGATGTATTTAATCATGGCTGCACCTATAAAATGTACGGCAAGGAAACGCCCATGAGCCCTGATGATCATTATCAGGATCTTAAAAGAATAATTGCCGCAGTTGAGGGCAAAGCACGCAGAATTACTGTTATTATGCCCATGCTTTACGAGGGACGCCAGCACAAGCGCTCCAGCCGTGAATCGCTGGACTGTGCGCTTGCGCTTCAGGAGCTGGTGAAGATAGGCGTAGAAAACATTATAACCTTTGATGCGCATGATGCGCGCGTGCAGAACGCCATTCCGTTAAGCGGATTTGAAAATGTAAGACCCACCTATCAGATGATTAAAACCATGCTGCGCACGGTGCCGGATTTGCAGATAGACCGCGATCATATGATAATCATTTCCCCCGATGAGGGCGGTATGGAACGCTGCATATATTATTCCTCCGTTCTTGAGCTGGATTTGGGTATGTTCTACAAGCGGCGCGATTATTCCGTAATAATCAACGGCCGCAATCCGATAATTGCACACCAGTACCTGGGCAACAGTGTAGAGGGCAAGGATGTTGTTATTGTGGACGATATGATCTCATCGGGAGATTCCGTACTGGATATAGCCACAAAGCTGAAGGCCATGAATGCCCGCAGAATATTCATATGCACCTCGTTCGGCCTGTTTGTTGAAGGCTTGGAGAGCTTTGACAAGGCGTATAAGGAAGGACGCATTGACAAGCTGTTTACCACCAACCTTACCTATCGCACTCCGGAGCTGCTGGAGCGGCCGTGGTATCAGGAGGTGGATATGAGCAAGTATATTGCATATATTGTGGATACGCTCAACCATGACTGTTCCGTGAGCGGGCTGCTTAATCCTGCGCAGAAGATACATGATCTTCTGGTGCGCACGGGCCAGCGTTAAACGGTATTGAAATAAAACAAAGCCGGTCGGAAATTTTCCGATCGGCTTTTTGTATACCGATTTATTGCCTTTATTACAAAAGCGGATTCGGTATTTGCCGTTACGCAGTTATTACCCTGCGCCCCCAGGAGAATATGCTGCTCCAGCAGCGCTTATTGATATCGGATATTACCACCTTGCCCTCGCTTGTAGAGGCGTGAATGAAGCTGCCCTCGCCAAGGTATATTCCCACATGGTCGCATTTGTCGGAATCGTTGGGATTGGTATTGAAGAATACAAGATCTCCGCATTCAAGCTGACTGATTTTTTTGATTTTTTCTCCTATATTGCCGTAGCCCTGGTAGTAGGCGGTGCGGGGCAGCTGATAGCCGAAGTGCGCGTAGACTGCTCTTGCAAAGCCGGAGCAATCGTAGGCCTTGGGACCGGTTGCGCCCAGAACATATTTTATTCCCAAATAGCTCTGGCTGTAATGCGCCAGCTGTTCGGCCGTATTGCCGCTATCCGGCGCGGCGGCGGTTATCTGTACATCGTAGGCCTCCGGGCAGGGAACGGCATCATCTCCGAAGAGGACGGCGAGGGTTTCTATGCCGGCAACCCCGGTACATTCTATGCTGTTGGCGCTTTGAAACTGGCGTACCGCCATATATGTAAGGCTGCCGAAGCTGCCGCCGGGGGTGCCTTTATAGTAGCCGAGCTCACAGAGCCGCTGCTGAAGCGCCAGCACATCGCTGCCCTGCTGCGTGCGGGCTATGGAGCGAGAGGGAATATAGTCGGCCGCGCCCGATATATTGCCCTTTATTGTATTGAGCGACGATTTTTTTACATAGCCTTCTGCACCGAGAGCCGTCAGACGCACAAGAGTCCACGAGCCGCTGTTTTTAATAATTTCGAGGTGCGTGCCGGATGCAAGCTGTACCAGCTTGAGAGCACGGGTGGAGGGAGCTAAGTAAAGCCATGCTTCCGTTTTAAGAGTGGCCTCGCCGGTAAGCTCCTTTCCGCTGTACAATCCGAGGGCTTCAAGAGTGTCGAGGGTGATTTCATCGGGGCTGCCGGTGCCGTCGTCTGTATCCGTGCCGGCAAGGCTGTCGGTTCCGTTTGCGGCGGCAATGCTGTTTTGGCCGTTTATGCTGCCGAAAAGCATACCGTTAAAAAAATCGCTGTCGTTTTTAAGGCTGTATTCTGCCGTTTGCTGCATTTTTTCCACGGCAGATGCGGTTAAACGGTCGAACAGACCGTTTACCTCACCGGAGTACAGTTTTTTACTTTTCAGAACCGACTGTACCGCGGCAATCTCATCGCTTTTGTCTCCCTGCCGGAAGCCTTCGGCATGGGCCGGAAGCGCAAGGGTAAGCGCCAGAACTGCCGTTATGATGCAGACGGTCGTTTTGATTTTTTTCAATTGCGTACTGTCCTTTCACAATGGGAAGATTTAACCGTAAAGCTTAGCGAAATATCCGCTCCCGGGGGAACGGATACCTCAAAACATGCGTTTTTATCGGTAACTGTGATATAAGCTGAAATGACGTGTACTTCCGCTTATGCCGTTATTATATATTTATAAGGCAGCATTTTTCAAGACCGCTGCCGGCGGTTCAGCGGCGTTATTCTTTGATTTTCGCGGAATTGCTCCCGTTAGCTGCGATTATTACAAAATTATTGCATTGTGTTACAAATTGCGTAACAATTTTGTAACAAAGCGTAAACAGCGCCCTGCGGACTTGATTTGCGGGGTAAAAAGCGTTATAATGCCTGCGGATAAACAAGAAAAGGAATGGAAAATGAAACATACAAGCATAATTATTCTTATAACATCCGTTGTTGTCTGCGGTGCGCTTGCAGGCATAACTGCCGCAGCGAAAATGCCGTCGGAGCCTGCGGTGCTGCCGTCGCCGACGCCGGAGGCAACGCCGTCGCAGCCGGTGCAGGAATTAAACAGTATAGGCTTTTACGAAGGCGCGGGCGGGAATTACACGAAAAACGGCGATATGCTGTATTTTATTCAAGAGGACGGTGCAATAGCCTGCGCACCTGTCAGGGGCGGCGAAACCGTTCGACTTACGCAGGCGGGCAACCGATCATGGCTGAATGTTATCGGAAACAGACTGTACTGGATAGAGACAAACGGTATATATACCATGGAGCTGTCACAAGGGGAAGAAACAAAGCTTTCCTCTTTGAGTGCGACAAAGCTGGAGGTGCGGGCGGACGGGGCGTATTATCTGTGCTCCGGCGCAATATGGTATTGTTCGCTGTCGGGAGAGAACGAACAGCTTATTTATAACGGCGCCGCCGATTTTATGCTTTGCAGCGATCTTGTAATAGCGGCGCGGGAAAACCCGGAATACGGCTTTGATCTTATATCCATAGGCAGCGCGGAGCCTTTTATTACCCGTGCCGCCGCATTTACGGTGCTTAATGATGATATATGCGCCATTACGGACTCCGGGGTGGTATTTGCAAGCGCTGCGGATCTGGAAACGGTAAGCGCGGGGGCAGGCTTTGAGCGCCTGCCGCAAAGCATGGCCATATGCAGCGACGGCTTGCTGTATGTTCCCAGGGGAGAGGAAAGGCTTGTGCTGCGCGCTCGTGACGGTACGGAGCAGACAGTGCTGCGCGGTGTGCAGTCCCCCGCCGTAATAGAGGACACGGTGATTTTCCGAAGAAACGGTGAGCTTTATTGCTGCCTTTGCAGCGGTTGGGGTATACGGCGGTTGTCCGACGGCTTGCCGGAGGAAAGTGCGGAGGGTAAGCTGGAATGCTCCGTTATACTGCTGGAGGGGGGCAAGACAAGCCTTCAGGCGGGGGAAAGCACATATCTGACGGTAGTGACGGATTCCGTAAGCGCCGGCGCAGAGCAGCTTGAGCAGCTTGCGCTGCTTATAAAGGATGAAACCGTTATAAAGGCGGAAATTGTCGGAGACAGAATATGCATAACCGCGCTTGAGGCGGGAAATACTATATTCCGCGCAGCAACTGCGCAAAAGAATGTGTTTGCCGAGCTGCTGTTCACGGTGGAATAAGAAACATTCCTTCGGCGTTATGCAATGAAATTTACGGTCTTACGGCGGCTTTGCAGAAAAAAGGACGGTTGCTATGAAGAGATTTTCCTTTGGTGTTCGGCCGTGCGGACAAAAAGATGCCGCGGCAACGGGCGGTTTGAAGGAAAGGAACACGGCGGTTCTGTCTGAAAAAGGCGCAGACGGCGGAAAAAAGCCGTACAGGGCAAAAGAAAATGGGGAAAAGCGGGATGTGCAGGCGGATACACCGCGAATAAGCGCTTTTTTCTGGTGTGCGTTTATTGCGCTTTTTCCCGTAGCGGGGCTTGCATATCTGATAGTGCGTGCGATGTATGAGAAAAACAGCAGCCTGCGGAATATGGCCCGTGCGCTTCTTCTGCTGCGGGGCGCGGTGCTGTTTTTCGGTACGGCATCGGTATTGGGCGCAATATATTTGCTGGATGCGATAATTTAGAAAATGAGGCATACTGTGAGGCTGCCCTTGCGGGCTAGGCGTGTTTTGCAGCGGGTATTTTGTGATCTTACGGAACCCCTCGCACCGTTTCTGTTTTCGCGCGTTTATTTTTTTCCGTTTTCGGGCGGCGTGCTGCCGTTGCCGGAATTAACGGGGCGCCGCCTGTATTTTATTCCGTTTTCAAGACGATTTTTTTCCGTTTTATATCTGCGGTGATCCCTGATGCAGAAAAACAGCACAGCCGCACATGTAATAAGCACGGCAGCACCTGCAACGGCAAATACGGGGCTTAACCGTGATGGGACGGGCAAAGCGGCACACACATTGCAGGAGAGCGCAAAAGGGCTGCAATTGCGCTTTATTGCCCGGCATGAACCTTTGACGGCATTGTATATTTGATTTTTCATTTTGTATTTCCTTTATGTTTTTATGGCTGTAAATAGCGGCAAAGCCAAATAGTGGACTATTTATAGCCTATAATGCACCATATATAGCCTGCAATGGCAATAGCAATGGGCTAAAATCTTTCCATAATATCAGGAGGCGGTATTATGGATACATATAATGCGGTAAAAACGAGGCTGCTGAGGCTATGTGATGAAAAAAGAATGACGATACACCGTTTGGCGACGGAGTCGGCGGTTCCGCCGTCCACCATAAAGAATGTGCTTTACGGCAAAAGCCGCAATCCGGGAATTGTAACGCTTAAGATGCTTTGCGACGGATTGGGCATAAGCCTTATTGAGTTTTTTGATTCCGAGGAATTCAGAACGCTGGAGCAGGAGCTTAAATAGAAAAGCGGGGCGCGGCAAGCTGTTCGTATGCGCAGAAAACAAAGATACAATGCGGCATGACGGATACAATAATAAAAGACGCAGCCTGAACAGCTGCGTCTTTAATGCTTTTATTTGCGGGGAAAATCAGAACTTGTCCACGCTGGCCATATGCTTGATGAGCATAACGACCTTGTTGGAATAACCCCACTCGTTGTCGTACCAGGAAACCAGCTTTACAAAGTTGCCGTTAAGAGCAATGCCGGCCTTGGCATCGAAAATGGAGGTGCGGGGATCGCCGGTGAAGTCGGTGGAAACCACCATATCCTCGGTATAGCCCAGAATGCCCTTCATTTCGTTCTCGCTTGCCTTCTTGACAGCGTTGCAGATCTCCTCGTAGGTAGCGGTCTTCTCAAGGCGCACGGTAAGGTCAACGACGGAAACATCGATGGTGGGTACGCGGAAAGCCATACCGGTAAGCTTGCCGTTAAGGGAAGGAATAACCTTGCCTACGGCCTTGGCAGCGCCGGTGGAGGAGGGGATGATGTTGGTGCCTACTGCACGGCCGCCTCTCCAGTCCTTCTTGGAGGGAGCATCAACAGTCTTCTGAGTGTTGGTGGCAGAGTGCACGGTGGTCATAAGACCCTCAACGATGCCGAAGTTGTCGTTGATAACCTTGGCAAGAGGAGCCAGGCAGTTGGTGGTGCAGCTGGCGTTGGAGACAATGTTCATATCGGTGGTGTATTTGTCATTGTTTACACCCATAACGAACATAGGAGCATCTGCGCTGGGAGCGGAGATGACAACCTTCTTGGCGCCGCCTGCAAAGTGAGCGGAAGCCTTCTCCATGGTGGTGAACACGCCGGTGGACTCAACAACATAGTCAGCGCCGGCCTCGCCCCACGGAATCTCAGAGGGGTTCATGCAGTTGTAAACAGTTACAGCCTCGCCGTTGACGATGAGCTTGCCGTCCTTGGTTTCAACGGTGCCGTTGAAATGACCGTGAACGGAATCATACTTGAGCATGTAGACCATGTAGTCAAGATCGATGAAAGGATCGTTTACCGCAACAACCTCAACAGAGGGATCGGCAGCGGCAACACGGAATACCAGTCGGCCGATACGGCCAAAGCCATTAATACCGATTTTAATCATTTGGATTACCTCCCAATTAAATTCTTCCTATATTTTAGTATAAATTGCCGATACGGGCAAGCGAATTTTGCATTTATCCGCTTTTTTGCCGTATATGCATATCAAAAAGATAGAAAAACAGCCGTCAGCGGCGGCTGCTGTTTCTGATTGCTATAAGCCGTACCAGCTGCAGCAGGGACATAAGCATCGCTGCTACATAGGTAAGCGCCGCGGCGGTGAGCACCTTGCGGGCGCCAGAGGCTTCATCAACGGAAAGAATGCCTTCGCCCTGAAGCGCCTTCATGGCGCGGCGGGAAGCATCAAACTCCACGGGCAGGGTGATAAGCTGGAAAAGCACTGCAAAGCTGAAAAGCAGTATGCCTATATCGCACAGCACCGGGACGCTGCTGTTGAAGATGAGCCCTATTATAAAAACGGGCATTGCCAAAGAGGAACCTAAGTTTACTACCGGGAGCAGCGCGTTGCGAATTGCAAGCGGCTTATAGCCGGAGGCGTACTGCATTGCATGGCCGGATTCATGGGCGGCCACGGCGATGGAGGCTATTGAGCAGGTATCGTACACTCCGCCGGAAAGCCGGATAACGCCGCTTCTTGGGTCAAAGTGATCCGTAAGCGTGCCGGAAGTGCGGGTTACCGTTACTCCCGGAACGCCGCCCTGCCGGAGAATCTGTTCGGCGGCCTGTCTGCCCGTTATGCCGCACATGGCCGGTATAGAGGAATATTTTGAGTAGGCATTGCTTACCATAAGCTGCGCAATGAGCGACAGCAGCAGACCTGGAATGAGAATGATTACGGTCCAGTCCCAAAAGAACATAGGTTTTACTCCTTGCCGTATCTGCGGCGGGCTTGCGCTTTTGTGCCGTATATTGCGGCGGAGCAAAGCAAAAAGCCGTTGCGCAGAGAATGTCCGCTTTGATGCGGATTTTTCAGTAAATATAATATATCATTTGCCCTTGCAGGTCAACGGCAGTAAATACATATTTACAAAAGATTAAAAAATACGGATATACAGCGGGAAAATCACGGAAAAAACGGATATGACAGTGACAAAAAGACACCCGCTGTGCGGGTGCCGGAAAAACGGTCATTTGTGCCGTAGCCGTTTATAAAACGGGCTTATTCTGCCTTCTTTTTCTTTTTGGAGACGATGATGATAACAACCACGATTACGGCAACTGCCGCAGCGGCAGCTATTACGACAGGCACAACGGGGAAGGAGGAGCTGCCGGACGGAGCGTCGCTTGTTTGCGGCGCCTGTGTGGTATCGGCGGTTTGATCGGGCGCGGGAGAAGCGGTGGTATCGGCGGTTTGAGCGGGCGCGGGAGAAGCGGTGGCATCGCTGCTGCTGCCGCCGGTGGCATGGCCTTCATCGGGGGTGAAATCGCTGCCCAGCTTTACAAGCATATAATCGTCAACGACAAAGCCTTCGCCCTCTTCGCAGGCAACGGAGTAAAGCGCTACGCCGGGGTTAAGGATGCGGGTGCTGCCGCTTTCCCACTTGCCGCAGTCGCAGCTGTCGTGATAGCCGTAGGAGGAATAATAGCAGTAGTCGGCGCCAAGAGAATCAAGGCGTACGATGTACCAGCCCTTGAAGCCTGAGGGGATACTGGCAAGGCCGTGGCCGTAATCCTCTAAATATTCCTCGGCCTTGTAGATTTTGCCGTCGGTGCTCATAAGGTAGCAGTCAACATCGGAAAACTCGGTTTGCTGATATACATTCTGATGGGCATTTCCGTCGGAGCCGACTACCTCGCCGAACCAGGATACGCCGGCGGCATCGCAGGAGTTATTTTCGATATAAAAGCCTACGGCATCATACTGCGCGCATTTTTCTGCGGTGAGATACTGCTCGCGGATATCGTCGGTTATGCCTATGCGCATGGCCATATAGCCCATGAACAAATCGGTTATGACAAAGCCGTGATCCTTATAGCTGTACCGGGTTTCCGGGGCCTCGTAGAAAAACCAGCCGTTATTGCCGTTATCAATAGTAAACGGAGCATCGTCCTTATCGTCAAAGCTGTAAAAGATCTCGGCGGTTATACGGCTCTGGGGCGGAGCCGCTGCAAAACCGATGCAGCACAGGCAGGAAAGCAGCAGGGACACAAGAAGAAAAACAAACATTCGCTTCATACTTTTATCATTCCTTTTCTTTTTCTTAAATGCATTATAGCAGAACGGCAAACAGGTTTCAATACACCCTGCAAACTGATATTAGCACAATATTATCCACAAAAAATGTAAATTTAATGCAGCATATGCCATTCGCGATTGAGTGCGAAACGATGTTTGTTTAATGCAGCCGGTGCTTTTTCGGCGATGTGTTTTTTGGAGATGCCGAGGGATGCGTGCGCGTAAAAAAAGGCCGACAACTGTCGGCCTTTTCGGCATGACGGACGGATATCCGCACCCTTGGGGGATATGCGCGGTATCAGGCAAGCTTTTCCTGATTTCCGGTGCGAAGATCCACGCGGTAAATGGTTTGCGACGAGGTGTTGACGGTGTAGAACAGCCAGTCGCCTGCAATGCAGAGATCGCCGCAGTAGGCGCGGCTGCCCAGCTTTTCAAGCTCGCTGCCGTCAAGCCGGCAGGAGTATATGCAGGAGTAATCGTTGACATTTGAAAAATAGAGATAGCCGTTACAGATGTTTATATCTGCAACGGTAATATCGGCGATTTTGCGTGCATTGCCGCCGTCAATATCCGCGGCGTAAAGACGGTCGGAATCGGCGGAGTTGGCGTAGTAAACCGTGTCATTGTAAATAACGATGCTGGTGGCGCGAAGATTACCTGTTTTTTTATAGGTGTAGCCTTCCCCATCGCTGTTCGGATAGGCGGCATAGAGCTGCTTTGAATGGCGTACGGCACAGGAATACAAGGCTCCGCGATAGTAAAAAGGCGACATGACCTTCTGATCGCTTATGCGGGTGTAGCCGGTGCCGTCGGTTTTGAGAACATGGAGGCGCTGACTGCTGCTTACGGTTTCCATGTATATAAGGTCGCCTACAACGGTGAAGGCGGACATGCTGGTTTTGTATAAAAGCGTGCGCTCGCTTCCGTCGGTGCGGCATTTATAGAAATGCAGACCGGCAGCCGGGGCGCAGTAGTAAAGCCAGCCCTCGCAGACGGTGATGAATTTTGCCTTGTCCTTGGTTACGCGCACGGCCTGCGTGCCGTCGTTTTTCATGCTCCATATGCGGTAGCCGTCGGCGGGGTTAAGATAGTATACGGTGTCGTTTTCGCGGGCTGCAAGGCCGTAGCCTGCGGTACCGCCGGCATTTACGCTGTAAGGCACATAGGAGGGGCCGTCCGCGGTATTTACGGCATCGCGTCCGTCAAAGAGCAGACGGGGGTCCAGCGTAATGCGCCTTACGGTATCGGCGGAATTGGAATAGCCGGCGTAGTCGCTGCGGCGGCCCTGCAGCAGCTCAAGATGTATTTCCGGAAAGCCGGAGGGGCCGGCATTGCCGGTATAACCCAAAAGCTCGCCCGCCTGCACGGTAGCCCCGGATTCCATAAAGGAAGCGGCCTGCTCGAATTGCGCAAGATGGAGAACGGTAAGGGTGAGGTCTCTGTCGGGAACATATATACTTACCGCATCCTTCGAGGCTGCCGTTACCGTGCCGGAAACCGGGGAAAGGAAGGGTTCGTCGGCATGACAGAAATAGTTGATGCCGGCATTTACGCCCTGAAAGCCCGGAGCGGCATCGAGGTATTCAAGGGACAGCTGCCCGTAGCCGAAGGAGTAATCGCTTTTATCGGTGTTTGTTACGGTTTTAAGCAGCGCGGCATAGCCGGCATCGGAGGAGCTGAAATAGCGTATTCCGGGAATATAGTCAAAATAGGCAAAGCGCAGCACCTGTTTGTCGGAATCAAGCTCCAGCACGGACAGCCCGCGGCAGGCCTCATCCTCCACTATGCCGTTTTGGGGAACGGGAGAGTAGCCCTCCGGCTTATCTCCGGCGGAAAAGGAAGGCTCATCCGCAGAAAAGCGGTAGACAAACTCTCCCTGAGCCGCAAATTCGCATTTTACGCGGCCGACAGCGCCGCTTTCCGATATTCCGAAGGCTCGCATTTCAAGCGCGGAGGGATCATCGGGGGAGGGAGTGTCTTCCGGCGCGGGAGAGAAGGACGGACCGCGCGTGGCTTCGATTGGGTTTACAATGCCCATACAGCCGCTGAGCGCCGATATGAGCGCCGCGCACAGGCACATGACCGTAAAAAAACAGAAAAGGGTGTTTTTTTTCATAGAGGACTCCTTTGTTTGTTTTTTGCCGTTTTGCTTTGCGGCTGCCGTTAAGCGGGCTTATACGCGCGGAGCGGCCTTTTTAAGCAGCGGATAAAGCGCCAGTGCAACAACGGCATTAAGCGCCAGCTGTATCAGGTTGAACAGAACATTGGTGCCCGCAACGGCGATACCGTAGAGCAGCCACTCGTAGAGAAAATAGCAAAGCACCATTGCGACACCGCCCGCAAGCAGCGCAAGCACGCTGCGCCAAAAGCCGGGGAAGCCGGCGTTTTTGCGGGGACGCAGTATAAGGCAGGCTATAAGACCCATAAGGAATTTTGCCGCCAAGGTGGCGGGGGCGTATACGGTGTAGCCGGAGAGCAGGTCGGCAAGGGCGCCGCCTAAGGCGCCCACGGCAGGACCGTACCACAGCCCCAGCAGCAGGCACGCACAAAGAGTTACGCAGTCGCCCAGATTTATGTTGCCCACGGTTGTTATAAATGTGGGAACGGAAAGAAAAGCTGTCATAAGGGTGCATGCGGCGCAAAGCAGCGCGGCTATGCAAAGCCTGCGAAGGGAAGTTCTGTTCATGGTGTGTACCTCGTTCAGATTATTTATAAGTCCGGAAAGCGCAAATTGCCTTAGGATTTTGCACATTGGGGAGATATTAACGATATTATACAATAGCACAGTATATTTGACAAGCAGGGACGGCGCAGACGGGCGAAGAAACACGGGCGGCAAGGCGCCCCGTCCGCCTTGCCGCAGTAAAAAATCCGCCGCTTAAAAAGCGGCGGAGAAGCTCCGAGAGGATGTTTGTGCGCCGTTTGCGGTGCGGTTTTCGGTGTTATCTCTTGAACTGAACATCCTTTTCGTACTGCTTGATGGCGGCCAGAGCGTTTTTGCCGTCGGCTATGCCGTTTTTCATGAGAAGATAATCCCATACGGCATTAACGGGCAGGTTCTTGAATTCATCGCTAAGCATAAGGCGGGAGGTGAAATCGCCCTCAACCTCGGCCTTGTCGATAAGCTCAAAGGGCTCAAGCAGGGAGGCCAGAATAGCCTTGCCGGCAGCGCGCAAACCGATAGCCCAGGCGGCAACGCGGTTGATGGAGGCATCAAAGTAGTCAAGACCCATGGGAACTCTGCCGTAGAGGTTTCCGCGGCGCATTTCCTGCATTATGCCGTAGAGCTCGTCGTTCTGGATAACGACATGGTCGCTGTCCCATCTTACGCCGCGGCTGATGTGCAGCATAACGGTATCTACAAAGTTAATATAAGAGCTGAGCTTATCCGCTACGCTCTCGGTGGGGTGGAAGTGACCGGTGTCAAGGCATACGCCTACGCCGTTCTTTGCGGCATAGCCAAGATAGAATTCATGGCTACCCACGGTGAAGCTTTCCACGCCGATTGCAAAGAGCTTGCCCTCAAGGACATCGGCGGCATATTTTTTCTCTTCGGGAGTATAAGCCTTGGCAAAGATCTTATCAAGGGAATCCTGAAGCAGCTCGCGATAGCGGAAGCGATTGGCGGGGATATCCTTAAGGCCGTCCGGAATCCAGATGTTGTTGTAGCATTTTTCGCCCATTTCCTTGCCGATGGCGGCGGAAATCTCGCGGGAGTCGATGCCGGCTTCTATCCAGTAATCGCGGGTGGATTTATCAAGGCAGGCAAGGGAGAAGCCCTTGTTCATCATGGGGTGGGTGAAGAAGGAGGCGTTGAAGTCAAGACCGTAGCCCTTTTCCTTTGCCCACTGAATCCAGTTGGAGAAATCGTCGACGGTGAGATCGTTTCTGGGATGATGCTTTTCGGCATACATGGAGTGCAGATTGATCTTGTGCTTAAGGGGGGAGAGAGAGCAGGCCATGTCGATATCGCTGCGGAGCTCGTCGCCGTTGCGGGCGGCGCCGGGATAGCAGCCGGTTACGAGGTTCTGGCTTTCGGCCTGAATGCCTTCAAAGCCGTGAACATCATCGCCCTGCCAGCAGTGCACGGAGATTTTGATCTTAGCAAACTCCTCCAGTACCTTTTCCACATCTACGCCCCAGTCTTTATATACGGCTTTGGCGCTTTCGTAATTCTTGAGGATCTGTTCCTGTGTCATAGATATCACCTTTCCTTTTGATTATTATCCTTTTGATTATTAACTGTAATTCCGCTGCGACGGAACCGTGTTCTTTTGTTTTTCCGCATTTATTTGCCGTGTTGCGTATATCGGCAAAAAACACGGCGCATACCGGGAAAATCACACCGTTTGAATTATACTCCCTGCATGGGGGCTTGTCAATACGGGCAAAGGAAAAACATATGCCGAAAATCGGACAAAAAGGCTTGGGTGCTTAAAAGAACCCGCATCAGACAAGGGCGACAACGGCGCAGAATACGGCGCACAGCAGCATAATTCCCCCGGAAACAAAGGACACCGAGGAGGCGCTGCGGGCGCACACCCTTTTTGCGCGCAGCGATATGCCGTTGGTTATAAGCATAAGCCCGAGGCTAAGAGCGCTCAGAGCGCCGCTGAGGTATTCGGGAAGCACGCCGCACCAGCCGAGAACAAGCAAAATTATTGCGTCCAAAGCAAAAAAGGCTATAAGCAGCAGACGCATTTTCTGCATTGCGGACATGCCGAAAAGACGGGAAAGGATTTTGTTTATCATTTATTGCTCCTTCGGACCGTTATTTTAATTAAGGATGGCCCCTATGACGATATTATACCCCTTAGCGCCCTGTTTTGCAACAGATAAATAGCCCCCCGCGCGTGCGGGGATAAAAATGGTTTTTCGGGCGGAAAAACGGGCTTAATAATTAAAGCAAGGCTGTGTTTGACTTGCTTTTGAAAAGGAAATGTGATATAATACATATTATAATATATCATGGCTGCGCATGCTGCGCGGTGCACGGTCCGCGGCAGGCTCAGGGCTGTGTCTTTAGCGGATGTTTTATAAAAAACGGCCGGGAAACGGCAAAAGGGAGGAATGACGGTGCTGCTTCATCTTGGAGGAACCGCCGGCGTGCCCCTCGGAAGGGTAGTGGCGGTGCTGAGCATGGAAAGCCCTTCGCAGGATACTGCGGAGCTGATAGCGGCGGCGCGAAAAGCCGGGCTTGTTACCGAGGTGTGCCCGCCTCCGCATAAAAGCTGTGTAATAACGGCGGAAGGACGTAAAAGCAAGCTGTATTTGTCGCCAATATCGGCGGGCACGCTGCGGGCGCGCGCCGAAAGCGGCGGAATGAGCGAGGTTCAGTGAAAAACCGACGGTTAAATACGGGGTGAAATGCGCGCGGCGCCGCTGCTTGCGCGGGACGCGCACGAAGATGAACATTTTTGCGGTATGGGAAAATACCGGAAGACAGACAATAATCATACGGAAAGGAGCCGTTCGCTTGTTCGGACGGATATGTGTATGTCGCAGGAGAATATAACGGTTAATATCGGCACGGAATCGGACGCCATTGAAAAAATGACGGCGGTGCAGGGAGAATACGATGCTTCTCAGATTCAGGTGCTGGAGGGGCTTGAGGCGGTGCGCCGAAGACCCGGAATGTACATAGGCTCAACGGATGAGCGGGGTCTGCATCACCTGGTGACGGAGCTTGTGGACAACAGTATAGATGAGGCATTGGCGGGCTACTGCACGGAAATCGAGGTTACGCTGCATGCCGACGATACGGTATCCGTACGGGACAACGGACGCGGTATTCCGGTGGATATTCACGAAAAGTACGGTATTCCGGCCGTGGAGGTGGCTATGACCATTCTGCATGCGGGCGGAAAGTTCGGCGGCGGAGGATACAAGGTATCGGGCGGTCTGCACGGCGTAGGCATGAGCGTGGTCAACGCGCTCAGCGAGGAAGAGCATGTGGAGATATGCCGTAACGGCAAAAAATACGAGCAGGATTATTCCCGTGGCAAGGCATTGGGGCCGCTGAGGGAAACCGGCACGAGCGATCACACCGGCACATATCACAGATTCCGTCCGGATTCCGAGATATTTGAAACCACGGTGTTCAATTTTGAAACCATAAGGCAGCGTCTGCGAGAGCTGGCGTTTTTGAACAAGGGTATAAAGATCACGGCAAGGGATGAGCATCCGGACAATCTCAAGGAGGATGTATTCCACTATGAGGGCGGCATACGGGAGTTTGTGGCATACCTTAACAAGGGAAAGCAGGTGCTTACGGAGCAGCCGCTGTATTTTGAGGGCAACAAGGGCATGAGCGTTGTAGAGGTGGCCATGCAGTACAACGACAGCTACAAGGAAACGGTGTACACCTATGCCAACAATATTGCTACGCACGAGGGCGGCACGCACCTTGAGGGCTTCCGCAGGGCGTTGACGCGGGTGATAAACGAATATGCGCGCAAGTTCAAGCTGCTTAAGGACAGCGAGGCCGCGCTGTCGGGAGACGATGTGCGCGAGGGGCTTACCTGTGTTATATCGGTCAAGCTGGAGGAGCCGCAGTTTGAGGGGCAGACCAAAACAAAGCTGGGCAACAGCGAATTCCGATCCCTTACCGACAGCATAGTGGGGCAGGGGCTTACGGATTATCTTGAAGAGCATCCCGCCGAGGCAAAGGGCATAATTGAAAAATGCCTTATGGCAAACCGCGCAAGGGAGGCGGCGCGCAAGGCGCGTGAGCTTACAAGGCGCAAGAATGTGCTGGAGAGCAATTCTCTTCCCGGAAAGCTGGCCGACTGCTCGGATTCCGATCCGCAGAAATGTGAAATATTCATAGTGGAGGGAGACTCCGCAGGCGGCAGCGCAAAGCAGGGCAGGGACAGAAAAATACAGGCGATACTGCCTTTGCGCGGAAAGATTCTCAATGTTGAGCGCACGCGAGTGGACAAAATGCTTCAGAACAATGAGATCCGCGCCATGATAACGGCCTTCGGCGCCGGTATCGATACGGAATTTAATATTGAAAAGCTGAGATATCACAAGATAATCTGCATGACGGATGCCGATGTTGACGGCAGCCATATACGCATACTGCTGCTGACCTTCTTCTTCCGGCATATGCCGCAGCTTATTGAAAACGGATATGTATACATTGCTCAGCCGCCGCTTTACAAGGTTACAAACACCCGTACAAAGGCTATAAATTATTTTTACAACGATGCGGAGCTGCGCACCTTTATAGATTCCAAGGATGAAGGCGAGCGCAAGAGCCTGCTTACCAACCGCTTCAAGGGTCTGGGAGAGATGAATGACAGCCAGCTGTGGGAAACCACAATGAACCCGGAGACCCGCACGCTGCTTAAGGTGACCATGGAGGATGCAATAGCGGCAGACCAGATATTCTCCCTTCTTATGGGGGATCTGGTGGAGCCGCGGCGCGAGTTTATAGAGCAGAACGCCAAGCTGGTTGCAAGCGACGACCTTGACATATAAGCGGAGGAGCAGCTGAATGGAAAACGAGCTTAAAAGCAGAGTACTTGATGTAAATATCGAGGAAGAAATTAAAAAATCCTTTATATCCTATGCCATGGCGGTTAATATTTCCCGTGCGCTGCCCGATGTGCGGGACGGACTTAAGCCGGTGCACAGGCGCATACTTTATTCCATGTATGAATCGGGCTACACCAACGATAAACCCACCCGCAAAAGCGCAAGAATCGTGGGTGATGTAATGGGTAAATATCACCCGCACGGCGATGCGGCCATATACGACGCCATGGTGCGCCTTGCCCAGCCTTTCTCCATACGCTACACATTGGTTCAGGGGCAGGGCAACTTCGGTACGGTGGACGGAGATCCGGCAGCGGCAAGCCGTTATACCGAGGCAAAGCTTTCCAAAATAGCGGGCGATCTGCTTGCCGATATTGATAAGGACACGGTGGATTTCTATCCGAACTTTGACGAAACCGAAATGCAGCCCAGGGTGCTGCCCAGCCGCTTCCCCAACCTGCTTGTAAACGGTTCGGACGGTATAGCCGTGGGTATGGCCACAAATATTCCTCCGCACAACCTGCGCGAGGTAACGGCGGGCGTAAAGGCGCTTATCGACAACCCAGATATTACCTCCGAGGAGCTTATGGAGTACATAAAGGGGCCGGATTTCCCTACGGCGGGCACCATAATGGGGCTTTCCGGCATCAGGCAGACCTATACCACGGGCCGGGGCAGAATAGTGGTGCGGGCAAAGCACGAAATAGAGCAGATGACGGCCGACCGGGCGCGCATAGTGGTTACGGAGCTGCCGTATCAGGTAAACAAGGCGCGTCTTGTGGAGAAAATTGCAGAGCTGCATAAGGACAAGCGCTTTGAGGGCTTAAGCGCACTGCGTGATGAATCCAACAAAGACGGCATGCGGCTTGTAATGGAACTGAAGAAGGATGTAAATCCGAATGTCGTGCTTAATTTCCTCTATAAGCACACTCAGCTTCAGGAAACCTTCGGCGCGATAATGCTGGCGCTTGTGGACAATGAGCCGAGGATACTTACCCTTAAGGAGATGCTGTATTATTATCTTGAGCATCAGAAGGAGGTTATTGTCCGCCGCACAAGGTTTGATCTTAAAAAGGCGCAGGCAAGGGCGCATATTCTGGAGGGCCTTATAAAGGCGCTGGATATAATTGACGAGGTCATAAGCCTTATACGCTCTTCTCAGACCACGGATATTGCCAAAAGCGCGCTTATGGAGCAGCTGGGCTTTTCCGAGGAGCAGGCAAAGAGCATACTGGATATGCGCCTGCAGCGCCTGACGGGTCTTGAAAGACAGCGGCTTACGGACGAGCTGGAGGAAAAGAGAAGGCTGATTGCTTACTACAATGAAATACTGGGAAGCGAGAAGCTGGTGCTGGAGATAATCAAGGACGAGATAGGCCAGATAGCGGAGAAATACGGCGACGATCGCCGCACGGAGATCACGGCGGCAAGCGACGAGATAGATTTTGAATCGCTTATTCAGGAGGAGGACATGGTGGTTACCATGACCCACTTCGGATACATCAAGCGGCTGCCCAGCAACACCTACCGCGCGCAGCACAGGGGAGGCAAGGGTATAACCGGGCTTACCACCCGCGAAGAGGACTTTGTGGAAAGGGTGCTGGTTACAAGCACGCACACCGATCTGCTGTTCTTTACAAACTTCGGCAAGGTGCATCAGATAAGATGCTATCAGATACCCGAAGCGGGCAGAACGGCAAAGGGTACGGCGGTGGTAAACCTGCTCAATCTCGCTGCGGGCGAAAAGGTAACGGCGGTTATTCCGCTGCCTGAGGATAAGCGGGAGCGTCAGGGCAAAAACCTTGTTCAGGCCACGAAGGACGGCTTTATAAAGAAAACAAGACTGAGCGAGTTTGAAAACATACGAAAAAACGGCATACTTTCCGTTATACTGCGTCCGGGCGATGAGCTGGTGCAGGTGGCGCTTACAAGCGGCGAGGACGACATCGTTCTGGGCACGGCGCAGGGCAAGGCAATACGCTTCAGCGAGAAAAACGTGCGTCAGATGGGCAGAGTGACTCAGGGCGTTACGGCTATGGATATAGCTCAGGGAGACAGAGTTATAAACATGGGCATACTCAGAGAGGGCACTACCATTCTTACCGTTACCGAGAACGGCTTTGCAAAGCGCAGCTTCCCGGAGGAATACCGTGTTATCAACCGCGGCGGCAAGGGAATAATCACGCATGAGCTTACCGAAAAAACCGGCGAGCTTGTGGATATCCAGGTGGTAAACGATGACGATGATGTGATGCTTATCACCTCTGACGGAGTGATCATACGCATACCGGTGGCGCAGATACGCGTTGCGGGGCGCGCGACTCAGGGCGTAATTGCCATGAGAGTGGCTGAGGGCGTTAAGGTCGTGTGCGCGGCGGCGGTGCCTGCGGAGGCGGAAACGGAGCAGGCCATTGAGCAGCAGGCGGAGGCGCATGCGCAGGATGCGGACAGCGCGGCCGATGACGATGCATTGCTTGACCGTGAGGATACAGAGCTTATCTGAAAAGAATTCCCATAAATAATACAATAAATGAACCGTTTGGCTTTTTGCAAACGGTTCATTTTTTATTATAATATGCCGTTTGGACATAAAAAAGCGGATCCGTACGGGCCGGCTTAAATATTGCGTTCTTCAAAAAGGTCGGTTATCGGCACGTCGAGAGCTTTTGCAATGCCGTAGAGTTCAATATCCGTAACCGTGCGCTGCTTGTCTTCAATACGGGAAACGGAGCCCCTGCATACATATATCGCCATGGTTTCCGGCTTATCGGACAGTGCTTGCTGACTTAGATGTTTTTTGATTCTGAGTCTGCGAAGATTTTTCCCTATCATATTCATTTCGTTCCCGTCGATAATTCTTGCCATACATTACCTCCATATATTTTGTCTTGACATAGGACAAAGACAACGTTAAACATGTATCGTAAATAATTGTCCTATAACAGGACAAAAACTTATGCAGGGAGGTAAATATGAAAAAATACCTTGTTGTCATAATGGCGGTCTTGATGGCGTTATGCCTTTGTGCCTGCGGCAAGAGCGAGGCGGTAAAGGCTGCGGAGGAAAAAATAGCGGCAATAGGCGATGTAACGCTGGATAGCGAAAAACGCATTTCGGCAGCGGAAAAAGCAGTGGAAAAGCTGAGTGATGATGAGCTTAAACAGCTTGACAAGGCGGAGGAACTTAAGAAGGCCCGGGAAAAGTATGAAAGGTTGGTTGAGAGCAAGGCGGCAGTTGTAGATTCGTTAATTGTACAAATAGGAGAGGTTACTATTGAGAGTGAAGAAAAAATAGAAGCGGCAAGACAGGAATATGATGCCGTGCCGGCGAGCGTGAAGAGCAGGGTTAAAGGATTGACTGAGCTTGAATCGGCGGAGAATATGCTTATAATGCTGCGTGCACAAAGAGTGGACAACCTGATCGATCAGATAGGAGAGGTTACACTTGAAAGTGCCGATAAAATAAATGCAGCTCAGCAGGCGTTTAATAGGCTTAAGAAAAATGAAAAAGCTCAGGTAAAAAACGTTTCCCGGCTCACTCGGGCGAGGGAAGAGTTTGCGGCACTGCAAAAGCAGGAGAAGGAGGCAAAGCGCACCGAGGCGCTTAAGCTGCTTGGGAATATGCGCCTTGATGAAGATAAAGTAAGACATTTGAAATTCTATTATCCCAGCATATGGAGGGTTAATCAAAACGAAACTTGGATTGCAGATAAACGCTGTTTCATATTGCCATATATAGGTATGGATGACCATGGCGGTGTATGGATGAGGGTTGTATATAATTTTACGAATGACGATTGGGTGTTTTTCAAAAAGATTACGGTAGCGGCTGATGAAAAAAGATATTATAGGAGCTTTGAGGATTACGATATAGTTCACGATGTTGACGGCGGTGTACGGGAGTATATAGACATTGACGGTGTTTCTGATGTTGAAATGCTTTTGGCAATAGCCAATTCAAAGGAAACCATCGTGCGCTTTGAAGGAGACGAGTTTGTATACGATTTTATTGTTAAGGAAATCGATAAACGGGCTATAAGAGAGGTTTTGCTGGTTTATGAAACATTTCGGTATGGTAGCATTACTTTCCCGAATAAATTGCATCGTTAAGTTTATGGTAGTGCGTATTAAATGATGTTGACCGTTGCGGTTTTTTGCAGAAAAAATAAATGTAAATCAGTAAAATATATTGCAATAATGTAGCTGAGATGCTATACTAAACGCAATATATGACAGTAAGATGTCGGTTTTAATAATTGCAGGGGGTTAATTATGTATTGTAAAAATTGTGGTCAGCCGATAGATCCGAATGCAGAGGTTTGCATACATTGCGGCTTCAAAAAAGGAACCGGTGCGGCGTTTTGCTCAAATTGCGGCTCGCAGATGCAGCCGGGCGCGACATTCTGCCCCAATTGCGGCGCTCCTCTGGCGCAGTACACAGCGGATCAGCAGAAATCCAAAATGACGGCGGGGCTGCTGGGCGTGCTGCTCGGAGGTCTGGGCGTTCACAACTTTTATCTGGGCTACACCGGCAAGGGCATTGCGCAGATATGCCTGAGCTTTTGCTGCGGCATAGGCTATATCTGGGGTCTTATCGAGGGTATTATGATCTTTACCGGCAATATCGATAAGGATGCAAACGGCATTCCGCTTAAGAAGGATTGCTGACGGGCCGATAATTAAAGCATTGCAAAAAAGGCGCGCACCCGCAGGGGTACGCGCCTTTTGTCGGTTCGGTTTGTTTCGATATCGGCTTGTGCTTTACCGCGCAACTGCAATATCGTATTTTCCGCACTCAAGGGTGAGAACGGTCATGGCGTCGGTACGGCTTTCCGTGCTTACGCCGGGGCAGCAGTCGGGAGCGCTGCCGTCCACAGTGACGCCGGTGCCTTCAAGCTCAACAACGGCCTTGCAGGAAACGGGAACCTCAATATGCAGGCTCCAGCCGGAAGCGGTTTTTTTCCAGGCGGATACAATGCGGCCGTAGGGAGTTTCGATGCTGCCGCTGCAGGCAGGCATATTCTCCGGCAGATACGGATGCACGCGAAAACGGCGGAATGCGGGCTCGGACACGGTTATGCCGGCAAGGTATTTATAGAACCATGCGGTTATGGAGCCGTACATCGGATGGGAGTGAGAGTTCATTGCAAAGCCGGTGGCGTATTCCCAACGCTCCCATATGGTGGTGGCGCCCTTGCTTCTCATATAGCCCCAGCTGGGGTAGGTGGTCTGCTCCATGAGCTTCATTGCGGTTTCAAGGTAGCCGTAGCGGGTGAGTATCTCCGGCAGGTATTTTGTGCACAGATTGCCGGTGGAGAGGTGATAGCCCCGCTTTACGATATCGGCGTTGATGTTGGCGGCAACGCGCGCCTGCTCGGACTGCGGCACTATGCCAAGCTCCAGTGCAAATATATTCGCCGCCTGAGAGCCGGTGGAATAGTTGGCGCTCACACGGTCGTAATATACATCGTTAAGGCGGGTGCAAAGCTCACTTACACGGTCTGCATACATTTTTTCATCCTCGCCGTGGCCGGTGATGCGTGCCACCTCCTGCATAAGACGGGCGTTATAGTAATTGAAGCAGCTGGACATATACTGCCCGGAGGTTATGCCGGATACGGGGGAGCCGCCGTTGAAGCTGTCCGGTTCCGGACCCGCCCAGTCGCCGTAAAGGCTGTATATGGCAATGCCGCGGTCGGAGTTGCGGTACAGGTATTCGGTCCATTTGCGGAAGCCCTCGTAGTTTTCGCGCAGGGCGCGGTCGTCCCCGTAGTGACGGTAAACAAGGAAGGGCGCATAAATGTAGGAGGAGCATACGGCATCGGCGGGCTTGTTTCCGCGGCGGAAGGGGGCGGTATCGCCGATGGCGCCGCTTACGGGATCCTGCGTGCCGGTTATATCGCGCGCCCACTTGGAATAAAGCAGGTGCAGGTCGAGATTATATACTGCGCCCTCGCTGCGGGCGGTCATATCGTTGAGCCAGCCCTGACGCTCGGCCCGCTGCGGGCAATCGGTGGGGATGGAGTGAAGGTTGCCCTTTTCCGTCCACATGATGGCCTCCTGGAGCCAGGATATCATATCGTGCTCGGCCTTGAAGGTGCCTATCTGCTCTACATCGCTTGCAAGAGTAAAGGCGGTGAGGGTGTCGTCATCCGGCTCCTCGGTAAGGCCGTATACGGCGGCAAAGCGGAAGCCGTGATAGGTGAAGGAGGGCATGAATTCCTCGGTTTTGCCCGTGCCCTCAAGAGTATAGCAGTCGGTTTGCATCTCGTAGGGATAGTTGGGCTCCGCTATGCGCAGATATACCATGTTCGGGGTGCCGTCCTCGTTAAGCAGCTCGGTGTGGGCGATGCTGATTTTTGTGCCTCTTTCGCCCTTTACACGCAGACGGCAGATGCCGGTGAAGTTCTGACCGAAATCGTACAGCCATGCGCCGTCCTTTATCTGATGACGGGAAACGGGCTTCATTTCGCGGCCGATAACCACGGGCTCGATGGGGGTGGCAATCAGGCGTCCGCCGGGATGGGGAAGCTCAATGGCGGTATAGTAGGCGTTCATAAAGCTTTTTTGGCAGTCAAGCGCCGTTTCGGGGGATTCCGGCAGCCAGAAGTTCATTATGCCGAAGGTTTCGTGGCGGTATTTCTTTTCAAATTCAAAGCCCGGGTCCGCCCAGCCGGTCATTTCCATGGCGGGGTTGCGTCTTTCGCCGGCGTACTGTGTGGCAACGCTCGTGCCGGAGGGGCAGAAAATAAAGTTGCCGTGGGAGGAGAAAAAGGTGTCGCTTTCGCCGTTATCGTAGCTTACGCGGCCCTGAAGCAGGAAGCAGCCGTGCTCCGCCCAGCCGTTATTAAGGCGCACGCCGATGACATTGTCCCCCGAGTGCAGCGCGTTTGTTACATCGAAGGTGACATAGTACAGCTCTTTTTTATAGTCGGAGTTTACGGGCTCCAGAACATTTGAGCCTATACGCGTGCCGTTTACATAAAGCTCGGTAAAGCCGGCGGCGGCTATGTATATCCGTGCGCATGCAATGCTTCTGCGCGCCTCAAAATGGCTGCGGAACAGCAGTATTCCGGAATAGGAGCAGGGGGAGCCGATGAAGCTGCCCTCCCAAAGCGCAGGGTCCAGCAGGCCGGTTTCAAAGCTTGCGGTGTCGCTTATGGTTTCCTCACCGTTTTCATCCCTGACGCATACGCGCCAGAAGTAGCGGGCTGCGCTTTTGTATGCGGCGTCGGCATCGCAGAAGAAAGCGTCACCCGGCACAAGGCCGCTGTCGAATACATCGCCCGAAAGGGAGGCTGCCGCCTGCTCGCTTGAAGCGACTATTACACGGAAGGCGCTCTGACGCGCGCAGCGCGGGCCGGAGAGCTTCCAGCTGAGGCGGGGTACGGTGTCGATGCCCAAGGGGTTGCGGCGGTTTTCGCAGCGGAGATCGGTAAATATAAGGCTCATTTGGTTATATCCTTTCAGCATTAATGGTTGTTTTGAGTATGATGGCCGGGATGTTTTTTGCCCGAAGGCAGAAATAAAAATCCGCGGATAGAAAATTTCAGTTGATATTATACATTAAAACAGTTATAATAGATATGCAGGATTCTAAGATGTACCTATACAAAATTATCTATTTTGCGATTTCTATTTTACAACGGGCCGTGCGGCGGCGGAAGTTTATACGGAGTGCGGATTTATGAAGGATAATATAGTCTTCAGTCAGCAGCTGGAAAACATTCAGCTGGAATACCTTACGGGAGATTTTGCAAAATGCTGGCGTTCATGGGGCAGCACTATAATAAACCCCTATTACAATAAATTCTATTATATAATGAGCGGCGAGTGCTATATCAAAATAGACGACAGCGAATACATTGCAAAAAAAGGACAGCTTTTTCTTCTGCCCTGCAACAGCACGCAGACTTATCATCACATATCGGACAACACCATAAGCAAGTATTGGATTCATTTTACTGCCATGTGCAACAACAAAGACCTTATGGAACAGATAACTCTGCCTCATTTTATCGAGGTAAAGGATACCGATTATGTTACCGATCTGTTCAAATCCATAATTACAAACAATCATTTGTCGCTGCATGAAATTCTGCGCCGCAAGGCCTATATACTGCAGCTGCTTGCCTATTACGCCGAGCATTCCAGCGTTACGAGGGAAACAATATTCAAGGATACAAAGCTGAGCGTTATACTTACATACATTGACGAAAATCTCTCAAGGGATATAACCATAAACGAGCTGTGCAGCATTTCCCACCTGCACCCGAATTATTTCATACGCTATTTCAAGGAAAAGACCGGGCATCCGCCCATTGAGTTTATAAACAATCTGCGCATAAACCGGGCAAAGAAAATGCTTCAGACGCAGAACGATCCTGTGCAGGTAATAGCCTATTCGGTGGGATTTGAAAGCTCGAATTATTTTTCCAGGCTTTTCAAGAAAAAAACCGGGTTTTCGCCCAGCGAATACAGGTTTATTGCAAAGTCAAGGCCGGATAGCTATGATTTTGACTGAGCCGTTCAGCAGACAGGCTGAAAAACATGCGGTTTGCCGGTTTTGCAAAAATTTAAACGGAGCGGGACAGCGGCCCGGACGCATTGCGCCCGGGCTTTTAATAAAGGGGCGGCGCAGCCGCCCTCCGGGAGAACAAAAATGGCGGTAACATATGTGGTAACGGGTGCAACCGGACACATCGGAAACAATGTGGTCAGATTGCTTGCAGACAAGGGCGAAAGGGTAATTGCGGCCGTGCGGCGCGATAATGACCCGGCGCTTGAGGGGGTTTCCGTCAGGCGGGCTGTCGGGCAGCTTTCCGATGAAGAATTTTTGCGCGGGCTTATTCCGGAGGGAGCGTGCGTAGTGCATTGCGCCGGTAAGATTGCCATAAGCGAAAGGGAAAGAAAAGAAACATTTGCCGTAAATGTCGTTCTTACGCGGAAAGTGGCGCGCATATGCGCGCAGAAGCATGCCCGTCTTGTGTATGTTTGCAGCACGGATGCTGTTTTCTGCGGCAGCGAAAACGGCGATATCCGTGATAATATGCTCAGGGTGCCGGAACCGAAGGGTTTTTATCCGGAGCTGATGAAGGGCTGCTATGCCCAAAGCAAGGCCATGGCGGGGCAATATGTGCTTGATGAATGCAAAAACGGGTTGGATGCCTGTGTGGTTTGTCCCTGCGCCGTGCTTGGGGCAAATGACTATAAGCCCTCGCTTGCTGGAAGGCTTGTGCGGGATTATCTTCGCGGAGCACCCCTTGCCGTCATAGACGGCGGTTACGATTTTATAAGCGCAACGGATGCGGCGCGCGGCATTATACTGGCGGCGCAAAAAGGAAAAAGCGGGGAATGCTACATTCTTCAGGGCGGCAGGATCACGGTGGCACAGGTATACGGCGAGCTTGCGCGGCTCAGCGGAAGGAGGCGGCATTTGCCGCATATTCCCGTATGGCTTGCATGCGCGGCGGGCGATATAAACGGGGCGTTATGCGCTCTTATGGGCAAGACGCCGAGGTTTACGCGCTATGCGGTGGAATGTCTTGAAAGCGGCGTCGAGTTTGATTCGTCCCGTACGCGCGCCGTGCTGGGGTTTGAGCCGGGGGACGCCAAAGAGGCGGTTAGGGAAGCATATGAATTTTTTTCGGCGCAGAAGCGCCAATAAATGCGAAAAAATGCATACTCAAAATGAAGAAAGCGGACAAACGGCGGCTGAGGACAAAAAGCGGCCGGGAAAGTCTGCAAAAGTCCGAAGGCTGTTTATAAAGCATGCGGTGTTTATCGCGCTTTTTGCGCTGTGCCTGCTGGCGCTTAATATAAGCGGGATCCATTGCCCCGTACGATATATAACGGGCTTTCCGTGCCCGGGCTGCGGGACTACGCGTGCACTTTTGGCGCTGTGCCGGCTGGATTTCGGGGCTGTGCTTTATTATAATCCGGCTGCGCCGTTTATTGCCGCGCTGCTGCTTTTTGCTCTGCATCACAAGGTGATAAACCCCTCTAAAACGGTAAGCGCGTTTTTTTACGGAGGGTGTGCGGCGGTTATACTGGGAACCTATGCGGTAAGGGCGGCGCTGGGGCTGCTGGTTTAAGGTAAAGGGGTAATTTGGCATACAAACCGGACGGATCAAAAATAAATTGCCGCAAAATATTAAAAAAACGCTTTACAAGCAAAAAGATATGTGATATTATAAGCCCTGTTCCGAGGGAGCAGGTTTGTGATGCAAGCCGACTTCTCCTAACGGCATATGCGGGAGTGGCTCAGTGGTAGAGCGTCGCCTTGCCATGGCGAATGTCGCGAGTTCGAATCTCGTCTTCCGCTCCATATACGGGTTATTAGCTCAGCTGGTAGAGCACCTGACTCTTAATCAGGGTGTCCGGGGTTCGAGCCCCCGATGACCCACCAAAAGCACTTGCTTAAAGGCAGGTGCTTTTTTGTTTCCGTTTTACGCAGGTATTGGCTTTGCGGCGGATATAAGATGTGTTTTGCCGCCGATGCCGATTGTGTGGGATATTTGATGTTTTCTTCGCAAAAAGCGCAAAAAAATCCTCTTTGGGGTATTGACTTTGGGTATCCGGGCGGCTATAATAATAATAACAATATACCATATTGCATAATATGCAAAAACAAGAGGAGGAAATACAAACATGAAAAAGTTTGTGATTGCGCTTTGCGTATTTGCGCTGTGCTGCACGCTGTGCGTAAGTGCGTTTGCGGCTCCCAAGCAGGGCGGCGTGACAGTGGGTGAAAACCACATCAATGTAACGGTTATTGAGGATTTCACCGGCACGTCCTCAAGTGATAATTTTGCAAACGGCAGCGCAGGTGACGAGTACTGGAAGTATGAGTTTAACGGAAAAACCATGGCCATCACGCTTACCGGCAAGGACGGCGTAAACTGCCTGTATCATATGGCTGCTGGTGAGGGCCCGGCGCTTCCTGCGGACAATGAAACTAAGGCTGCATGGGGAAATGCGAAGTATGTAGGATATCAGATCAAAAACGGAAGCAAATCCGAAATCGTCATGGTAACCGAAAGCACCATTGTTAATGCTGACGGCAGTGCTAACGAGTGGGGTGCGCTTTTTCAACACCATAACACCGAGGACGAGATTGCTCAGTGGCCAATAGTTCTTATTGCTGCTGACGGCACTCGGTCAAACGGCACCGAGAAAACTGCCGGCAACGGACGCGGAACGGGCGTTGCCATTCCTGCGGGCTTCACCGGCTGGGTATTCTTCCCCACCGCAAGAATGAACGGACTGGGAGAGGGCTGCTACTTCAAGAACACCTGCTTCTATATGGATTATGATGCGGAAAACACCCCCTTTACTTTCCTTGTAAATCGCGTTGCTCTTGCTGACACTATGGAACTGGCACAGGGTGCCGGCGATCTGGATGGCTTTGAAAGCACCGATACCGCTGACTTCTCCGTAATTGCCTATGCCGTTGCCGCCATTACCGGCTGCGGCGCACTGGTTGTTGCAAAGAAGAGAGGATAAGCCTTTAAGCAAAAATAATAATGCGGTTTATGACCGCACGGCAAGCCGCCTTCGGGAAAACCGGGGCGGTTTTCTTATTGCGCGGAGCAAAACCGTGCAGAATAGTGTTGAAAAAGGGAAAACGATGTGCTATAATATATATGTATGCCTGCCGCAGCAGCGGCATGGAACGAAAAACGGTTCGGAGTGATAATATGAACAACGAGTATTATGACTGCCTGGTTGTGGGCGCAGGCCCTGCGGGCATATTTACGGCAATTGAGCTTACGCGCCTTAATAAGGACGCAAGAGTGCTTATAATTGACAGCGGACGCAATATTGACAGCCGCCGCTGCCCTGCGCGCGTTACGGGGAAATGCGTACACTGCAAGCCCTGCGCGATAGTAAGCGGATGGTCGGGCGCGGGTGCGTTTTCCGACGGTAAGCTGTCCCTTTCCAGCGAGGTGGGAGGGCATATAACGGATTATATCGGCCAAAAGGAAGCGGCGGAGCTTATTTCCTATGCCGACAGCATATATTGCGATTTCGGCGCGAGCGATGAGGTACACGGCCTTAACGATAAAAAGGTGGACGAAATACGCTACGAATGCTCCAAGCACAATATTCAGCTGGTGCCCTGCCCGGTGCGGCATTTGGGCACCGAGCGCGCCTTTGATGTGCTCAGAGCCATGTATGTACATCTTGTAACCAATACTCACACCACATTTATGGAGCTTACCACCGCAAAGGAGATAATAGTGCGGGGGGGCAGAGCCTGCGGCGCGGTTCTGGAGCATGCCGGCGAGGAATTTACCGTGGAGGCAGGCTGTGTTGTTGCGGCGCCGGGACGCGGCGGCGCGGACTGGCTGAATCACACGGTAAAGAACCTCGGAATAGTTACGGAAAACAATGAAGTGGATATCGGTGTGCGCGTAGAGGTGCCCAACAGCATAATGGATCACCTTACAAAGCATCTTTACGAAGCCAAGATGGTGTATTATTCCGACACCTTTGAAAACAAGGTGCGCACATTCTGCATGAATCCGGGCGGAGTGGTTTCGGAGGAGCATTATGAAAACGGCATAGCGGTGGTAAACGGCCACAGCTACGGCGATGCCGCACGCAAAACGGAGAATACAAACTTTGCGCTGCTGGTTTCCTCGAAATTCACCTCCCCCTTTGACGACCCGATAGTATACGGCGAATATATTGCAAAGCTGGGCAATATGCTTACGGGCGGCCCGATAATGGTACAGCGTCTGGGAGATTTGGAAAAAGGGCGGCGCACCGATGCAACAAGGCTTAAAAAATCCACCACCCGTCCCACGCTTGCCACGGCAGTGCCGGGGGATTTGTCCTTTGTGTTGCCGCACCGTCATCTTACCAGTATTATTGAAGCACTGCGCGCCTTTGATAAGGTGGCGCCGGGGCTTTACTCCAAGAACACCCTGCTTTACGGAGTGGAGGTAAAGTTCTACTCCAGCAAGGTGAAGGTGGACAACCGCTTTATGACGGCGGTGGAGGGGCTTTACTGCATAGGCGACGGAGCAGGCATTACCCGCGGCCTTATGCAGGCTTCGGTAACCGGCATTGTTGTGGCGCGGGATGCTGCCTCCAGGCTGTAAAAGCCGCATAAAATCAAATATAAGCGGCATTGCAGCACAAATTGTTACGAATTGTTAAGCGATTTCGTAATATAATTGTAATATTTAGCGAAACAGCGCGAAAAAACGAGCAACAGTCAGTATAAGCGCGGTATTCTTGCATAATCGACAACAGACGACTTGCGTTTAGCGCGGCCGTCTGTTATTATTATAAAAAAGCTGTATGCAAAAAATTCGGCTTAATGCGCTTTTTTGGGCGAAGGGCTTAATAATATTGACATATGCAATACGCAGGCGCGGCTTTGCGGTGTTGCGCCATCATTTTTTTACACCGGCTTTATAAATAAGGCGGAGAAGGGAGTATCCGATGAAATCAAAAATTGCGGCAGTGCTGGCTATAATGCTGCTGTTTACGGCACTGAGCGCATCCGTGGGAACGGTAACTGCTCAGGCCAAGGATAAATGCATACTGAGAGTTAAAATTTCCACCATAGGCTCGGTAAAAACGCTGGCTTTTACGCCGGAGGGCACCTATGCCACGGATAACGGCAAGACACTTAAAAAGGGTGTAGTCTGCACCGTGAAAATTGAGGGGAGCACGGCGGTGCTGTATCAGGAGGGCAAGGAGGTATGCCGCGGCAGCAACGGCTATTTCCGGCTGTACAAGACTGATGCGGGTTATAAAGGGCTTAAAATACAATCCAACAGGTACGGACTTTGCAATTATTTGGGGGATATGGTATTTGCGAAGTCCGGCAGCTATCTGCTGGCTGTTAACTATGTGGATATGGAAACATATCTTGTGGGCGTTGTTGTGGGCGAGATAGGAGAGGGTTCTCCGCTTGAGGCGATAAAGGCGCAGGCCGTTGCCGCCCGTACATATGCCTACAATCTGCGCAAGAGCGGTACCTCGCCCCTGACCTACGATATAGGAGATACCTCCTCCAATCAAGTATATAAGGGCTATTCCACATCGTGGAAGCGGTGCATACAGGCGGTTCAGGAAACGGCGGGGCAGATACTTACCCACAGCAACGGGAAGCTGTGCGGTGCATGGTATTCCGACAATAACGGCGGTCAGACGCGTACGAATGTGAATGCATGGGGCGGCACGAAGGAGCCGTATCTTGAGGTATCGGACGACACGTATGATTACAACTGCGGAGCCAGTGCGTCCATTTTGTACATGGCAAAGCAGGAGATGGAGGGGCGCGGAACCTGTTATATTATAGATGAGAGAATACGCAAGGTCATGGAGACCGAGCTGAAGATTGCGCTTTACGAAAAGGGATACAGCACGCTTGATGACAATTATGTAATCAACGGCGTGACGGGAGCGCAGCTGCATACACAGCGCTTCCCCTATGAAAGCAATTCAAAATGCTATAATTTTCTGCGGGTCACCGTAAGCGTGAACGCAATCAAGGGTCAGCAGGGCAGCGGAACGGTAAAGAAGGAGTTTATGCGCGTTTCGGGAGTTACGCGCAACGCCGGATTGTACGACGGGCCGTCGTCCTCGTATGAAAAGCTCGCAAGCCTCTGGGCGGGGACGCGCGTAGAGGTTCTGGACAAATCGGGTAATTATTATAAAGTGATAACGGCGGGCGGCACGATAGGCTATATGAGCAAAAGCTATCTTTCGGGCAGCGTGATTGCGTATACGGATGTAGCCGGAATTGAGCCGGAGCCATCGCCTACTCCTACGGAAACTCCGACAGTGACTCCTGCGGAAACTCCGACCGCGACCCCTGAAGCGGATCCGTCACAAACGCCCGAGCAGCCTGCGGGAACGGAGGAACCGCAGGAGACTGTTGCGGCTCCGAGCGAAACACCGACGGAAGCCGAAACCGAGCGGCCTGCTGCGAACCCGAGCACGACCCCGGAGATTACGGAGGATACAACGGTTCAGCCTGAAGAAAGCGTGCCTGTGCAGCGCAAAAAGTGCGCCATAGTGGTAAATGTTAATGTTTCGGTAAATATGCGTTCCGCCCCCAGTGCTTCGTCAACGAAAATAGGCACTGTGGCAAAGGGCGTTGAGGTAGAGGTGCTGGAGCAGCTTAACGGCTGGGCAAAGGTGCGCACCGCAGACGGCACGGTGGGGTACATAAGCACGGATTATCTGAGCATATATTATGTGGATAACGGTGTTGAAACGCCGGAAATAGGCGAAGAGGCAAGCTTTGAGCTGGATCTGTTTATTGATGACATCCGTCAGGTGAGCATTGCGGCGGGGCAGAACCTGAATTCGCGGCTTATGTATTATGTATATGAATATGAAGATTATTTCGTGTTGTCCATGCGCGGCAACGGACACGGAGTGGGACTGAGTCAGCGCGGTGCAATTGCGCGCGCTAAGGACGGACATGACTCAAACCAGATAATGGGCTTTTACTATCCCGGCGCCGTTATAATGGACAGCCTATATGTTGTTACCGACCCGAACAAAGAGGAGCCGGAGGATCCGTCCAAGGACTACGGAACCGTGACCACGCAGGATATGCTGGACTCGGTGAATGTGCGTGCAGAGGCCACTACGGACAGCGCGGTGCTGGGAATGTTGGCATACGGAGCCCGCGTGGAGCTGATTGAAAAGCAGGGAGAATGGTATAAAGTAAATACGCGCTACGGCGAGGGCTATATCTATGCGGCATATATAACGCCGGACAAGCCGGAGATTGTGGAAACCCCGACGCCCTCGGAGGAGCCGGCGGCAACGCCGGATATAACGCCGGACAATACGGCAGAGCCTACGCCGGGAAGCAGCAGTGAAGCGCCCACGCAGACTCCAACGGTTGAGCCCACTCCTACGGCAACGCCGGTAATAGTAACCAAGGGCAAGGTAATAAACTGCAATGTGGCGGTGAATATGCGTTCCGGGCCCTCCACAAGCCACACTAAAATCGGGCAGGCGGCAAAGGGAACAATAGTAACGATACTGGATAAAATCGGGGATTGGTACTATCTTGTGCTGCCCAACGGCACAAAGGGGTATATAAGAGGGGATTACTTAAGCATATATACCGA
>ENA-UOJO01001233-UOJO01001233.1-human-gut-metagenome-genome-assembly--contig:-P57-NODE-1233-length-33906-cov-55.459307_pt1 | contig 33906 bp, 37 predicted proteins | sample MGYA00242351_ERZ723898 | MGnify/ENA metagenome assembly ERZ723898 | reverse complement strand
GTGGTCCAGCCGCGCAGGATGCATTCCTTGTAAACGGCCATGGTGGCGGGGATGATGATGCCGCGCACGCCCTTGGCAATGTGCTTGCCCTTGAGCACGTTGTAGGCGGCTTCCATGTCCTCCAGACGGCCGTTGGTGCAGCTGCCGATCACAACCTGATCGATCTTGATGTCCTTGCCCTCGCTGGCAAGGTGGGTGTTCTCGGGCAGGTGGGGGTAGCTGACAGTGGGTTCCAGCTTGTCCAGATCGATCTCAATGGTCTTTTCGTACTCGGCATCCGGGTCGGCCTCAAAGAACACCGGCTCACGCTGGCTGCGGCCCTTGAGGTAGCTGCGGGTCACATCGTCTACGGGGAAGATGCCGTTCTTAGCACCGGCTTCGATGGCCATGTTGCAGATGCACAGGCGGTCGTCCATCGTCAGGCTGGCAACGCCCGGGCCGGTGAACTCCATGGATTTGTACAGTGCACCGTCCACACCGATCATGCCGATGATGTGCAGGATGAGGTCCTTGCCGGACACGCGGGGGCCGAACTTGCCCTTCAGCACGAACTTGATAGCCGAGGGCACCTTGAACCATGCCATACCGGTGGCCATGCCGGCGGCCATATCGGTGGAGCCAACGCCGGTGGAGAACGCGCCCAACGCACCGTAGGTGCAGGTGTGGCTGTCCGCACCGATCACGCAGTCGCCTGCGGTCACGATGCCTTTTTCCGGCAGCAGAGCGTGCTCAATGCCCATCTGGCCCACATCGTAGAAGTTGAGGATGTCGTATTTGTTGGCAAACTCGCGGCACTGCTTGGACTGGGTGGCACTCTTGATGTCCTTGTTGGGCACAAAGTGGTCCAGCACGATGGCAATGTGCTCTTTGTCGAACACGCCGTCAAAACCGGCCTTTTCAAACTCGTTGATGGCGACGGGGGTGGTGATATCGTTGCCCAGCACGATGTCCAGCTTTGCGTTGATGAGCTGGCCTGCCTTGACCTCGGCAAGCCCGGCATGTGCGGCAAGGATCTTCTGCGTCAGGGTCATTCCCATGGTTCATTCTCCTTTTGATGCTCTCTCTATTGAGGATTTTACTTATTGTTAATGGCGCTCACCAGAGCCTTGATACCGGCCACGATGATATCGGTGTCGGTGCCGGCACCCCAGGTGACGGTCTGGTCGCCCCAGACAAGGCCCACGTAAGAGGCTGCGCGGGAGGTGGAGCCTTCGTCCAGGCTGTGCTCGGAGTAGGTCTCCAGGTGGAAGTCCATGCCGGTAGCGCTCTGGATGGCATTTGCCACAGCGTCCAGACGGCCGTTGCCCACCGAAGTGACCACCTTGCGCTGACCGTTCAGCTCCAGCGTGACGGTGGCGGTGATGCCGCCCACCTGTGCAAAGTGTGCTTCAATAACGTTGAGCGGCTTGCAGCGGTTGAGGAAGGCATCCTCAAAGATGTGCAGCACTTCGCCTGCGCTCAGCTCCTTGTGGTTGTGGTCGGATACGTTCTTGACCTTGTAGCCCAGGGCCTCGCGCATCTTCGGCGGCAGGTTATAGCCGTAGTTCTGCTCCAGCACGAAGCCGATGCCGCCCTTGCCGCTCTGGCTGTTGATGCGGATGACGTCGGCGTCATAGGTGCGGCCGATGTCGTGGGGGTCCACCGGGATATAGGGGCAGGTCCAGCGGTGCTCGTTGTGCTCCTTGCGGTAGGCCATGCCCTTGGCAATGGCGTCCTGATGGCTGCCGGAGAAGGCAGCGAACACCAGCTGACCGGCATACGGGCTGCGCTCGTAGATGTGCATCCGGGTCACGCGCTCGTAGGTGGCACAAATTTCCGGCATATCGGAGAAGTCCAGCTTCGGGTCCACGCCGTGGCTGTACATGTTCATGGCGAGGGTGACGGCGTCCACGTTGCCGGTGCGCTCGCCATTGCCGAACAGGCAGCACTCCACGCGCTGGGCACCGGCCAGAACAGCCAGCTCGGCGCAGGCCACGCCGGTGCCGCGGTCGTTGTGGGGGTGGGTGGAGATGATCACGCTGTCACGGTACTTGAGGTGCTTGTCGCAGTACTCGATCTGGTTTGCGTAGACATGCGGCATGCTCATTTCCACGGTGACGGGCAGGTTGATGATCATGGGGCGGTCGGGCGTGGGCTGCATGATGTCCAGCACGGCGTTGCACACATCCACGGCATAGTCCACTTCGGTGCCGGTGAAGCTTTCGGGGCTGTACTCGAACAGGAAGTTGCCTTCGTACTCCTCGCTGAGCTGCTTGACCAGCTTTGCACCGTCGGTGGCGATCTTCTTGATCTCCTCTTTGCTCTTGTGGAACACCTGCTCGCGCTGCGCCACGGAGGTGGAGTTGTAGAAGTGGATGACCGCGCGGGGTGCGCCCTTGACGGCCTCAAAAGTCTTGCGGATGATGTGGTCGCGGCACTGGGTCAGCACCTGCACGGTGACATCGGCGGGGATCATGTCCTTCTCGATCAGGGTGCGCAGGAACTCGTACTCGGTCTCGCTGGCGGCGGGGAAGCCGACTTCGATCTCCTTAAAGCCGATCTTCACCAGCATCTGGAAGAACTCCAGCTTTTCCTCCAAGCTCATGGGCACGATCAGGGCCTGGTTGCCGTCGCGCAGGTCCACACTGCACCATGCCGGTGCTTTTTCAATGTGGTCTTTCTTGACCCAGCTGTCATAACCGGCGGGAACCGGGTAGTAACCCGGAGCGTACTTGGTTGCGTCCATCATCTTGCGTGTCCTCCTAAGCAAATGCACTTTTTGTTTCGCCATGCAAACGGGAATGTGTGTATTTCCCCGCTGCGCGGGGAAATACATCACTCAGCACATGGCATACATACGAAAAGGCTCCCGTCTTTCAAGGCGAAAACCTTGAGAGACGAGAGCCTGTAAAGTTCAAACTACAGGGCACCCGTGGTACCACTCTCTTTGCTGCACCTTTGGTGGATACAGCCACTTTGCACGATCGGCTTTTTGCAGCGAATCGCTGCCCTTGTAACGGTGGGCGTCCGTCAGAGCCTACTTCCCGTTCAGCCCTGCCGCTCAGGGGCCAGTAACCGAAGCCCTCTGCACCCGCCTTGCACCAACCGGCGGCTCTCTGCACGCAGAAGAAAATCGTTTTTTCCCCGTCAACGCATTTGTGCTTTTTTCAAAGTGGATTCAGTTTAACATGATTCCGGGGCCCTGTCAAGAAGTTTGGGCCTTTGTCAGAATGAAACAATTTCACAAAAGAAAGGGCAGAATTATCCAAAATTGTGCACAGGTCGATTCGTGTCGAACCGCGTCGGCGGGCCGCGCGGGGATGCTATTATAAAGGTAAAGAACGAGAGCAGCCGTGCTCTGAGCGGCCAGCTCACCTATACCCCGTCCCCCGCCGGGGCCTATGAGGTGCGCGCCGGTGCGAACCGGTCCGCTGCCGAAGCCGCTGAGGTCGTTCGCACAGACGACGAGGGCAAAACCTACGGCCCCGCATCCCACACCGAAGCTTACATCCGCATCGTCCCGGCGGCGGCAGTCATTCCCGACGTGCCCGACACCGACGCTTCCTCCGGCGCCGTGGGTGCTGTGATCGTGGGCACCGCCATCGGCGGCGCAGCGGCCTTCGTGGGCTATGAGATCGCCACCGACATCATCCTGCACGATCTGCTGCCCGCCGGGGCCGCCATCCCCGTGAACCGCGGCCAGCTGGCCTGGCTCATCTGGGGCGCAAAGGGCGCACCGGAACCCGAGAACCAGCCCGCCTTCACCGACGTGTCCGAGCCCGAAATGGCCAAGGCCGCCCAGTGGTGCGTGGAGCAGGGCATCCTGACTGCTCCCGGCGAGACCACCTTCCGCCCCAACGGCTGGGTGACCCGCGTCAAGGTGATCCAGACCTGGAACACCGCCTTCCCCAAGCAGTGACCCCCCACAGCAAAAACCAATAACACCTGAACCGCGCCGTCGGCGTGCGAGATTTCTCGTGCACCGGCGGCGCTTTGTTTTGCCGTCAGCCGCAATGCAAAGTGTGTCAGAATTGTAAAAGATAAAATATTTTAACTATTTTTCTTGACTTATCCAACGGTTCGGGTATAATGGTCGTGTTCGAAAGAAACCTCAAACTTTTTAGATAATAACAAGATTCAAAGGAGAACATTACCATGACGTTTGAAGAAATGAAAAAGATCGTTGTCGATACCCTGAACTGCGACGAGGACAAGGTGACCATGGAAGCCAGCCTGACCGAGGATCTGGAAGCCGACAGCCTGGATGCCGTGGAGCTGAACATGGCGCTGGAAGATGCCTGCGGCGTGTCCATCCCGGACGAGGAGCTGGCAAAGCTCAAGACCGTGGGTGACATCTACAACTACATCACCGCACACGTCTGAGGCGAACGGCCATGAACGATATCCGAGACCTGTTCCCCGGCCGGATGCGGGAGCGCACCTTCCAGCTGAAGGCCCGGCGGGATGCTGGGGCCGTCTGGCACGAGCCCCAGTTCGTAGAGTGCAAACAGTGCGGCCGCCGCGCCGCCCGCACCCTGTGGACCAAAAGCCTTTTCGTCTGCCCCAACTGCGGCTACCACATGCCCATCGGCGGCTACTACCGGCTCAGTCTGGTGCTGGACCACGGCAGCTTCCGGGAACTGGACGCCGACCTTGTCCCGCAGGATGTGCTGCACTTCCCCGGCTACGACGAAAAGCTTGCCGCCGCCCAAAGCAAGACCGGCCTGCACGAAGCCGCTGTCACGGCCGTCGGCCGCATCGGCGGGGTGGCCTGCGTGGCCGCCGTGCTGGACAGCCGCTTTTTCATGGGCAGCATGAGCACTGCCGTGGGCGACAAGATCACCCGCGCCGTGGAGTACGCCGCCGCCAAGCGCCTGCCTCTGGTCATCTTTTCGGCCAGCGGCGGTGCCCGGATGCAGGAGGGCATTTTCAGCCTGATGCAAATGGCAAAAACGTCCGCTGCCATCCAGCGTTTTTCTGCCAAAGGTGGGCTGTACGTCAGCGTGCTCACCCACCCCACCACCGGCGGTGTCACCGCCAGCTTTGCCAGCCTTGGCGACATCATGCTGGCCGAGCCCGGGGCGCTGATCGGCTTTGCCGGGCCCCGCGTCATCGAGCAGACCATCGGTGAAAAACTGCCCGCCGGGTTCCAGCGCAGCGAGTTCCAGATGGAGCACGGCTTTGTGGATCAGGTGGTGCCCCGCAGCCAGCTGCGGGATACGCTCATTCAGGTCTTGCAGCTTCACGCCGGAGGGAAACGCCCATGATTAAGGAAATTTTAGAGCAGCTGGCCCCGCTGGACGCCCAGATCGCCGCGCTGAAAGGCAGCGGCAATGATATGGACGCCATCACGGCCCATGCGTCCGAACTGGCAGAGCTGGCTGTCGAGGAAGACGAAATTCTGCGCTCCTGCGGCCCGCTGACCGCCGAGGACCGGGTCTTTCTGGCTCGGCACCCGGAGCGCCCTCACATCGACGAGATGGTTTCTGCCCTGTTCACCGACTTTTTTGAGCAGCGCGGCGACCGCCAGTGCAAAGAGGATGCCGCCATCCTGGGCGGTGTGGCCCGGTTCCACGGGATGCCGGTGACCGTCATCGGCCACCGCAAGGGCTCCACACTGGAAGAAAATCTCGCCTGCAACTTCGGCATGCCCGGGCCGGAAGGCTACCGCAAGGCCCTGCGCCTGATGCAGCAGGCCGAAAAGTTTGGCCGGCCCATCATCACCTTCATCGACACGCCGGGCGCGTACCCCGGCAAGGACGCCGAGGAGCGCGGCCAGGGCGAAGCCATTGCCCGCAATCTGATGGAGATGAGCGGCCTGACCGTACCGGTCATTGCCGTCGTCACCGGCGAAGGTTCCTCCGGCGGTGCGCTGGCGCTGGGCGTGGCGAACCATATCCTCATGCTGGAAAATGCCGTCTACTCGGTGCTGAGTCCCGAGGGCTTTGCCAGCATTCTGTGGAAGGACTCCTCCCGCAGCGGCGAGGCCTGCGAGCTGATGAAGCTGACGGCACAGGACTTGTACAACGATGGCATCGTGGAAGAAGTGATCCCGGAGCCGCTGGGTGGTGCCCAGCGCGGCCACGCGGCCCTGTTTGAGCGCATGGACGCCGCACTGCGCGCCCACCTGAAAGAGCTGTGCCGCATGAGCGGGAAGCAGTTGGCTGACCAGCGCTACAAAAAATACCGCCAGATCGGAGAAACGAGGAGCGCATGAAAGGTTTCCAGTTACTTGCCACCGGCGGGGCTCTGCCGGGCCGGACGGTCACGAACGACGATCTGAGCCGCATGGTGGACACCAGCGACGACTGGATCACCAGCCGCACCGGCATCCGCACCCGGCACTGGTGCACCGAGGGCGAATCTGCCGCCACGCTGGCCATTGCCGCCGCAAAGCAGGCGCTGCAGCGCAGCGGCCTTGCCCCGGCGGACATCGCCTGCTGCATCTGTGCCACCCTCTCGGCCCCGGACGCGACCCCCAGCGTGGCCTGTCAGGTACAGGCGGCACTGGGCCTGCCCGAGACCTGCCCTGCGCTGGACATCAACGCGGCCTGTTCCGGCTTTTTGTACGGCACCGCCGTGGCCCGGGGCCTGCTTGCCACTCTGGGCGGGCAGTACGCCCTCGTCATCGGGTGCGAGGCCCTTTCCCGCCTGATGGACCCGGCCGACCGCTCCACCTGTGTGCTGTTCGGCGACGGGGCCGGGGCCGCCATCTTTGAACTGGCAGCAGACCCGACGCCCTTTGCCGTGATGCTGGGTGCCCGCGGCGATGCCGCTATCCACGCGGGCGGGCCCAGCCGCGCAGGCTCCGCGCCCATCACCATGGACGGCCGGGCGGTATTCCGCTTTGCAGTGGACGCCCTGCCGAAGTGTCTGCACGCCGTGCTGGACGAAACGCAGCTGACCCTCGATGATTTATCGTGGGTGGTCTGCCATCAGGCCAACAGCCGCATCATCGACCACTGCGTGAAAGCACTGCAGGCCGACCCGGCGAAATTCTACAAGAACATGGACCGCCACGGCAACACCAGCGCCGCCAGCATCCCGGTCGCCCTCAATGAGCTGGCCGAGAGCGGCCAGCTGCAGCCGGGCCAGCTGCTGGCCTGCATCGGCTTCGGCGGCGGCCTGACCTGGGGCGGCGCAATTTTTCAATATAAAGAGTGAGCGCCGGCGTGCCGGCTGGAAAAGGCATATGAAACTTTTAAATGAAATTCTGGGGACAAAATACCCCATCATTCAGGGCGGCATGGCGAACATCGCCACCGGCGAGTTTGCCGCCGCCTGCTCCAACGCGGGAGCTCTCGGCATCATCGGGGCCGGCGGCATGAACGCCGACACCCTGCGCCAGAACATCCGCCGCTGCAAAGCATTGACAAACAAGCCTTTCGGCGTGAACATCATGCTCATGCACCCGCAGGCAGACGAATTTGCAAAGATCGTCGTGGAAGAAGGCGTGCCCGTCGTCACCACCGGCGCGGGCAACCCCGGCAAGTATGTTCCCATGTGGAAGGCTGCAGGCATCAAAGTCATCCCGGTGGTGGCCGCTGCTGTGCTGGCAAAGCATCTGGAACCGCTGGGCATCGACGCCGTCATTGCCGAGGGCACCGAGAGCGGCGGTCATGTGGGCGAAATGGCCACCATGGCGCTGGTGCCGCAGGTAGTGGATGCGGTCAGCGTGCCCGTCATCGCGGCGGGCGGCATTGCGGATGGCCGTCAGATGGCGGCCGCGCTGGCCCTGGGTGCCTGCGGCGTACAGGTGGGCACCTGCCTGCTGGTGAGCGAAGAATGCCCCATCCACGAAAACTACAAAGCCGCCCTGCTCAAGGCCAAGGACAGTGACACCATCGTCACCGGCCGCATCGGCGGCTCGCCCGTCCGCGTGCTGAAAAACCGCATGAGCCGTGAGTATGTCCGGCAGGAAAAGGCCGGTGCCGACAAGATGGAGCTGGAAAAATTTACCCTCGGCAGTCTGCGCCGGGCCGTGTTTGAGGGCGATACCGCCACCGGCAGCCTGATGGCCGGTCAGGTGGCGGGCATGCTGCACGAGGTACGCCCGGTAGCCGACATCCTTGCCGACCTGTACGAAAGCGGGAGGCAGCGCATCGCCGCGCTGAACGCCGAATGCTGACCCTCGGCCAAACGCAGCTGCAGGTGCCCATCCTGCAGGGCGGCATGGGCGTGGGCGTGTCCCTCGGCGGGCTGGCCGGGGCCGTGGCGGCCTGCGGCGGCATGGGGTGCATCTCCACCGCCGATGCGGGCTACCGGGAACCGGACTTTGCCCGTGACCCGGCAAGCGCCAATCACCGGGCTTTGGCAGCGGAGATCCAAAAAGCCAAGCAGATTGCCAAGGGTGCCGGCATGGTAGCCATCAACGCCATGGTCGCCACGCAGGACTACGCCGCCGCCATCCGCACCGCCGTGGAAGCGGGCGTGGACGCCGTGGTGTCCGGCGCGGGCCTGCCGCTGGAACTGCCCGGCCTTGTGAATACACCGGACGTTGCCATTGCCCCCATCGTTTCCAGCGGGCGGGCGGCAAAGCTCATCCTACGCCGCTGGGCCAAGGAGTTTGGCCGCACGGCAGACTTTGTGGTCATTGAGGGCTGCAAGGCGGGCGGACATCTCGGCTTTGCCGAGGAGGACCTGCTGGCGGACCGCTGCCAGACTCTGGACGAGATCCTGCCCGGGGTGCTGGCCGAAGTAAAACCCTTTGAAGTGCAGTTCGGCCACCCCATCCCCGTGTTCGTGGCGGGCGGCGTGTACACCGGAGCCGACATGGCCCACTTTACAAAGATGGGCGCGGCGGGTGTCCAGCTTGCCACCCGCTTTATCCCCACTTACGAGTGCGATGCATCCCAAACCTACAAGGACGTTCTGCTGCACGCAAAGCCCGAGGATGTGCGCATCATCCATAGCCCGGTGGGGATGCCGGGCCGGGCGCTGAACACCCCGCTGGTGCAGGCACTGGCCGAGGGCAAACGCTTCCCGCCCAAGCGCTGCGCCCGGTGTCTCAAGACCTGCGACCCCGCCAAAGTGCCCTACTGCATCACCCACGCGCTCATCGAAGCCGTGAAGGGCAATGTGGAGGAAGGGCTTTTCTTCTGCGGGGCCAATGTGGGCCGACTGGACCGGATGTACACCGTCCGGGAACTGATGGACGAATTGACCGCCGAATGGAGGCATGACCTATGAAACTTGCCGTTTTATACGCCGGTCAGGGTGCCCAGCACCCCGGCATGGGCAAAGAATTTTACGAAAGCTCCCCCGCCTTCCGGGCCGCCTTCGACAGCGCGGCGCTGGATTTTGACCTGCACCGCGTCTGCTTTGAGGACCCGGACGGCGTTCTGAACCAGACCGAATACACCCAGCCCTGCATGGTGGCCTTTGCCTGTGGCGTGACCGCCGTGCTGGCTGAAAAGGGCGTAAAGCCCGCCTATCTGGCGGGGCTTTCGTTGGGCGAATACTCCGCGCTGCAGGCAGCCGGGGTGTTCACCGCCAAGCAGGCCATTGAGCTGACCGCCTTCCGGGGCAAGGCCATGGCCGAGGCTGCAAAGGGCCTCGACTGCGGTATGACCGCCGTGCTGGGGCTGGACAGAGAAAAGCTGTCTGCCTGCTGCGAACAGGCGGCTGAGGCGGGCTGTGTGCAGATCTGCAACTACAACTGCCCGGGGCAGCTGGTCATCGGCGGCGAAAAGGCCGCTGTGGAGCAGGCCGCCGCGCTGGCAAAGGAAGCCGGTGCCCGCCGCTGCATCCCGCTGAAGGTCAGCGGCCCCTTCCACACAAGGCTGATGGCTCCCGCAGGGGATGCGCTGGCACAGCGCTTTGCGGGCGAAAACTTCGGCACCATGGAGACGCCGGTGCTGTTCAACTGTCTGGGCCGCGAAAAGGCCGACGCGGACACCATCCCGGCCCTGCTGGTGAAGCAGGTGCAGAGCAGTGTGTATATGGAAGACACCCTGCGTCGTCTGGGTGATCTGGGCGTGGACCACATTCTGGAAGTCGGCCCCGGCAGCGCCCTGAGCGGTTTTGTGAAAAAGACCCTGCCCGGCGTGGCCTGCGCCGCCGTGGAAACTCCGGCAGAACTGGAGATCGTGCTGACCGCATGGAAGGAAGAACAATGAGTGAAGAAAAGATCATCCGCACTGCCGTCGTCACCGGCGGCAGCCGCGGCATTGGACGGGCGGTGTGCGTACAGCTTGCCAGGCAGGGCTGCAATGTTGTGGTGAACTACTGCCACGGCGAAGCCGCTGCCGCTGAAACGGTTGCCCTGTGCAGCGCTGCGGGCGCAAATGCCGTGGCCGTGCAGGCCGATGTCTCCACTGCCGAGGGCTGCAAAGCGCTGTTTGAGCAGGCGGTAAACACCTTTGGCCAGGTGGATATTTTGGTAAACAACGCGGGCATCACCCGGGATAATCTCATCCTGCGCATGAGCGAAGCGGACTTTGACGCCGTGCTGAACGCGAACCTGAAGGGCGCGTTCCTCTGCTGCAAGGAAGCCGCCCGCCGCATGGTGCGCCAGCGGTGGGGCCGCATCATCAATCTGAGCAGTGTGGTGGCCCTGCGGGGCAACGCGGGTCAGGCAAATTATGCCGCCAGCAAGGCAGGGCTGATCGGCCTGACCAAGAGCCTTGCCCGGGAGCTGGCCAGCCGGAACGTGACCGTGAACGCGGTAGCGCCCGGCTTTATCGACACCGACATGACTGCCGTGCTGCCGGAAGCTGTCCGTGCCGAAATGGCAAAGGGCATCCCGGCAGGCCGCGCAGGCAGGCCGGAAGATGTGGCAAACGCGGTGGCGTTCTTTGCCGCAGAACAAAGCAGCTATCTCACCGGGCAGGTGCTCTGTGCAGACGGCGGCATGGCAATGTAAAAGGAGAATTTCGCATGGAAAAACGCAGAGTCGTCATCACCGGCCTCGGCACCGTGAACCCGCTGGGCAATAATGTGGCCGACAGCTGGGCCGCTGCCAAGGCTGGCCAATGCGGCATCGGCCCCATTACCCAGTTCGACACCACCGATTTCAAGTGCAAGCTGGCCGGTGAGGTAAAGGGCTTTGACCCCGAGACCGTGGTGGACAAAAAGGAAGTCCGCAAGATGGCACGCTTTACCCTGCTGGCACTGGGCGCTGCCGCCGAAGCCATTGCAGACAGCGGCCTTGATCCCGAGGCCGAGGGCAAGGACATCGGCGTCATCCTGTCCAGCGGCATCGGCGGCCTGCCCACCATCGAGGAGCAGCACACCCGGGGCGAAGAAAAGGGCATGGAGAAGGTCAGCCCCTACTTTGTGCCCATGTCCATTGCCAACATGGCGGCGGCACAGGTGGCCATCCGCTTTGGCCTGAAGGGCATGTGCACCTGCCCGGTCACGGCCTGCGCGGGCGGCACCAATGCCGTGGGCGACGCCTTCCACCGCATCCGCGACGGCTACGAGACGGCCATGGTCTGCGGCGGTGCGGAAAGCTGCATCAGCCCCTTGGGCATCGGCGGCTTCACCAGCATGAAGGCGCTTTCCACCGCCGCCGACCCGGACGCCGCCAGCCTGCCCTTTGACGCCCGCCGCGGCGGTTTTGTCATGGGCGAGGGCAGCGGTGTGCTGGTGCTGGAGGAGCTGGAGCACGCAAGAGCGCGCGGCGCACACATCTACGCCGAGGTGGTGGGCTACGGTGCCAACTGCGACGCCTACCACTTCACCGCACCGGCTCCCGGCGGCGCGGGTGCTATTGACTGCATGAAGCTGACGCTGGCCGATGCCGGCATCACGCCGGAGCAGGTAGATCACATCAACGCCCACGGCACCGGCACTCACATGAACGATGCCTGTGAGACCGCCGCCATCCATGCCGTGTTCGGGGAACACGCAAAGCAGCTGACCGTCGTCAGCACCAAGAGCATGACCGGCCACCTGCTGGGCGGTGCGGGCGGCATCGAGGCGGTGTTTACGGCCCTGGCCCTGCGGGATCAGTTTGCCCCGCCCACCATCCACTACGCCCAGCCGGACCCGGAGTGTGATCTCGATTATGTCCCGAACACCGGCCGCGCACAGGCCATGACCTATGCCCTGAGCAACAGTCTGGGCTTTGGCGGGCACAACGCCTGCATTGCCCTGCGCAGATGGGAGGGCTGAACCATGGCCGAACCCCGCACCGTGCGTGAAAACGCCAACACCCTGAGCAGTGTGCAGATCGCGGAGATTTTGCCCCACCGCTACCCCTTTGCCCTCGTGGACCGCATTCTGGATTACGAACCGGGCCAGTGGGCCATCGGCCGCAAGTGCGTCACCCGCAACGAGGAATTTTTTAACGGCCACTTCCCCGGCCAGCCGGTCATGCCCGGCGTGCTGCTGCTGGAAGCACTGGCCCAGACCGGGGCCGTCGCGGCGCTGAGCCTGCCCGAAAACAAAGGCAGGCTGGCCCTTTTCGGCGGCATCAAAAACGCCCGCTTCCGCAAACAGGTCATCCCCGGCGATGTACTCACCCTCCACTGCGAGCTGGTGGAACAGCGCGGCCCGGTGGGCATCGGCAAAGCGTCGGCTTATGTGGACGGCAAATGCGTCGCCACCGCCGAGCTGACCTTTGTGCTGACGGAAGCGGACGCAGAGACTTAACGTTCCCTGTCCCCCAGCCGCCACCGTAAAATGCGCCGCATCGCGCCCAATCATACAAAAAGGCAGGTTGTCACCGCCACGGTGATACCCTGCCTTTTGTGTTGTCTTTTCCCGCAAAACAGAATGCAAAAACCTTTAACCATCGGGAGAAACGAGTCGATACAGAAGTTTCGTCCCCTTTTTTTCGGACCTTCATACCGTCACCAATGTGTCGGAGTTCTATCCATTCTGACACAAAATGGTAAGTGAAACGGCATCCGCAAAGCGTTAGAATTAGGATGTAATATTATAAGTTTGGTGAGGGTATTATGAGGATCCGATACGATAAAACACTCTACTCCAAAGAGGCACTCTTGAAAGCGGCATACCATTTTACAGACAAGGCATACGTTTACCTTGGCGTGGAAGGTGGTTGTTTCTTTGTAGACTTTACCGCAAAAGACGGCACACCGTTTGAGAAAGAAAAACTGGAAAATGCGTTCAAGAATGAGCTACTGGCACAGATGATCCACCAGACCGTTTCCAAAGAAACCACGGTTCTGCGGGAGCTGCTCGTGGCTCGTGCGCTGTCCTCTACGATGGTAGATGAAGGTGCATCCTCCGATGTGGCTGAAAGCCCCATGACAGAGGACGCGCTGAATGAGCTGGATGCGATTGCAAAGGACTGGTTCGATGAAAAATAAGAATACACTTTTGGTCAGTTCTGAAATTTTTTCGGAGGATGTTCTTCGGTCTGCAATCCAGGCGTACTGCGGGCTGGCAAAGATTCATGTGGAGCGCGCTGCGGAAAACTGGGTGCTGACCTTTCAGAACTGCCAATACGATACAGCACTCACCGCACATGAATTTTTCAATTATCTGATCGACCTTGCGAGCGTAGCACTATGATTTTATGTGAGATATTCCTCCTATGCTGTGCATTTATACTGTGCGGCTTGAGCGTCTGGACGGATCTGCGGCATGGGCAGATCAAAAACAAACACCTTATCATTGTGTTTACGGCGGGACTCGTCTTGAACGTCATCTACTATGCTGTGTACTGTCAGGACTGTCTTGGCATCACCGCTTTGAATCTGCTGATTTCGGCGTTGCTTTCGATCGGCTTCTATTTTGTCCACATCTGGTCAGCCGGGGACAGCAAGTTGATGATCGTCCTGATCTCGCTTTTGCCGGGGCGGCTGTTCTGGGCAAACACAGACACGATCGTTCCGGCGGCGTATCTGTTCCTTCTGGTGTTCAGCATCGGATATCTCTATCTGATCGGGGAAGCCGTCTATCTGGACTTCCACCGCCACACGGTCAAACTCCCGACCGTGACCAAAGCAGGCGCATGGGCTGCAATCAAATCCTATCTTCATGCGTTTGTTGTTTTATATGCATGGAACAGTGTTCTTTCCATTGCACTCCCTTCTTTCGTCGAGAACAACGTTCTCCTGCTTTCGCTGATCAGCTACTTCCTGATTACAATTCTTCGAGAAAAGCCGGTCTATCATTCCAAAGTTCTGGTCGGCAGCTGCGCGGTGCTTGATGCCGCAGTGCTGCTTCTTACAAGAAACACCATTACCGCTGCTGGAGTTCTTCGGATGGTACAGACCTACCTGCTGGTGCTCCTTGTGATGTGGACAACATGGATCGCAGGAAAGTACGTCTATGAATCGGTCCCGACCGAAGACGTCAAGGCCGGAATGATCTTAAGCAGGTCCACGGTCGTCTGCTTTGTGCCCTCCAAGGTAAAAGGACTGCCGCAAATCAGCTATGAAGATATGCGAAGCCGTCTGACCGAGGAGGAAGCCGCAGCCGTCCGGCGCTGGAAAGACTCCAAATACGGCAAAGCCACGGTGGTTTCTGTTCGCAAAATACCGTTTGCTTCCTTCATTGCGGTGGGCGTTATCTTATTTGCGGCCTATCATATTGTAACAACTTTGGGATCGTGGGGGATCTGAACCATGACATTTTACCTTTCGGCTTACCGCTCACAGCCGGCCGCAGTGTACTTGCTTGCACGGGTCCGCCTTGCTCGGAAAGAAATTGAGAGTGACTTGCAAATCGGGCTGAATGTTGCTTATGTGGAGCAGGAAAGCCAGACAGTCACATTATACCCCTTCGAGAAACGCTATTCCATTTCGGATGCAGAGTGGCTGCGCTGGAAAGAATTGCAGGATGCCGATGCAATTTCTTTCGAGAACACCGGCATCTGCTATCGGTTCTATCAGGCCGATGCGGGGGATGCAGCCATCGTAACGGGCCTGGCCTGTAACACGAACTGTGTGATGTGCCCTGTGAGCGAAAGCTCTCGCCGCCATGCACAGCTAACACCTGTGGATGAACTCAAAATGCAGCTCCGATATTTCGGCACCGACATCCCGCATATTACGATCACCGGCGGTGAACCCACCCTGCTGAAACAAGGGCTTTTGGAAGTGGTCCAATATGCAAAAGAACAATGCCCCAGTGCTGAAATTCTGATCCTGACCAACGGGCGGACTTTTTCCGTTGCCCCTTATGCGCAGGCGTTCAACCGGATTTTGATTGCCCAGGATCAAATCGCGATCCCGATCCATGGCTCGAATGCTGAACGGCACGATGCGATAACGCAAGCGCAAGGCTCTTTTGCACAGACGATCCAGGGATTGAAAACACTGGCCCAAGGCACAATGCGGATCGAAATCCGCATCGTGGTTTCCAAATTGAACTATATGGACATTTCCAATATTGTGGATCTGCTTTTAACACTGCCTCGGATAACAGTTGTGAATTTTATCGCACTGGAGATGTGCGGCAATGCGATCAAGAATCGCGCGCAGGTGTGGATCGATTATCTGCAGGCGGCTGCGGCGTGTGAAGATGGAATCGAGAAGCTGGTTTCAGCTGGCATCGACATCGGCCTTTACAATTTCCCGCTCTGTGCAGTGAAGCATAAATATTGGACGTTATGCCGTGACAGTATTTCAGATTACAAGATTCGCTACACACCCGTGTGTGAATCCTGCAAGGTCAAAAGCATCTGTTACGGTGTGTTCAACAGCACGATCTCGACCGGGTGTTTCGTTGCCCGGCCGATTGCGGAGTAAAAAATGAAGTATACCTATTTTAATTTCAAAAAATGGAACGATCAGCAGATCCTGCTGACGAATGATCTGGGGCGATGGGCGTTTGTATCACTTCCGACCTTTCAAGCGATGCTGCTGCACAGACTTGACAGCACAGACCCATCTTATGCCGAGCTTTTGGAAAAGGGCTTTCTCTATGAGGACGATGCGGATGTTTATCTGGAGCGTCACAGCCGTGCCTTCCGAGAAGCAAAAGGCTATTTGATGGATGCCACCAGCTTGCATATTTTTGTTCTGACAAATGCGTGCAACGCAAGATGTATTTACTGCCAGGCACAGTCCACTGCTTCCCATAAGAAAGGGCTGATGAGCGCAGAAACCGCAAAGAAGGCTGTGAATCTGGCGTTTCAATCCCCAGAACCGTTCCTGTCCATTGAGTTTCAGGGCGGTGAGCCACTTTTGAATTTTGATACGCTTCAAGTCATCGTATCCGAAGCCGAGAAAAAAGCCGCAGAAACGAGAAAGAAAGTGGAGTTTTCCCTGGTCAGCAACCTGAATCTGCTCACAGAAGAAATGGTGCGCTTTTTTCAGGAGCATCATGTCAGCGTTTCAACATCCATTGATGGCCCGATGCGTTTGCACAATACGAATCGCCCGCTCTGTCAGGGTGGCGGAACCTATGAGGGTACGATTCGTGGATTGAAGCGGCTGCAAGAAGCAGACGTATGTGTTGGCGCGATCGAAACCACAACACGGTACAGCCTGAACCACTGGAAAGAGTTGGTGGACGAATACCGTGCGCTTGGGCTGCACAGCATCTTCCTTCGCCCGTTGACGCCGTTGGGCTTTGCAAATGCAGACTGGAATCAGGTTGGCTATACCGCGGACGAGTTTATTGCGTTCTATCAAAAAGCGCTGGCCTATGTTGTGGAGATCAACCGGCAGGGCTATTTCCTGTCGGAAGGGCACGCCGCGACCTTCTTGTCTAAAATCCTGCTTGGACAGGGAAAGAACTACATGGAACTGCGTTCGCCCTGCGGTGCAGCCGTTGGACAGATGGCCTATTACTATGATGGCAACGTTTACACCTGTGATGAGGGTCGGATGCTTGCCGAAATGGGAGATCGTGCATTTCAACTGGGAACGGTTGAGGACACCTATGATTCTTTGATGAACAGCAATGTCTGTAAGGCCTGCTGTGTTGCATCTACATTGGAAGCAGCTCCCACCTGCAGTGACTGCGTATACCAGCCCTACTGTGGGACCTGCCCGGTGCTGAACTACGCATTGGATGGTGACGTGTTCTCTAAGATACCGAACCATTACAAATGTCAGACTTATAAAGGAATGTTGGATGCCGTGTTTGGGCTGCTGAATCAAAAGAATCCTGAAATCGACAACATATTGGACCGCTGGGTTCGATAAAACATTGAGGAGGTCGTATCATGAAAAAGAGTACGCAAAGACAAAAGAAAAAATCCAGCACTGCCAAAAAGGTACTGATCGGTTTTCTGGCGGTTGGGCTGATCGGCAGCTTTGGCAAAACACCGGAGGTTTCAACGGCATCAGCCAGTTCGGCAGCAGCATTTTCGGAAGTAAGCGTTGCATCCATTGACCTTCAGAACGGGTTGGCTGAAGGCATGGCCCATCTGGATTTTCCCGATGTCGGCACCTATGAGGGAAATCTTCAGGATGGAAAACGTTCTGGCAATGGTACGTTTGTGTGGGCAGACGGAACCAGCTATGCGGGTGCATGGGCAAACGACCAAATCAACGGCGATGGTGTGGTCACCGCGCCAAATGGAACGACCTGGACCGGTTCTTTTGCGGGTAATGCGTTCCAAAACGCTGCTTATTCGGTCAAAGGCAGCAACTTTCGTGGTACTGTGACGCTTGCGGACGAAAAGAATCAGGCGAATTTGACGTTTACTTACCCGGACCATCTTGATGCAAAGAAAACAGTAGATGTCACCTATTCCGGTGATCTGACGAAGGCCGGTGAATTTTCCGGAAATGCAGCTATCGGCTATCCGAATGGAGATTCCTATGCGGGCTCTGTGAGCAATGGTCAGAAAGTAAACGGCAAATATGTCTTTCAGAATGGCGATACCTATACCGGAACCTTTAAGTCTGACAAAATGTGCGACGGCTCTTATGTTTTTGCAACGGGGCAAATCTTAACCGGTCATTTTGAAAATGGTGTTCCGAACGGCGAACTGACCTATACCGTTAACGGCGTGAAGTACAAAACGACTTGGCAAAATGGTGCCTGCGTCAGCATTACGAAAGCATAAAGGAGAAAAATCATGGCACAGTTTCCTGAAATCAAAAAGTCCATTCAGAATTATTTGTATGAAGAAGAAGGCAATATCACCCGGAACAAACTGCTGATGGTAGGCTCTTTGGCCGTTATCATGAGTGTTCTTTTCGCTTTGGATGCAGAAGCCGGACACCGGTCGCACAGTTCCCATAGTTCACACCGCTCCAGCAGCCATGGTTCCGGTCATGGAAGTCATGTGAGCCACCAGAGTCATCAAAGCCATCAGAGCGGCAGCGGCCATAGCAGCCATAGCAGCAGCACCCATAGTAACCATAGCAGTCACAGCAATGTCAGTGCCGCACACAGCAATACGAGCGCGGCCGTGACGACACCTACTTATCCAGAAGTGCTTGTGCCGCAGCAGACCCATGATACTCCTGCCATGGGCACGCTCCCGGTCCCTGCAATTCCTGCATTGCCTGATACGGCATCCGGGTCCACAAATGGTGTTGCAGCGGCGGTGACTGTCGATGATACTCTTACCCAAATCTAATCATCCGGCCCATACCTTGTTCATCTGCCTTATGTAATCAAATTTCATCCAGACATAACAATCCTGCTCCGCAGCCTCTGAGCCGAAAGACTCAGGGGCTTTTTATGTCTGCCCGCAAAGCACATTGACAATCCCCCGAAAAAGCGTTGTTCTTTTTATGAACACGTTCACAAAAAGGAGACCTTATGCCAAAAGTCATCGAAGATCTGGAGTTTCGCCTGTCAGAAGAAGCACGGCGGCAGGTGGAGCGATCCGGCTGTGCTGCGTACTGTTCATCCTTTACGGCTGCCGCCTGGGTGGATACCTGGCCTACCGTGAGATCAAGAGTTCCTCTTATAAAAAGAACATGACCGGTGAGATCAAGGACGGCAAGACCGTTTCCTTTGGTGCCAAGTGCGCCATCTGGCTCAGCTGCGCCTGCCTGTATGTCACGCAGGTGACGCCGGTGTTCTACCGCCTTGCAAATGGTACCGGCACCGGTACGGCAAGCTACATCGGTGCAGTCATCATGCTGTGCGGCGTGGGCTGCATGAGCTGGTACCGGAAGAACCGCTTCGACAACTCGCTCAAATCCAACTGGACCGCACAGCTCATCAACACTGCTGCGCAGGGTGCACTTCTGCTGGGGATCCTGTTTTTGTAATATGTTTTCCCATACGCAAGCAAAGCTCTCCTGCTTGACTCAATTTAGCACTTTCATTTCCGCCTGCTTTGCAGCAAAAAAGCCGCTTACCTTTTCAGGTAAACGGCCTTACGTTTGGTGGAGAATTAGGGACTCGAACCCCAGACCCCCTGCGTGTGATGCAGGTGCTCTAACCAGCTGAGCTAATCCTCCATATTCTGTTCGCGTTCCGTTCGCTCCGAACTGGAACGTGATTATTATAGCACGGCCTTTGCCAAATTGCAAGCCCCAATTTGAAAAAAATCACACTTTTTCTTTTTGTCCTCCCGTTGCTCTCCGGCGCAAAATCGTGTATACTGGAGGCAGAAACACCCCGCCGGGGAAAAGAGGTAACAAAAAATGCTGACACTTCGTGGAATCATCACCCTGATCGTGCTGATCATTGCCTTTGCACTGGCCGTGGTCTGGATCTCCAAGCAGGGCGGCTGGAAGGGCGAAGGCTGCGGCGGCAACTGTGCTTCCTGCCACAGCCGCTGCGAAAACCCCGACCCCAACAAGCACTGACCGATAAAAACACCCCCGGGCCTGCCGCCGCGGCATGGTCCGGGGGATTTTTTGCGCTTACAGGGCACCGCGCTGGGCCGCGTAGACAGCCACCGTGCTCAAAAGGTCCTGGTCGGCCTTTTTGTAGGTCGTGCGGCCGATGTGCAGCCGCTCCATCACTTCTTCCTCGGTGTGGTTCTGCACATAGCGCAGCTCAAACAGCTCGGCGCGCACGGGGTCATGCTCCTGATAATACGCCACGCCCTGCTCAATGGCGTCGCGCCAGCTGCGCTCCACCGGGTTGCGTGCCCAGTACCGGGTGCCGTACCGCTGCAGCGCCAGCCGGGTCGCCTTGTTCTGCTCTCGGGTCACTGTGTTCTGCCCTCCTTCTGTTCTCCTGTGCGCGCTGCATCAGCCGTTCAGCGCGGTTCTGTTGGTCAAAAAAGCAGGCGTCCCGCTCGGTCATGCTCAGCCCAAGCATGGTGCTGAGCCGCTCGGCCTCGTCCAGCTTGAACTGCGTTCTGCCCTGCAGCTTCTGGTTCAGGGCCGTCGTGCTGATCTGCATCGCCCGCGCGATGTACTGCAGCTTGTAGCCGCTGTCGCGGATGTACGCCCGGATCATCTCAGTATTTGCCATCGTTCTCTCTCCTTTTTGTATTGCGGTCTCTGTTTGACAATCTTTGGTTGTAGTATAGTCCGAGGTTGATTTTCTGTCAACCTATTTTCTGCAAATCGTCGAAAAAAGTTGATTTTCAAACACTTTTCTGGTATACTATCCGTGAGACATCCTGCCTTGCAGGACAACCATACGTTTTTCAGAGAGGTTTTTGTATGTCTGAGCTATCCACCCGCCTGCGCCTGCGCCGCGAGGAACTGGGCCTTTCGCAGGAGGAGCTTGCCCAGCGCATGGGCTACCGCTCCAAATCCTCCATCACCAAGCTGGAAAAGGGCATCAACGACATTCCGCAGTCCAAAGTGGAGGAGCTGGCCGCCGCGCTCCAGACCACCCCCGCCTACCTGCTGGGGCTGGACACCCCCTGCCCCCCGCCGCCGGGCTTTGAGCCGCTGCCCGCCATGACCCGGGTGCCGCTGGTGGGTTCCATCGCCTGCGGCAGCCCCATCACGGCCGAGCAGAACATCGAGAGCTACATCGGTGTCCCGGCGGCATGGCACGCCGACTTTGCCTTGACCTGCCACGGCGACAGCATGGCTCCCACCATCTGTGACGGCGACATCGTCTGCATCCGCTGCCAGCCGGAGGTGGAGCAGGGCGAGATCGCGGCGGTGCGCATCGGCGACGAAGCCACCCTGAAGCACTTCCATCGTCAGGGCGACGCGGTGATGCTCATCGCCGACAACGCCGCCGTCTGCCCGCCGATGGTCTACACTGGCCCGCAGCTGGAAGATATCCGCATCGAGGGCAAAGCCGTCGGGTTCTGCCGAGGCCTGTAAGAAAAAAGGAGTTCACCATGCCCACTGCACCCGAAGCCATGACCCTGAAGGTCATCGCACACATTCACACCGCCTTCCCCACCAAGTTCGGCATCCCGCGCCAGAGCGGCCTTGTGGACAGCCTGCGGGGCGAGATCATCTTCACGCCAGAATATCGTAACGCCGACGCCGTGCGCGGGCTGGAAGACTTCAGCCACATCTGGCTGGTGTGGCAGTTCTCCGGCGCGGTGCGGGACACCTGGTCCCCCACGGTGCGCCCGCCGCGCCTGGGCGGCAACACCCGCATGGGCGTGTTCGCCACCCGGTCGCCCTTCCGGCCGAACCCGCTGGGCCTTTCCAGCGTGAAGCTGGAGGCCATTGAGCACCGCCCGGATGTGGGCCCGGTGCTCATCGTACGCGGGGCCGACCTGATGGACGGCACCCCCATCTACGACATCAAGCCCTACATCCCCTACGCCGACTGCCACCCGGACGCCGCCGAGGGCTTTACCGGCCAAACTCAGTTCCACCGTTTGCAGGTGGAGTTTCCGCCCCAGCTGCTGGCCCGGGTGCCCGCCGCCGACCGCGACGGCCTGACCGGCGTGCTGGCCAGCGACCCGCGGCCCTCCTACCAGCACGACCCGGAACGCATTTACGGCATGGAGTTCGCCGGGCTGGAGGTACACTTCAAGGTGGACGGCGAGGTGCTCACCGTCACCGGCGTGGACCGCCGCTGAGAGGGCCTGCTTATGGAACTGCGTAACATCAACACCTTTTTGCATATCGCGGAACTGCACAGCTTTTCCCGCACGGCGCGGCAGCTGGGCTACTCGCAGTCGGCAGTGTCTTCCCAGATCGCACAGCTGGAAGCCGAGCTGGGCGCACCGCTGTTCGACCGGGTGGGCAAGACCGTCCGGCTGACCAGCGCGGGCGAGACCTTTCTGGGCTATGCCCGCACCCTGCTGACTACCGCCGAGCAGGCACAGGCTGCCCTGCAGCCCGCCAAACAGATCAGCGGCAGCCTGCGCATCGCGCTGGCAGACTCGGTGTGCTCCACCTTTCTGCCCGGGCTGCTGAAGCGCTACCACGCACTGTGCCCACAGGTGGAGCTGGTGCTGTGCACCGCCACCGCCGACGGCATGCTGCAGATGCTGGGCACCAACCAGATCGACCTTGCCTACACGCTGGACCAGCCTCTGCTGCAGCCGAACCTCGTCCTCGCCGCCGACGTGCCGGAGCCGGTGTGCTTTATCGCGCCGGTGGACCATCCGCTGGCTGCGCAGGCCGAGGTGACACTGGAAGAACTGACCCGGCAGGAGTTCCTGCTCACCGAGCGCGGCATGAGCTACCGCGACGCACTGGACCAGCGCCTAGCCGCCCGGGGCCTTGCCGTGCAGCCCTATCTGGAGCTGGGCAGCGCAGCCCTCTTGTGCCAGATGGTGGAGCAGGGCATGGGGCTTTCTTTTTTGCCGGAATACATCGTACGCCCGGCACTGGCGGCGGGCCGCCTTGCCCGGCTGAACGTGCCGGACTGTGCCGTGGAGATGCACCGCCAGCTGTTCTACCACCGGGACAAATGGCTCACCCCGCAGATGAACGCCTTCATCCAGCTGGTGCGGGAGACTGCTTCCGCTCCGCTTTCTCCGAACACTGAAAGGAGCTTACCATGCACAAGCCAAAGATCATCTTTTTCGACATTGACGGCACCCTCATCGACATGGAAAAAAAGCAGGTAACGCCGCGTATGCTGGACACCCTGCACAAGCTGCAGGCAAACGGCATCCGGCTGGCCATCGCCACCGGTCGCTCACCCATGACCGTTCCGCTGAAGGATTTCCCCGGCGTACAGTTCGACACCCTGCTCACTTTCAATGGCTCCTATTGCTATGACAAAGAACAGGTGCTGTATGCCAGCCCCATCCCCACCGAGGACATTCGCACCATCCGTCAGAATGCCGCCGTATTGGGCCGCCCCATGTGCCTTGCTACCGAAAAGCGTCTGGCTGCCAACGGCGTTGATCAGGACCTTGCCGATTATTTTGCCGTTGCAAAGGATACCGCTCCCATCGCCGAGGACTTCGACGCAGTGGCCGAAGGAACCGTGTATCAGATCATGATCGGCGGCCGGGCTGAGGAATACGACCGCCTGATGCAGGGCGTCAACGGTGCCAAGATCGCCGCCTGGTGGGACCGCGCGCTGGACATCATCCCGACGGCCGGCGGCAAGGGCACCGGCATCGCCCATGTGCTGGAAGCTTACGGCATTGATAAGGCCGATGCCATGGCCTTCGGCGACGGCAACAATGATCTGGAAATGTTCGGCGCGGTGGGCACCGGCGTCGCCATGGGCAATGGCTCCCCCGCCCTGAAAGCTGCCGCCACGGACATTTGCGGCAGCTGTGCCGAGGACGGCATCTATCATTACTGCGTAGAACACGGGCTGATTTGACCCTCTCAGTCATCCCTGTGCAATACGAACTCCCCCTCTCTCAGGGGGAGTTTTCTTGTGTTTTACGGTAAAAAAGGGCTCTCCCTTCGGGAGAGCTGGCGCGCAAGCGCTTGAGAGGGTTCATTCTTTCGCCTAAACGAAAAACCGCCGAAGGTTTCCCTTCGGCGGTTTTTCTTATGATAGGAGGATCAAAAATGATCGTCGCTAAATTTTAGTTCAGGATGGTCTGCTCGGTCTCGATGTCGAACAGGTGCACCTTGTGCGGGTCGAATGCGACGCGCACGGTGTCTCCGTTGCGGGCCTTGGAGGTGGGAGCCACGCGGGCGGTCATCTTGTTGCCCTTGTACTCCAGGTACAGGTAGATCTCGGCGCCCATCATCTCAGAGACATCGACCTGAGCATCCAGCTGGCAGTCGGTGTGCTTTGCCATAAATTCGGGCTCATCGTCGATATCCTCGGGACGGATGCCCATCTTGATCTTCTTGCCGACGTAAGCGTCCAGCTTGCCGTCTGCGGTCTTCTCCTTGGGCAGGGGGATCACGTCGCCGCCCAGGTCAACACCGTACAGCTCGCCCTTCTTGATCAGGGTGCCGTCCAGGAAGTTCATCTGGGGGCTGCCGATGAAGCCTGCAACGAACATGTTGCAGGGCATATCGTACAGGTTCTGCGGGGTATCGACCTGCTGGATGATGCCGTCCTTCATAACCACGATACGGTCGCCCATGGTCATAGCCTCGGTCTGGTCGTGGGTAACGTAGATGAAGGTGGTAGCCAGCTTCTTGTGCAGCTTGATGATCTCGGTGCGCATGGAGGTACGCAGCTTAGCATCCAGGTTGGACAGGGGCTCGTCCAGCAGGAAGACTGCCGGGTTACGAACCATTGCACGGCCCAGAGCAACACGCTGACGCTGACCACCGGACAGAGCCTTGGGCTTGCGGTCCAGCAGGTGCTCGATCTCCAGGATCTTAGCAGCCTCGTGCACGCGCTTGTCGATCTCGTCCTTCGGGGTCTTGCGCAGCTCCAGACCGAAAGCGATGTTCTTGTAAACGGTCATGTGGGGGTACAGAGCGTAGCTCTGGAACACCATGGCGATATCACGATCCTTCGGGGGAACGTCGTTGATCAGACGGCCGCCGATGTACATTTCGCCCTTGGAGATCTCCTCCAGGCCGGCGATCATGCGCAGGGTGGTGGACTTGCCGCAGCCAGAGGGGCCGACGAAGATGATGAACTCCTTATCCTGGATCTCCAGGTTGAAGTCGGTGACGGAGGGAGCAGTTGCGCCCGGGTAGATCTTATAGATGTGCTGGCAGCTAATCGAAGCCATAATCGTTTGCCTCCATAAAAATTTTTCAGGGTTGCACGCCCTTGACGGCGTGGTATGTCGTTGGTACTATAATAGCAGATAATTTTGTGATATAAAATAGCATTTTATTGATTCGAGGTGTCAGATATTGCTTTTTGACTGGAATGCCGTGGCTGCGCCCGCTTCGGTGCAGGACCTGCAGCTTTCGGCCCCCCGCACCCTTTCCGGCGAAGGGCTGTGGGTGTGCCTTGTCTCCAGCGGCAAATGCACCGCTTCGGTGCCCATGGCCGGGCCGCTGCCGGTGGGTGCAGCGCTGCTGCTGCCGCCGCAGTCGGTGCCTGCCGGGCATCTGGTGCTCAGCCGGGCACCGCTGGCCCTCGCGCCGGAGGGCAGCTGCCATCTGTTGTGCATCCAGCTCACCGGGCAGGCGGCGGGCCAGTTTCTGGCCGGGCTGCACCAGCTGCCGTTTCTGGCAAAGGGTTCCTCCTGCCCTGCTGCTGCCGAGCTGATGGGCCGCCTGGCAGAAGAAAAAGCCACCCACAGCCGGGCCCGCAGCCAGCTGGCCTTTGCCCTGCTGTGCGAACTGGCGGATGCCGACAGCGCTTCGCCCTCCCTGCCGCCGCTGGTGCAGGCCGCCATCGAGGACATCCGCGCGAACTACGCGGGCCTCTACGGCGTGGAGGAGCTCAGCGAACGGCTGGGCGTCTCCAAGAGCCATCTGGTGCGCACCTTCACCGCCGCCGTGGGCGTGCCGCCGGGCAAGTACCTGACCACCGTGCGCATCGAAGCGGCCCAGCGGCTTTTGCTGCACCGGGAGTATACGCTGGACGTGGTGGCCAGCCTGTGCGGTTTTTCCGGCGCGAACTACCTGTGCCGGGTGTTCAAAAAAGAGACCGGCCAATCCCCCGCGCAGTGGCGGACCATGGCCGGTCATAGCGTCCGCAGCGGGCTCTCCCCCGAGGAAGCCCTCCGCGAACAGGAACTTTATATTTAAAGATCACGCTTTCTGCTTTTTGCCGCGGAACAGCAGCACCAGCGTCAGCGCCGCCGTGAGCAGTTCCGACGCCGGGAAGGCCGCCCACACGCCGTTCATGCCGAACAAGCGGCTCAGCACCAGCGAGCAGGCCACGATGGCCACCATGCCGCGGCAGATGGAGGTGATGGACGCTTCCACCGGGCGGTTGGTAGCGCTCAGGTAGCCCGCCGCCACGATGTTGAACCCGGCAAAGAAGTAACCGATAAAATACAGCCGCATGCCCATGTGGGCGAACTCGGCCATCTGGGCGGAGTGTTCGCTGTTGAACACGCCCACCAGCCCATCGGTGAAGCCGAAGATGATGCCGTACAGCACCGCTGCCAGCACCAGTGCCGTGCAGCTGCCGAGAAGCAGCAGCTTTTTTGCCCCGGCGCAGTCGCTCTTGCCGTAGCACTCGCTCACCAGCGGCTGGGCACCCTGCGCCACACCGTTGAAAATGGCCGTTGCCACAAGGGCAAAGTTTGCCACCACGCCGTAGGCCGCCACGGCCACGTTGCCCGCCAGACCCAGCAGCAGGAAGTTGAACACCGTGGTGGTGACGCCGGAACTCATCTCGCCCACGAAGCCGGAGATGCCCAGCTGGCAGCTCTGGCCCAGCAGCCTTGCCGAGGGCAGCTGCCGCACGAACTGCACGGTGTTCTCCTTTTTAAAGAAGTGGCGGCTGCAGATGCCGATGCTGATGATGGGTGCCACCGCCGTTGCCAGCGCGGCACCGGCCAGCCCCAGACCCATGGGAAACATAAAAATGTAGTCGAACACCACGTTGAACAGACTACCGCTCAACGTCGCCACCATGGCAAGGGACGGGTCGCCATCGTTGCGCACGAAGGCCGACACGATGTAGTTGCACATGAAGAACGGCGTGAACATCAGGAAGATGCGGGCATATGGGATGCCCAGCGCCACGATGCCCGCATCGCCGCCCATCAGCCGCAGAAGGCCCCCGGGTGCAAAGATGCCCACCAGCAAAAACGGCACACTGAGCGCACAGGCGCAGAAGATGGCGTTGGAAAAATACTTCTGGCACCGCGCGTCGCCCTGTGCCTTGAGGATGGCATAACGGGTGGCCGCGCCCAGGCCGATCATGGAGCCGATGGCAAAGATGAAGTTATACACCGGCAGGCAGAGGTTCAGCAGGGTGACGCCGTCGGTGCCCGCCGCCTGCGAGATAAAATAGGTATCGGCCAGAATGTAGCACGAAGTGCCAAGCAGGCCGAAGATGTTCTGCGATACATATTTAAAGAATTGCTTTGTCAGGTTCATCAAAGTTTTCCTTTTTTTTTTCACGATTCGTTGTACACAGTGGGGTATTGTAACACAATGCGTTTGTTAAGTCAACATAAAAAGGCTATAGAGCGTGTAAAATGGCTTTCCGTGCAGAATGATTTCGAGTAGGGCAGGTTATATGCCTTTTGTTGGCGGCAGCGCCGCCGGACGCTCCGCTGGGCCAGAGGACAAGAGGGGCGTTTCGACGCGCCCCTCTCATCCTCTGGACTCCACTTACCCCTGACGAGAAAGGGGCTACTCGCCCCTTTCAGACCCCAAAGCAGAAGGGCTCCATACAAAAAATCCAAGTCGCTTCGCTAGAGGATTTTTTGTGTTCCGCCGTTTGAAGTCGCTGCGCGACGGTCGCAAGACCGACAGCAGCAAATGCCGTTTGCCGTTACGGTCCTTCCCGTGAAAAAGTAAATCCGAAACGACCGCAGTCGTTTCGGATTTACAAATTATAAAAATATTCTTTCCGCTGATATTGTCAGAGCGAAGCGGAGACAATTTTAAATGGTCTATATATTTTAAGAGGTTGCTTTTATGAATATCACCGAGTTTGCCCAATATGCCGGGGTCTCCAAGGCGGCGGTGAGCCGCTACTTCAACGGCGGCTACCTCAGCGCCGAAAAGCGCGCCCAGATCGAAACGGCTGTGGAGGCCACCGGCTACCGCCCCAGTATGCAGGCCCAGATGCTGCGCACCCGCCGCACCCGGCAGGTGGGCGTCATCCTGCCCAAGCTCTCCAGCGACAGCTGCCCCCGCATGGTGGAAGGCATCGGCAGCGTGCTGGAAGAATCCGGCTATCAGCTGCTGCTCATCAACACCGCCAACGACACCAAAAAAGAACTGCAGGCGCTGGACACCCTGCGCCAGCATACGGTAGACGGCATCATTCTCATTGCAGCACTCTACACCCCGGAGCACAAAACCCTGCTGGAGCATCTGCATGTGCCCATCGTGATCTTAGGCCAGAACTTCCCCGGCTGCTGCTCGGTGTACCACGACGACGCGGGCGCGGCGCAGGCTGCCACGGCCCACATGCTGGCAAAAGGCCGCCGGGCCCCGGGCTACATCGGCGTGACCCTGCTGGACAAGTGTGCGGGCCAGCAGCGGCGGGCCGGCTTTGAAGCGGCCCTGAAAGCCGCCGGGCTGCCCTTGCACCCGGAACGGATGGCTGTGGCAAAGTTCAGCCAGGAATCCGGCTACGAACAGGCTGCAAAGCTTTTGGCGCGGAACCCGCACATCGACTGCCTGTTCTGCGCCACCGACGCCATTGCGCTGGGGGCGATGCAGTACTGCCGGGAGCACGGCATCCGCATCCCGGAAGATGTCATGATCGCCTCGGTGGGCGACAGCAAGGTGGGGCGCAATGCCTTTGTGCCGCTGACGAGTGCCCACCTGCACTACAAGACCGCCGGGCGCGATGCCGCCGCCCTTCTGATGGACCTGCTGGCCGACCCGCACGCCGTGCCCCGCAGCCAGATGCTGGGGTTTGAATTGATGGAACGGGAGAGTACCGGGGACTAACGATTTAAAATTGTCTCCGCTTGCGCTCTGACAATATCAGCGGAAAAATTATTTTTTATATTTCGTGTTTGTCGCGGCCTGCGGGCCGCTCCAAACACATTTTCACGGGAGGGGCCGTAACGGCAAACGGCATCTGCTGGCGTTGGCTCCCTGCGGGAGCATCGCGCCAGCTGGAAAAGCACAAATTTTCCCCGCCCGGCAAAGCACTTTTACCCATATGCCATATGAAACCATGTGAAATCAATAACAGAACCAGTCCCAATTTTATGCCCCCTGCGAATGGAAATAATTTGCTGATCAGCGTATAATAATGTCAGTGAAACCGATTTCAAGCAAATTGCCCACCCACATTCAGGAAAAGGAGAAAGCTATGGATTACAAACACGCGGCACAGCAGGTTCTGGACTGCATCGGCGGCAAAGAGAACATCGTTTCGGCAGCGCATTGCGCCACCCGCCTGCGTCTGGTCATTGCGGACAACAGCAAAGTCAACAAGCAGGAGCTGGAAAACGCCGAAGGCGCAAAGGGCGTCTTTGAGGCGCAGGGCCAGCTGCAGATCATCTTCGGCACCGGCACGGTGAACAAGGTCTACGACGAGTTCATCCAGCTGGCCGGCATCGAGGGCGGCACCAAAGAGGACGTGAAGCAGGCCGCTGCCGCCAAGGCACCGTGGTATCAGCGGGCCATCAAGACCCTGGGCGACATCTTCGTGCCCATCATCCCGGCCATCGTGGCGTCCGGCTTCCTCATGGGCATCATGGAAGCGCTGAACTTCATGGTGAACAACGGCTTCCTGAACATCGACACCACCGGCTCGGTGTATGTCTTTGCAAAGCTGTTCTCCAACACGGCCTACACCTTCCTGCCCATCCTCATCGCCTACTCGGCGGCCAAGGTGTTCGGCGGCAACCCGTATCTGGGTGCGGTCATTGGCATGATCATGATCCATCCCGACCTGCAGAACGCCTGGACCGTCTCGAACGGCGTCAACGTGATGCAGCCGGTGTTCGGCGGCCTGTACTCGGTGCCGCTGGTGGGCTATCAGGGCCATGTCATCCCGGTCATCATCGCCGTGTGGCTCATGTGCCAGATCGAAAAGCGTCTGCACAAGGTCGTGCCCGCCATGTTTGACCTGTTCGTCACCCCGCTGGTCTCCGTGTTCGTCACCGGCTACCTGACCCTCGCCGCCATCGGCCCCGTCTTCACCAAACTGGAAAACAGCATCATCACCGGCGTGCAGGCCCTAATCACCATGCCCTACGGCATCGGCTCCTTCATCATGGGCGGCCTGTATGCCATCACCGTGGTCGCCGGTATCCACCACATGTACACCCTGATCGACCTGGGCCAGCTGGCCCGCTACGGCTACACCTACTGGCTGCCGCTGGCAAGTGCCGCCAACGTTGCCCAGGGCGGTGCCGCTCTGGCCGTCGCCCTGAAAACCAAGGACACCAAGGTCAAGTCCATGGCCCTGCCCTCTGCTCTGTCTGCCTGCATGGGCATCACCGAGCCCGCCATCTTCGGCGTGAACCTGCGCTACTTCAAGCCTTTCCTCGGCGGTCTGGCCGGCGGTGCCTGCGGCGCTCTGTACGCCAGCATCGTGGGGCTGGGCGCTACCGGTACTGGCGTCACCGGTATCTTCGGCGTGCTGCTGCACCTGCACATGCCCCTGCAGTACATCATCATGATGGCAATTTCCTTCGGCGTGTCCTTCGCCGTGACCTGGGTCATCTGGAAGCCTGAGGAGGTCAAGGCATGAATGCACTCCAGCGCGATCTGAAAAAGCTTGTCCCTCTGGTGGAGTCCCTCGGCAAGGCCAATGTGGAAGCCGACCCCCACCGCCAGCAGTTCCATCTGCAGCCGCCGGTGGGCTGGCTGAACGACCCCAACGGCCTGTGCGTCTACGGCGGGCAATACCACGCCTTTTTCCAGTACGGCCCCTTCGACGTGACCGGCGGCGTGAAGCACTGGGGCCACGCGGTGAGCAAAGACCTGCTGCACTGGGAACCGCTGCCCGTCATGCTCTACCCGGACGAGCCCTTTGACTGCCACGGCGTCTACTCCGGCTCAGCGCTCATCGAGGGCACCGAGATGTACCTCTACTATACCGGCAACGTGAAGCACCCCGGCGACTTCGACTACATCAAACAGGGCCGCGGGCACAACGTCTGCCTTGCCGTCAGCCACGACGGCAAGACTGTGGCCAGCAAGCAGTGCCTTTTGTACAACAAGGACTACCCCGCCGGGCTCACCTGCCATGTGCGGGACCCGAAAGTGTTCGCCTACGAGGGCAAGTATTATATGGTGCTGGGTGCCCGCACGCTGGAAGATAAGGGCGAAGTGCTGGTGCTGGAAAGCACCGACAAGCTACACTGGAACCACATCAATACCCTCACCACGCCGGAGCCATTCGGCTACATGTGGGAGTGCCCGGACCTGTTCTGCCTCGACGGCCAGTGGTATCTGGCCGTGTCGCCGCAGGGCATCCAGTGCCAGAACATCTACGGCTGCGGTTACTTTGCCGTGTACGGCGACTGGCGCGCCCACTGCACGCTGGGCGAATTCCACGAAGCAGACTTCGGCTTTGACTACTACGCACCTCAGAGCTTTGTGGACGAAAACGGCCGCCGCATCCAGATCGGCTGGATGGGCATGCCCGACGCCGACTACGGCAACGCACCCACGGTGGCCCACGGCTGGCAGCACTGTTTTACCGTGCCGCGCCTGCTGACGAAGGGCGAAAACGGCACTCTGCTGCAGACCCCGGTGCCGGAGCTGGACGCCCGCCGCAGCGCCGCAGCCCTGACACTGCGGAACGGTGAGGAAGCATCCCTCTCCCCCTGCTTCGACCTGACCGCCGCGCCCGCCGGAGACTTTGCCCTCACCGTTGCGCATGGCGTGGAGCTGGTGTATACTGAACAGGACAGCACCTGTGTTCTGCAGTTCACCGACCCTGCACAGGCAAGCGGCCGCACCCAGCGCCGCACAAAACTTTCTGCTCCCTGCCGCAGCGTGCGGGTGGTGGGCGACCGTTCCTCGCTGGAAATTTTCCTGAACGACGGCGCGGCCGTGTTCAGCACCCGGTACTACCCCGCAGCTGGGGATGTTGCGGTGAAGATCAGCGGCACGGATGCGCTGGTCTACAGTTTATAAAAAGATTTTCGGAGGTTCTCTATGCCCGGCGATACGCTCTTTTCCATCGGCGAAGCACTCATTGATATGATCCCATCCAAGGTGGGCTGCTCCTTTGACGAGGTGCCGTCCTTCAGCCCGCGCACCGGCGGCGCACCGGCCAACGTCTGCGCGGCGTTTACGCGGCTTGGCGGCAAAAGCGCCTTTCTGAGCCAGCTGGGCGACGACCCCTTCGGCCACAAGATCGCCCGGGAGCTGGAAGCCTGCGGCATCGACCTTTCTCACTTGGCTTTCACCGACAAGGCCAACACGGCCCTGGCCTTCGTCAGCCTGGAGGAAGACGGCAACCGCACCTTCAGCTTCTACCGCAAACCATCGGCAGATCTGCTGTATGCACCGGAGCAGATCGACCCGGCCTGGTTCGCCGACGCCTTTGCCCTGCACTTCTGCAGCGTCTCGCTGGTGGACAGCCCCATGCGCCACGCCCACTTAGCTGCCATCAGCGCCGCACGGGAGGCCGGAGCCATCGTCAGCTTTGACCCGAACCTGCGCTTTCCCCTCTGGCCAGACCGCGACATGCTGCGCGAGACCGTGCTGCAGTTTATGCCGCTTGCAAACATCCTGAAGATCTCGGACGAAGAACTGGAGTTTCTCACCGGCACGGCGGACATGGAAACGGCCCTGCCGCAGCTGTTTGTGGGCGATGTGCAGCTGGTGCTCTACACCTGCGGCAGCGATGGTGCCCACGCCTACACCCGCACGGCCCACGGCTTTGCCCCCTGCCAGAAGGTGAAGGCCGTAGACACCACCGGCGCAGGCGACGGCTTCATCGGCTCCTTCCTGTGGCAGCTTTCCCGCGACGGCGTAACGCTGGAAAAGCTGGCGAAGCTGAGCAAAACCAAGCTGAACGAATACCTCGCTTTCTCCAACAAGTTCTGCGGCATCAGCGTGCAGCAGCATGGTGCCATCGACAGCTACCCAACGCTGGACAAACTTCTCTGATGATGCAAAAGACCCCTGCGGCCAGCACCGCAGGGGTCTTTTTATGCCATTTGTGCGCCCAACTCCACCAGCGCCCGCTCGTCTGCCGCCTCGGCGGCATAGGGGTAGGTCTTTGCACGCTGCTCGAATTTCCGGTGGAAAACTTCCGCCTTGGCAGCATCCCTTTCCGCCAGCAGGGCCGCCAGATATTCCGTGCGCTGCACGCTCAGGAAGCTGCGCATCTGTTTGCGGAACGCCTTCATCTCCTTGCTGTTCCAGCGCACAAGCCAGGGCGCGGCGTCCTCGCCGGTGAGCAGTGCACAGGTGAGCCGGTCGCACAGCAGCAGCTTCCGGTGCAGCGACAGGATGGCCGTATCCCCCTGCAGCAGCGCGTCGATGCACTGCGCCGTCTCGGCAAAGCGCTGCTCACTCATCAGACGGTTCGCGTGCAGCACAGCCTGCGAAGCCAGCATGATGTTGTCCAGCCCGCCATCCGGCAGCGCGAACCATTCCTCCGGCATCTCCCGCAGGGGAGAAAAATCAAGCACTTTCAAACGAACTGCCGCACAAAAAAGGAGTGCTCATGTAATGTTTTGGAAGTGCATTTTCTCGCCATCCATTGCAAATCCCTCATTTTATGTCCCGTCGCATTTTGGCAAATCTCGACCTTTTGCAACGCTTTTCAGCGTTTTTGGCACAATTCGACACTTTTCGTTTACACTCTTTCTTGGATATTCCACAAACCGGAAAGGATGTGTTTAAAAGTGCCCATCACTGATTCGTCCACGCTCTCGCTGCGTGTTGCTCAAACGCTCCGGCCTCTGGGCATTATTCGCAGTATGCGCTCTTACTCCATCCTTGCCGACTGCCTTCAGCTCATCTGGGAACAGGAGGACCGGCTGGAAGCCGTCCAGAAAGAAATCTATGAACCTGTCGCCGAAAAGCACTGCAGTGACTGGACGGCGATTCAAAGTACCATCCGCCGGGCCGCACAGACCGCATGGCACACCAACCCTTCCCGTGTGCAGGAGCTGGCTGGCTATCCGTTGGACGGTTGCCCCAGTGCTGTACAGTTCCTTGAGATGCTGTACAATGACTTGGTGCGCAGCTGATTATTTCAACTTGTTCATCGCGTCCAGCTTTTCTTCCAGCGGGATGTGGGTGTAGCCCA
>ENA-UOJO01001222-UOJO01001222.1-human-gut-metagenome-genome-assembly--contig:-P57-NODE-1222-length-34087-cov-8.453808_pt1 | contig 34087 bp, 21 predicted proteins | sample MGYA00242351_ERZ723898 | MGnify/ENA metagenome assembly ERZ723898 | reverse complement strand
AGCGCTTCAAGGTGGACTCGAACCATCGACCCTCTGATTAACAGTCAGATGCTCTAACCGACTGAGCTATTGAAGCATGGTGTGATAATGATTGGAATAGCGCTTCAAGGTGGACTCGAACCATCGACCCTCTGATTAACAGTCAGATGCTCTAACCGACTGAGCTATTGAAGCGTATTGCTTGACCCCCTCCGGGATTAGCGATGCAAAATTACAGCAAACATTTGAGATGTGCAAATAAAAAGCGAAAAAAACGATAAAAACTTTAGGAGAGGGGTATAAATCTTATAAGTCTTATAAATCTTATACGTCTTATGGGGTCTCTGATGTTGATTTGAAATCAGTAGCCGCGGGCTTTGCGCCTTTCGCGCGACATTGCCTCTTTTATTCCTCCGTCCCGGATAAACTCGGCCTCAATTTTCTTCATTACAGCAGCGAGCATTGAATCAATCTGTCGTATTTGGGTGAGCATTATGTTGGCAACTGTCTCATCGCTTCGCTCACGACATTTGGCAGTAAAGGTTTTTGCATCATCGTTTTTAACGCAGTAAGCGCGGGTTGCATCTGTACGTGGGTCATCCTTGCTCCATATCTCATAATCGTGTTGCCGCAAAAAATCGCCATAATCTTCAAGCAACTCCCTTATGGAGCCTCGTGCCACACCAAGAAGTTTGATGCACATTTCGGCAGAGACAGCACCATCACTCACTCCCTCCACAATGTTCTGTTTGCAGGAACGCGCGGCCTGTCGCATCTGATCGATAGTCCGGGAGCCTCGTGGAAGCGCACGATTTATAAACATTTCGGTGACATCGCAGATAATCACCGATTTACGATACACGTTCCATTGGGTGTAATCGCCGGAAAGTTTAAGAAAACCGGGCATTAGAAATAAGATTTATAAGACGTATAATATTTATAAGATTTATTATTTTTTCAAGCTATGTCGCAAATTTAGTGTTTTTTTATTATTCGTCCTGGAATGCAGCCGTGTTTTTTCGGTCGTGATTGAGCCATAGTATTCAAATAAACGTTATCTTTGCAGTATCGAAAACCGATAATTCAAGAACGATTATGAACAAGAAATTTATCTGCGTGGTATGCGGTTACATCCACGAGGGTCCGGAAGCTCCTGAGAAATGCCCTATCTGCGGCGCACCCAAGAGCAAGTTCAAAGAACTTGACACGGAAGCTCTGCTTCAGTTCGTCACCGAGCATGAGGTGGGCGTGGCCAAGGGTTGCGACGAGGAGATGATAAAGGACCTGAACGCACACTTCAACGGCGAGTGCGGCGAGGTGGGCATGTATCTGGCAATGTCGCGCCAGGCCGACCGCGAGGGTTATCCCGAAGTGGCCGAGGCTTTCAAGCGCTATGCCTTCGAGGAGGCCGAGCATGCAGCCAAGTTCGCCGAGCTGCTGGGCGATGTGGTATGGGACACGAAGACCAACCTTGAGAAGCGCATGCAGGCTGAGGCCGGCGCCAACGCCGACAAGATGCGTATTGCCAAGCGCGCCAAGGAGCTGAATCTGGACGCTATCCACGATACCGTACACGAGATGGCAAAGGACGAGGCCCGTCACGGCCAGGGTTTCCAGGGCCTGTACAACCGCTACTTCAAGAAGTAAGCCACACGTAACAAAAAAGGTGCGCCCACGGATGTCCGCGGGCGCGCTTTTTTGTTTAGAGTTTATGGTTTAGAGGTAAGAGGGGGGTTATTGGCGTTGGCCGAAGATGGCGGTGCCGACGCGGACGTGGGTGGCGCCACGGGCTATGGCGGCGGGATAGTCGCCACTCATGCCCATGGAGAGAACGTCGCATCCGCGGAGGCCGGGGGCACAGCGGCGGATGTCGCCGAGGAGTCGGGCAAGGGCGGCGAAGTCGGCGTCGATGCGGGCTGTGTCGTCGGTGTTGCTTGCCATGCCCATGATGCCGCAGATGTGGGTGGCGCGCAGGGAGTTGAAGCCTCCGGAGCGCATGTAGTGGAGGATGTCGGCGGGGTCGAAACCGCTTTTGGCTTCCTCGGCGGCGACGTGGGCCTCGAGCAGTACGCGCTGCACGATGCAGCGCTCGGCGGCGAGGCGGTCGACGAGGGCGAGCAGCTCCAGCGAGTCGATGCTCTCTATGAGTGCGACGCGGCCCACGACGAGGCGCGCCTTGTTGCGCTGGAGGTGGCCGATGAAGTGCCACTGCACGTCCGGCGGCATGGCCTCTATCTTGGGCAGCAGTTCCTGGACGCGGCTCTCGCCGAAGATGCGCTGGCCGGCGTCGTAGGCCTCGCGGAGTGCCTCGACGGGGTGGAACTTGGAGACGGCCACGAGCTCGACACCCGGCGGGAGGGTGGCGCGCACGGCGCGGAGGCGTCCGGCTATACCGTCGGGGTTCATTTTTCCTCCTTTGTCTCGGCCATGCCCTTCACTTTGTAGCAGTCGAGGATGGGCGTCTCGGTGATGGCCTGAATCTCGAAGTCGGCCATTGTGCCTTTCATTCCGGCGAGGAAGTGCTCCATGGCGTCCTTGAAGCTTGCTGCCTGGACGAGCATGAGGGTGGATGCCTTTTTCTCCACGCCGGTCTTCTCGTCGATGGTGATGAAGGCAACCTTGACGGTGTAGAAGCGGTCGGCCTGCTCGTCGTCGTTCCAGAATATTTCGGCTATTTTGGTGCGTTTTACGGCTGTGACGTTGAGGTCGCCGCTGATATATGGTGTGCGCTCCTCGATGATGCGGGCCTCTGCTTCCGTGAAGCTGAGGGCATCGACGAGATACGGCTCGGTCACTTTCTTCACGGCGCCGTTCTCCATCATTCTGTCGTAGCGCACTTTGCATTCAAACCATTGTGCCATAGTGTATTGTATTGTTTTAAAGAGGATTGATACTATTTAGGTGACTGCAAAATTACGGAAAAAACCGATACCGCGGGCACACATTGTTGAATAAAGTCGGCCGTCGGTATCTCTTTTTTCGCTAACTTTGCCGCGAAAAACCAAATTTTCAGATAGAAATGTCAACGAATACCACTGACGACAAACGGAAAGTGACGACTTCGCGCATCATAGCGATGAAGGAGCGCGGAGAGAAGATAGCGATGCTGACCGCCTACGACTTCACAATGGCACGCCTTGTGGACGAGGCCGGAATAGATATGATACTCGTGGGCGATTCCGCATCGAACGTGATGGCGGGCAACGCCACGACTCTGCCCATCACCCTGGACCAGATGATATACCATGCGCGCTGCGTGTGCAACGGCACACAGCGCGCTCTCGTGGTGTGCGACATGCCTTTCGGCAGCTATCAGGGCGACTCGCTGGAGGCGCTTCACTCGGCGATACGCATAATGAAGGAAAGCGGTGCCGAGGCCGTGAAGATAGAGGGCGGCTCGGAGGTGCGCGAGAGCATCGAGCGCATTCTCTCGGCCGGTATCCCCGTGATGGGTCACCTCGGCCTCACGCCCCAGAGCATCAACAAGTTCGGCACCTACGCCGTGCGCGCCAAGGACGAGGCCGAGGCCGAGAAACTGGTGGCCGACGCCCACATGCTGGAGGAGATAGGCTGCTTCGCACTGGTGCTGGAGAAGATTCCGGCCGCACTGGCCGCCCGCGTCAGCTCGGAGCTGCACATCCCCACCATAGGCATCGGCGCGGGCGGCGCCTGCGACGGCCAGGTGCTGGTGATGCAGGACATGCTCGGGCTTAACAAGGGCTTCTCGCCCAAGTTCCTGCGCCGCTATGCCGACATGGGCGCTCTCGTCAACGAGGCCGTGAGCCACTATATCGACGACGTGAAGACCGGCGACTTCCCCAACGAGAACGAGCAATACTGATGATGGCGGCCGACGGCGAAGCACTTACAGGCGCCACCATCGCCAATCCGCGCCTGTGGCGGCTGGGGATGCTCCTCGACATGGAGGAGCATGCGCTGACGGTGGCCGCAACGCCCACCGTGGGCGACGGCGACGCCATATGCCGGCGCATAGAACTGACGCCGGGAGTGGCGATGCTGCGCGCTCTTGAGGACGCCGTCTATGACAATCCGCTGCTGCTGGCCGACTTCGGCCGCTGCTCCATACTGCTGCGCACGCCGCGCTACGCCGTGCTGCCTCCCGAGGCTACGGAGACGCCGGAGGCGGCGGCCGACGCCGCCTCGCTGCTCTGGACCGACCCGGATTTCTCTCCCGCGCTGCTGACGGACACCGCGGCCGGGGCATCGGTGCTGACGGCCTGCGACGCAGATGTGGCGGCCTTTCTGGGCCGCACGTTCGCCGACGCCCGCGTGCGCCACGAGCTGTCGGCGGCTCTGCGCTATTTCGCGGCCAAGGCGCCGCGCAGCGGCAATGCGCCGAAGCTGTTCGCCGTGGTGGAGAAGAGTGGTGCGCAGCTGTTCTGCTTCGACGGCTCCAGGCTGCTCGGGGCGGCATCGTACGGCTGCACTGATGCCGCCGACATGGCGTATTACGCCGTGGCTATGGCGCAGGCGTGCGGCGTGGCGGGGCCGGAGCTTCAGTTCTATGTGGCGGGAACTCCGGCCGTGCGTGAGGCTGTGGCCGGTACGCTGCGCCGCTTCGCTCCCTGCGTGATGCCCTGGATTTTCCAGCCGTCGCCGTCGATGGCCGGTGTGGCCGCCGATATTCCTTTCTCACTGCTGATACTTCCGCTATGCGAATAATACGAGGCAAATACGGCCGTCGCCGCTTCGACGTGCCGGGCAACATCACGGCGCGCCCCACCACCGACTTCGCGCGCGAGAACATATTCAACGTGCTCGACAATCTCATCGACCTGGAGGGCGCGCGTGCGCTGGACCTTTTCGCGGGTACGGGCGCGATCAGTTTCGAGTTTCTGTCGCGCGGATGCGCCGAGGTCACGTCCGTGGAGAAGGCTCAGGTGCAGTACACGTTCATCCGCAGCGTGGCTGCGAAGCTTGGAGCCGACAATCTGCGCCTGGTGCGCGGCGACGCGCTGCGCTTCATATCGACGTGCTCGGCGACATTCGACATAATATTCGCCGACCCTCCCTACGATATGCCCGGCTTCGCGGAGGTGCCCGGTGCGATACTCGGCTCGAAGATGGTGCGGGAGGGCACACTGGTAGTGGTGGAGCATAGCAAGGCGCACGATTTCTCCGGCCTGCCGGGATTTCTGGAGCACCGGGTGTACGGGTCGGTGAATTTCTCGATATTTAGAGTTTAGTTGATAGTTGAGAGTTTATAGGTAAGAGGGGGCTGCGGGCAGAGCCCGCAGGGAAGTCAGGAGTTAGGAGTGGGGAGTTCTGGGCCGCCTGCCTGGGGTTCAGCGGTCGACGGGAATCATGCGCAGCATGGGTTCCTCAGAGGCGGGAAGGTTCTCCTCCATCCATTTGCGGAGGAGTGCGCGGTGACGCAGCACTTCGTCGTGGTAGCGGGCCTCGACGGCGAGGTTGGTTGTCTCAAGCCGGTCGGCCTGCATGTCGAAGAGCATTTCGCGGTTGGCTCCTGCCTCGTAGAGCACGTATTTGAAGCGGGGAGTGCGCAGTGCCCAGCCGTTGGTGCCGCCGGTCTGGGCGAAGACTGTCTCGCACACCACATACTCGTTGTCGCTGCCGTCAGAGGGCTTCTCGACGGCCTTGCGGATGCTGTTGCCCTTGCACCAGGCGGGGACAGGGGCGCCTGCCCAGTCGAGAACCGAGGGCATGAGGTCGATGCCGTTGTTGACGAGTTCGCCTGAGGTTTTCTGCGCATTTTTGCTGTTGCCCGGGGCGCATACTATGAGAGGAATGTTGGCGACTTCTTCCCACAGGACTGTTTTCTGGTTCCACTGGTGTGCTCCCTGGCCGTCGCCGTGGTCGGCCGTGAAGATGACTACCGTGTTGTCCCAGAGGCTGAGGCTGTCGATGGCATCGACGATTTTGCCGACTTCGGCGTCGACGTGCTCGATGAGGCGGAAGTAGGCGTTGCGGTAGCGGCGCCAGTCGTCGGGCGTGTATCCTTTGGTGGGGTAGAGGCGGTAGCTGCGTTCCCTCTCCCAGCGGAGAATGTCGGCGTCATAGGGATTGATGAGGAAGTTGGCGGGGAGGTTGGGACAGCTGTCGAGTGGTGCGTCGTGTATGTCGGCGAAGGGGAGCTTCTGCCCGCGGGCATACTCGCAGATGTTGTGTGGGTTGTCGAATGAAGCCACGAGGAAGAAGGGTTTGCCACCGTGGTCGCGCTTCATGAAGTCGACGGCAGCTTCGGCAAGTCCGAAGTCGTTGTGGCCGTGGAGGTTCTCGAAGCCGAAGGCATGCTTTGCGGGGAGGGAGTTGGTGTTGACGTGCCACTTGCCGGAGTATCCGTTGTCGTAGCCGGCCTGCTCCATCAGGTTGCCGAGTGTGCGCGTGCGTAGCGAGTCGGGCATGGGCGTGCCGTTTTCCTGCATGCCGACGGCCGAGGGCATGTAGCCGGTGAACATGGCTGCGCGCGAGGGCCCGCTGAGAGGAAGAGCGCAGTAGGCGTTCCGGAATCGTACGCCGCGCTTTGCGAGTCGGTCGATGTTTGGCGTGTCGACATTTTCGTTTCCGGCGCAGCTGAGCGCGTTGGCGCTGTGCTGGTCGGTCATTATGTAGATGATGTTGGGCTGTGCGGCGTATGCGGCCCAGGAAGACCCGAGCAGGCAACTGATGCCGATGAGATGTTTTTTCATGCTGTCGGTTTTGAGATTTGATGCCAAAATTAGCATAATCGGGCCGATGGCAGTTTCAAATCTGTAGAAAAAACTTTGGCAGTTGTTGAGTTTTGCGTTCAGTTGTTCTGCGAGAGGAGGGATGACGGCGAGCAGCCGAAGAAATTCTTGAAGGCGGTGGCGAAGTAGGCCGGTGAGTTGTATCCTACCATGGCGCTGACCTCGGCCACGGAGTAGCGGCGTGTCTTGAGTATTTCGGCGGCTTTGCGCAGACGTGCGCGCCGGATGAAGTCGTTGGTTGACTCTCCGGTGAGGGCCTTCATCTTCAGGTGGAGGTTGGACCGGCTCATGCACATGAGGCGCGCGAACTCGTCGGTGGTGAACTGCGAGTCGTCGAGGTGCTCGCCCATGATTCTGATGGCTTTTTTGAGGAATTCCTCGTCGAGAGGATTCTGTGCGACCTTTGCGGGCTCAATCTCTACGAGAGAGTCGCGTGAGTAGTGCCTGATGATGTTCTCTCGCGTGCGGACAATGTTGCGTACCTTGGCAAGCAGTTCTTCCAGACTGAAGGGCTTGGGTATGTATTCGTCGGCACCGACCTTGAGCCCTTCGAGCCTGTCGGCAATGTCGGCTTTGGCTGAGAGGAGAATCACTGGTATGTGCGATGTGCGCAGGTTGCGCTTGATGGCCCGGCAGAGCTGTACGCCGTCCATGTCGGGCATCATCACGTCGGAGACCACGAGGTCGATGCTCTCTGTGCCGAGCAGTTCTATGGCCTTGGTGCCGTTGGCGGCGGTGAACACCCTGAACGCCGGGGAGAGGGCGGCGGAGAGGTATTTGAGGATTTCGGCGTTGTCGTCGACTATCAGCAGGGTCTTGTGTGCGTCGTCGCCGCCTGTCTCTGCGGGGTCGGCGTCCTCGGGGTCGCCACCGGCGTTTTCGCCGTCGACGGGGAGCAGGGCCGCCACTTCCTCGGTGTGTATGCGTGGCGCGGCCGGGTCGGCGGCTATTTCTTCGGGCGCGAAGCTGTCGGCGCCTACCGGAAGGACTACGGAGAAGATGCTGCCCTTGCCTACGGTGCTCTGCACGGATATAGTGCCGTGGTGGAGCTCCACGAGTTTTTTCACCAGCGAGAGGCCGATGCCGTAGCCGCCGGCAGAGTCGTTGACCTGATAGAAGCGTGTGAATATGGCGTCGAGCTTGTCGGCGGGTATGCCGCAGCCGCTGTCGCGGACGTCGATGCGCATGGCGGCGCCGTCGCTGTCGGAGATGCTGACGGCTATCTCTCCACCGTCCGGCGTGTACTTGAAGGCGTTTGTGACGAGGTTGTTGACTATCAGCTCTATGTAGTTGGTGTCGGCCATCACTTCCGTGCGAGCCATGGTGCAGTCGTAGGAGAAGTTTATTTTCTTGCCGGCAGCCAGGGGGCGGTATGATTCGAGTATGCCTGACAGCAGCCTGTCGATGTCGCATACGGCCACGTTGAGCCTGAACATTCCCAGCTCGGCGCGCCGGTAGTCGAGCATCTGGTTGACGATGTGGCGGATGCGGAGCGTGTTGTTGCGAATGGTGGAGAGTTTCCGCATGGTGGCCGGGTCGGGCCTGGAGTCAATCATCTCGGTCAGAGGGAGCAGCATAAGGGTGAGAGGCGTGCGGAGCTCGTGGGAAAGATTGACGAAGAAGCGGACTTTCATCTCGTTCACTTCCTCGCGCGCTTTCTGCGCTCGCTCGCGGCTCTTGCGGCGCCACACGTAGCGAATGGCAAGGGTGGCGGCCGCAAGACCGGCCAGGACGAACAGCACGAGAGCCCACCATGTGCGGTACCAGGGCGGGAGGATGACTATACTGACGGTTGCCTCGGTGTCGCTCCAGACGCCGTCGTTGTTGGCGGCGCGGAGGCGGAAGGTGTAGCGTCCGGCGGGAAGGCTGGAGTAGGTGACGGATCTTACGCCGGGAGGGGCCGTGTTCCACTGGCGGTCGAGGCCGTCCAGCATGTGGCTGAACGAGTTGTCGCCTTTCGAGATGTAGTCGCAGGTGGTGAAGTCGATGGTGAAATTGGTCTGGTCGTGGCGGAACACGAGCCTGTCGGCGTCCGGGAATCCCCTGTCGAGGATGCCTGTGCTGTCGGCGGGAGTGACGGGTTTGTTGAAGAGGCTCACTCCCTCGATGACGGGTGCGGGTGCGTTGAGGTTCTTCTCAAGCATGGTGGGGTTGAAGAATGTGACGCCTCCGGTGCCACCGAAGTACATGAGGCCGTTGCCGGCGCGGAGTGCGCTGCGGTCGGTGAACTGGCGGTTGTCGAGTCCTTCGCGGTTGGCGTATGTCATGACGGCGCGTGTGGCGGGGTCGATGCGCACGAGTCCGCGGTTGGTGGAGGCCCATATCCGGCCTGAGGGGTCTTCGAGAATGGCGTAGACTATATCGCCCGGCATGCCGTCGGCGAGGCCGAATGCGCTTGTGTGCCCCGTGTGCTCGTCGTAGCAGAAGAGTCCGCGGTGCGATGCGATCCAGATCCGGCCGTCGGAACGAGCCTGGCATACGTCGTTGATGTGGTAGGGAAGGCGTGGCAACCCGGGCACGGGAGAGAGGGTGCCGTCGCTTTCGTTGAAGACGGCGAGTCCGTCCTCGCCGGCCACCCAGAGGTGGCCGTGGGAGTCGCGCATAAGGCTGGTGGTGAGTTCCGGCATGCCTTCGGCCCTGACACGTCGCGCGGTGCGGTCGGCGGTGCTGAGCAGGGATACGCCCTCCAGGGTTGCGAGCCATAGGCCGGAGCCTCCGGCGGCGGGAATGATGTCGTAGACGCTTTTGGCGGTGTGGCGGTCGGTGACTATGCGCTGTGTGGCGAGGTCGATGGTGGAGATGCCGCCGATGTGTGTGCCTACGTAGGCCTTTCCGGCTTTTTCGTCGATGTAGATGGCCTTGATGTCGTCGGAGCCGAGTCCGTCCTTGCGCGAGATGTTGCGGACGGAGCCGGTGCGCGGCGAGTATATGTTGAGTCCGGCATTGTTGGTACCTATCCACACGTTGCCGCTATGGTCCTCGGCGATGGGTCCGGCGATGTTGCCGGCCATGGATCTGCCGTCGCGTCCGTGCGGTGTAATGGTGGTGAACTGGTTCAGGGCGGGGTTGTAGTAGTTGAGGCCTCCGAAGTATGTGCCAAGCCAGATGCCGCCCTGGTTGTCGCTGAACATGCGCCTGACGGAAGAATGGCTCAGGGCGCCGTCCGAGCCGGAGTCCTCGCTGTAGAAGGAGAATTTCCTGCGGTCGGAGTCGAGAATGTACAGCCCCGTGAAGGTGCCGATCCAGATGCGTCCCTGGTTGTCGGGGAGGAGTGAGCGCACGTGCTCTATGCCTTCGGCTTCTCCTATCCTCACGGGGGCGGTAGCGCCGTCGGCGAGGACCCATAGGCCGTCGCCCTCGGTGCCTATGAGCAGCGTGTTGCGGTCGCGCAGGAAAGTGTTGATCTCGGTATTGCCGGGGCGTGCTATGCGCGCGGCATCGCCATTGCGGCCGATGCGGAACACATCGCCGCCGAAGGTGCCGAACAGCACGTCGCCGTCGTCGCCGGTGTGCGTCACTGCGGTGACGTTCATTCCTTTAGCGGCCGGGACGGGAGCGAACTGTCCGGTTGCGGTATCGAAGAAGAAGAGGCCGCCGGAGGTGCCGGCCGCGAGGCGGCCTTTGCCGGCGGGTACGACGGCTGTGAACGCCGTGCCCTGTGGCGCGGGAAAGCTCTCGAAGGCGGCTGCCGCGGGAGAGTAGCGCGAGAGCTCGCCGGCCGTGAATGCCCAGAGCGTGCCGTCGCTGCCGGTGGCGACTCCCCGGACGTCGTGGTCGAGCGAGTCGGGGCGGAAGACGGTGAAGCGGTGCCCGTCGAAGCGGTTGAGGCCGTCGGGCGTGGCAATCCATATGTAGCCGTAGGCGTCCTGGGATATGCCGTTGACTGTGGCGTGGGAGAGGCCCTCGTCGATGCCTATGTGTGAAAAGCGGATGTCGTGAATCCCGGCTATAGCCTTGACAAAACATGTCAGGATTGCCGAGACGAGAAGCAGCTGCCGTGTCATGATGGTTGTTAAGGTTTTCGCCGCGAAGTTACGGAAAATCCGTGAGATGGCCTAAGAGGATGTTGAAAAACAGCTTTCACTCTCCGTCGTCCGGGCCGAGGGCGAGTGCGGCTGCGCCGAGCAGGGCCGCGTCGCCTTCGGGAAGGCCCGAGGGCAGGATGGCGATGTCGCCGGGGCTCCACATGGGCATGATGTTGCGGCGGAAGGCTTCGCGGACGGGTCGCATGAGCAGCTCGCCGCTGCGTGCCAGGCCGCCGAAGATGACGAAGGCCTGCGGGTCGGAGAACGTAACGAAGTCGGCCAGGGCGCTGCCAAGTATGCCGCCGGTGTATTCAAAGATTTCGGCGGCGAGGGTGTCGCCGTTCTGTGCCGCAAGGAATACGTCGCGGGATGTGAGTCGCTCCGGGTCGATGCCGCGCAGTGCGGAGTGGCGCCTCGGCTCGGCTTCGAGCATCTTGCGGGCGGTGCGCGCCAGACCTGTGGCGGAGCAGTATGCCTCAAGGCATCCGCGGCGGCCGCAGCCGCAGAGACGGCCGTCGTTGTCCGGCACGCGCACGTGGCCCAGCTCTCCGGCCAGGCCGCGGGCGCCGGTGAGGAGTCTGCCGCCGGCCACGATGCCGGAGCCTACGCCTGTGCCCAGCGTGATGGTGATGAAGTCGGTGAGACCGCGGGCGGCGCCGAAACGCATCTCGCCCAGTGCGGCGGCATTGGCGTCGTTGGCTGTAGCCACGGGCAGCCCGAAGCGTTCGCGCACGAGGCGGGCCAGGGGGACGGGCGGCTGCCAGGGGAGGTTCTCGCAGAGGGTTACCGTGCCCCGGAGGTCGACGTTTGGCGCGCAGATGCCTATGGCGCTGACGGAGATGGTACTCTCGGTGCGGCGGTACAGGTCGGCGACGGTGTCGTGCAGGGTGTCGACGAAATCGGCTATGCATGGTCTGCTCCATGTGGGGAAAGAACTGCGGGCTATGACGCGGCCGCAGGCGTCGACTATGCCGCAGGCTGTGTTGGTGCCGCCTATGTCGACGGCGGCGTAGTATTTCTGTTCCATGTCGAAAAGACAAACCACACCTGCCCCTGTTGAAGCAGATGTGGTTAACCCAATTTCAATAGTTATTTACCTTAGAAAAAAATGTTATCTGACGAGCACCTTGGTGGCCTTGCCGTTCTGGACCTTGATGTAGAGGCCGGGAGTGTCGGTGGTGGCGGGCATGCCCTGGAGGTCGTACCAGCGGGCTTCGGTATCGTTTTCGGCCTCTATGTCGGTGATGGAGGTGGTGTTGATGCGGCGTACGTCGAGGTTGTCGCCGTTAGCCACGAATTCGCATCCGGCGTTGCGGACGAAGAACTGGCCGGGGTCGTTGCATCCGGTGATGGCTGTTTTCTGCTGGTTGAGCCCTGGGGTGTCGGAGAAGACCACACCGACGGGGACGGTGTTGGCTGCGCCGGTGGCGTCGACGGTTATGGCGCCTTGAATGCGGAGCGTGAAACTGTTGTCGCCGGAGATGGAGTTGCCCGGCTGGTATGCGGTGACAAGCGTTTTGCCCGACGGTACGGTGCAGTTCTCGAATCTGACGCCGTTGAGGTGCCATGTGCCGGGATTGCTTCCGGGGTTGTCGATGAGTCCTCTCTCCCACGTGGTGGAGCAATCCTTAACGGTCACGGACGAGAGCGTGATCTTGCAACCGTTGACGGGCAGCAGGGCTGCGGTGCTGATCTCCACGTTGTTGCCGTTGAGGATGAGATTGCTGAGGGTGAGGTCATCGTTGGCGTTGTTTGTGAGGAAGAAGACTTCGTTGGTTCTGTCGGAGGCATCGGCTTTGTGGAAGTTCTCGCCGCGAATGAGCTGTTCCGAGCCGGTGGCGCCTTGTATGGTGATGGCCTTGCCGTTGAGTCTCTGCGATTCGGTCATGGTGATGTCATCGTTGAGTACAAGAACATCGCCACTTGTTGCGGCCTGCACGGCGGCGGCAAGGGTTGCGAAGCCGGTGGACTTGGTGCGGTTGAGAACCACGGGAATCTCGGAGAGGACGAGGTTGCCGCCGTTGGCAAGGAGGCATTTGTCGGTGCGGTTTATGGAGAAGCGGGAAGCATCGGTGCAGTCGTTGACAACCTTGCCGCCGACAGGGAAGCTGTCGTCAAGGAAGAGGTTGGCGTGGCCGGTGAGATCGGCTGCGCTCTTGATGTTTACATCGTTTTTCAAGTATATCGAGAGGTCGGTGTCGCCGGAAAGCGTAAGGTTCTGGTTGCGCACTAATACAAACGCGTTCTGCGGATTGGTGACTTTGGAGTCGAGGATTTTAACGTTATCGAGGACGACGTTGGGAATGTTGGAGTTGCTGTTGTCAAGAGAGATGACATACCTATCTACGGGATTGCCTTGGCTGTCAGTGCCGGTTTTGATATTGGCGTCCTTGATAGTCACATCTTTCATGTACAGGCTTCCGCGGCCGATGTTTATGGGGTTACGGCCGGTGGCGCCGGTGGGGGTGTATTTGAATGTGAGGTTCTCTACGGTCAGGGTGGAGGTGATCACTGTTGTGTTTATGAGATTAATTCCGCCGAAAGATACGGTGATGTCCTTGCCTTCGGCACCCTTTACGGTTATGTTTTTTGCACCGGGAGCAATAGATGCGGTCTCGGTGAGGTCGGCGTCGACAAGTATTGTTGCGCCGGTCTCGGCGGCGTTCACGGCTGCGGAGATTGTCTGGTAGTCATGGCCGGTTTCGTCGCCCTCGATTGTCACGGCGGCCTGCGTAGGGATGGCCGTCATGGCAGACAGGGCAGCGAGAAGAATGTAGATCTTTTTCATAATACGATTAGATTTTATCTGGTTAATTTTGTTTCGTATGCCGCAAAATTAATAAGTATGTGTGATATATAGTACTGTCAATGAGCAGTTTTGAACAAATTTAAAATACATTTCATCAAAAGCAAAAGCCGTGTTCGTTTAAAATTCCACAGGGGCGGAAACCGGTAGCCGGGATTATATATATTTTTGTGTCGGAAAAAATCTGACACTGAATCGCAAAATAATACTGAACCAAATAACAATCACAAAACATGAAGTACAGACTTAAGAAACCGGCATTGACTCTCGGCATAGCCATCATGGCGTGCGGGATTGCAGCGGGGGCCTCTTCCGCGAGAATCCGTCTTGCCGAGCATCGGCTCATGCCGGAAACACGCCGGGCTCCGTATCCCGGCGAGGGCGATACCGTGGGTGCGCGCGTCGTGTCGTTCCAGTGGCCGCTGCCGGAGGAATTCCAGGGTCAGTACGACCCGCTTGACGGCATGGAGTGCCCGGAGCCGGACAAGAGCGATGTGGTCTACCGTGTGCGCTACTCGCAGGATCCCGATTTCAAGTCGGCTTCTACCGTTGAGACAAGCACGAAGTGGGGAATGCTGAATGTACATACACCCCTGGCGCCGGGGCGCTGGTACTGGCAGTACGCCTACGGGCGCACGGGCAGCTGGAGCAAGCCGGTGTCCTTCGTGGCGGAGCGCCGTCTCGACGCTTTCCTGCCACCGTCGTTCGCCGAGATTGAAGCCGGGGTGCCGGCGGGCCATCCGCGCATACTGACTGACGCGGCGCATTGGGACGGCTTCCGGGCCTCGGCCAAGGGGAGGCCCGAGGCACAGTGGTACGTCGAGGCGGCCGAGAAGGCTCTGCAGACGCCCATGAAGCGCCTGGAGGATATAGACCGGTCGCAGCTCTCGAAACTTGATACGGAAGTGCAGGTGAAGTCGTACATGACGCAGGAGAGCCGCCGCATCATCGATGCCGAGGAACGCAACTGCGAGGCCCTTATCCGCGCGTACGTGCTAACAAAGGACGCGCGTTACGCCCGCGAGGCCATAGGGCGCGTGCTGACGATGGCAGGCTGGGACGAGCACGCCGACGTGGTGGGCGACTTTAACGACGCCACGCTCCTCTCGCTGGCCTCCGGCGTCTACGATGCCTGCCATGACATGCTGGACTCCGGGCAGAAGGCAACGCTGCTGGATGCCGTGGCCCGCAAAGGCCGCAAGATGTACGACCGCTTCAACAACTATGTGGAGGCCTATCTCTTCGAGGACCACATCTGGCAGATGACAATGCGCATAACCACCATGGCTGCCTTCGCCACGCTGGGCGAACTGCCCGAGGCGCGTGAATGGGCGGAATACTGCTATAATCTGTGGGTGGCGCGCATGCCCGGCATCAATGCCGACGGCGCCTGGCACAACGGCGACTCCTACTATGGCGTGAACATGCGCACACTCGTGGAGGTGCCCTATCTGTTCTCGCGCTTTACGGGATTCAACTACTTCGACGACCCCTGGTACGACGGTAATATAATGTATGCCATGTATCAGCAGCCGCCGTTCTCCAAGTCCGGCGGCAACGGCAGCCTGCACCAGCGGGTGGGGCGCCCCAATGCCAACCGTGTGGGCTACCTCAACGCCATGGCCCGCATACGCCATAACAGCTATGCGGCAGACTACGTGCGCCGCGCGCTCGCCGCCGAGCCTGACTATCTGAAGAAAAGCCTGCTCAGCAAGCCCGGCGACCTGTGCTGGTTCTGCCTGCAATATGACACGGCGCTGCCCGAAGGCCCCGGCCTTGAGGCGTTGCCACATGCGTATGTTTTCCCGCAGAGTGGACTGGCCTCGGCCATTTCGGACTGGGACAACCACAGGAAAAACGCCTGGTGGAGCTTCCGCAGCAGTCCTTACGGCTCGCACTCGCACTGTCTTGCCAACCAGAACGCCTTCAATACCTTTTATGGCGGCAAGCCGCAGTTCTACAGCAGCGGCCACCACATCCAGTACACCGACGCCCACACCATGCTGTGCCACCGCGGCACCCTCGGCCACAACACCATCCTGCCCGACGGCTGCACGCAGAAGATTGGCGTGGAGGGATACGGCTGGATTCCGCGGCATTACGAGAGCGACAGACTGGCCTACGTGGTGGGCGACGCCTCCAACGCCTATGGTCCGACGGAGTCGAAGCTTTGGCTCATGAGAGCCGAGCAGAGTGATCTCGACCTCTCTCAGGCCGGAGGTGAGCGCAACCCGGGGCTGAAGACTTACCGCCGCCATATTGTCGACCCCGGTTTCGACGGGCTGCTTTTCATCTATGACGAGCTTGAGGCCGAAGCGCCCATCCGGTGGGATTACCGGCTGCACTCCGTGGCCGGCGACTTCGGCTGCGAGGAGCTGGACGGGGCGGTGCGCGTCACCGCACAGAATGGTCCGGGCATGTCGGAAGCCTATATCTTTACGGCCGGGAAGCCGGACTGCGAGGTGACCGACAGCTTTGCGGTGCCTGCCGAGGACTGGATGAAAGGCGCAGGCAAGCAGCTCCCGAACCACAATCACTTCACAGCCAGAACGCCCGCAGCCGGACGTACGGCAATCCTGACAATCGTGGACACACACTCCGCCAAGGACCGCGGCCGGGTGCCCGCGCGCGGCGCCGACGGTCTCATCCATATTGACGGCTGGAGCATCGACGCCTGCCTCGACGGCACGGAATTCTATTTCAAAGCCATCTGCGACGCCGACGGCGCCTGTGTGGAATACCGTGAGAACGAGCCTACGGTAATAAGCGAAAACGGAGCGAAAAAAGAGCTTTCCGACGCGCTTCCGATCCTCGAAATGTGAAAACTGCACAAAATCCAAACTCTTTTCAACACAAACGAACAAACTTTCAATGATTTTAAACGCCAAGACGACAAACAGATGCATTCTGTTTCTGCGTAATGTGCTATATTTGCATCATCAAAAAACCAATCAGAAAACCCGATAAATCATATCATGAAAAGGCAACTGATTTTCATATTGACTCTGAGTATGACGGCCGCCGTTCCGGCAGTGGCCGAACAGCACCGCAGCGGGGCGAACATACGGCTCGACGACATCTCTCTGATGCACGAAAGCCGTGACACTCCATTCCCCGCCGACGGCTCCACCGTCGACGACCGTGCGGTATCGTTCCAATGGCCCATGCCCGTGTGGGCACGCGGCACGGGCGCTCCCCTCGACGGTTTTGAACACACCGTGAAGAAGGTGGACAAGAGCAAGCTCAAGTACCGCATGCGCTACTCCACCGACAAGGATTTCAAGAAAGACGTGAATACCGTGGAGACCATCTGGCCTTTCCACAACCCCGACAAGGCCCTTGCTCCCGGTACTTATTACTGGCAGTACAGTTTCGTGGGCGAGGACGGCAGCGACAGCTGGAGCCCCGTCTACAGTGTCACCGTAGCCGACAACGGCCACCGCTTCACGCCTCCGAGCTATGCCGATTTCATCAAGAAGCTGCCGGCGTCGCATCCCCGCATCCTGGTGCAGGCGGCCGACTGGGACCGCTTCATCGAGCAGTCCAAGACCAAGCCCGAGCGCCAATGGTATATCGACGCCGCCGAGAAAGTTCTCGCGTCGCCCATGAAACGCATCGAGGACATCCGCACCGACGGCCTCAAGAACCTCACCAACGACATGCAGCGCAACTCCTATCTCACCCAGATGAGCCGCCGCATCATCGACGCCGAGGAAAAGAACTGCGAGGCCCTCATAAAATCGTACATTCTCACCAAGGACCGCCGCTACGCCGACGAGGCCGTCAAGCGCATCCTCGTCATGACCGGCTGGGACAAGAACAAGAACGTGCGCGGCGACTTCAACGACGGCACCATCCTCTCGCTTGCCTCGATGGCCTACGACTCCTTCTACAACCTGCTCACCGACGACCAGAAAGCCGAACTGCTCGCCGCCGTCAAGAACAAGGGCAAACTGATGTACGACCGTTTCAACAACAATCTTGAGAACCACATCGCCGAGAACCACATCTGGCAGATGACATTGCGCATCACCACTATGGCTGCCCTCGCCACCTACGGCGAACTTCCCGAGAGCAAGCTCTGGAGCGACTACTGCTACAACGTGTGGCTGGCCCGCTTCCCCGGCCTGAACCGCGACGGCGGCTGGCACAACGGCGACATGTACTACACGGTCAATACGCGCACGCTCATCGAGGTTCCGTCGTTCTACTCGCGCATCTCGGGCTACGACTTCTTCCTCGACCCCTGGTACAACAACAATGTGATGTATGCCATCTACAACGAGCCTCCGTTCTCCAAGAGCGCCGGCAACGGCTCCGGCCACCAGCGCGTGGGGCGTCCCAACCGCGAGCGCGTAAGCCTGCTTGACGCATATGCTCGCGTCCTCGGCAACACCTATGCCGCCGACTTCGTGCGCCGCACACTCTCCGTGGAACCCGAATACCTGAAAGGCGCCCACCTCGCCAAGGGTGGCGACCTCTCCTGGTTCCGCCTTCAGACCGACAAGAACCTGCCCGAAGGCGGCCCCGGCCTCACCGACCTCATGCCCGGCTATGTGTTCCCCGAGACCGGTCTCGCCTCGTTCATGACAAACTGGGACCGCCCCGGCTCCAACTACTGGGTGAGCTTCCGCAGCAGCCCCTACGGCTCAACATCGCACGCGCTGGCCAATCAGAATTCGTTCAATACCATCGTGGGCGCCGCACCTCTGTTCTACAGCGCCGGCCACCACATAGAGTTCACCGACAAGCACTCCATGGTGTGCCATCGCGGCACACTGGGCCACAACACCATCCTGCCCGACGGTGTGGGCCAGCGTCTCGGTGTGGAAGGCTACGGCTGGATTCCGCGCTACTACAACAGCGACAAAATCAATTACGTGCTGGGCGACGCCAGCAACGCTTACGGCAAGGTGATTTCGCCTCTGTGGCTCAAGCGCGGCGAGCAGAGCGACGTGGAGTACACCCGCGAGAACGGCTGGGACGACGTGCCCCTGAAAAAATTCCGCCGCCATCTCGTGCAGCTGGGCAACACGGGCTGCATCTTCATCTACGACGAGCTGGAGGCCGATTCCGTGATTCCGTGGCACTATACGCTGCACGCCGTAGCCAATCCCCTGAAGCTTGACGAGAGCGACCCGCGCTGGGTACACGTGACGGCCAGCAACCGCAATTCATCGTCCGACGCCTTCATCTTCTCCACAGGTCCCCTCAGCTGCGAGACCACCGACCAGTTCCGCGTGCCGCCGGTCAACTGGATGGGCAACTCCGACGACAAGGGCAACGACAAGAAATATCCCAACCACTTCCATTTCACGGGCAAGTCCGAGCCGGCCAAAGTGTACCGCTTCGCCACATTCATCAACAGCCACCCCGACAAGCGCGAGGCTCCGGCTCCCGTTGTGCTTGAGGACGGCCGCATCAAATTCGGCGGATGGCTCATCAGCGTCAACCTCACCGATCAGGGTGCACCTTCTTTCTATGTGCGCTCCACGAAGGACGACGTGAACATCTCCTATAAGGGCGATGCCACCGTCGTCAGCGAGAACGGCTATGTGACTACTCTGGAGGACGTAGTACCCGAACTTGAAATCTAAGCGATTATGAAGAAGTATATTTTAGCGCTGGCGCTCGTTCTCAGCACCGCCTCGTTCAGCAGCATGGCGCAGGCCCCGCGCATAAGGACATCGGCTCCGCCCGAGAAGACCGCCCGGCAGGATGCCGCCGGCGGGGCACAGGCTCCGGCTCCCCGGCAGAACGCCCGTCCGGCCGCAGGAGCAAACCACGGCAGGACGCAGAAGCCGAAAGCCTCCCGCACCGCAGGCAGCGGCCGCTTTATGGCTCTGAAAACCAATGTAGCCTACGATGCTATCGCCGTGCTCAACCTCGACTACGAGTTGCAGGTGGGGCGCCGGTTCACGGTCGACGTGCCCGTGATGTGGAGTCTGTGGGATTGCAGCCACGACCTCGGCCTGCGCATCGTCGCCGTTCAGCCCGAGGTGCGCTACTGGTTTGGCAGGCCCGGCAAGGGTAGCGCTGTGGGCGTGAACCTCGGCATAGCCTCCTACAACTTCCGCCACGACGACGTGCGCTATCAGAACGTGTCGGGCCGTCCTCTGGCAAGCGTGGCCGCGGCCTACACCTACGTGCTGCCCATCGACGCGCACTGGAGCGCCGAGTTCTCGCTGGCCGTGGGCTACGCCAATACCCGTCTCAACCGCTACTACAACATAGACAACGGCGCACTCATCAACACCAAGACCCGCAACTATTTCGGACCCACCCGCATAGGCATCAGCCTCAGCTATCGCCTCGGTAAATAACCATCGTCATGAAAAATAACATCTTGAAAACCGCGATCATCGTCCTGACAGCCTTCGCCGCCGTGTCCTGCGACCTGCACGAGGAACCCGAAAGGACAGCCGACGGCGAGCTCGGCGTGGATCCTACCCAGGTGGTGCTCAATACCGAAATCACTCTCAATCTCGAGCTGCCCGGCACGGACGAGACTTTCTTCCCGCTGCCCGATACCGTGATGCACCGCTTCGTCGTGGAGGCATACAACCGTGACCGCGAGGTGGTGAACCGCCAGGTGCTTTACGACAAGGACCTCAGCGCGCGCACGTTCAGCCTGCCTGTGTCGATGCGCCTGCACGCCACCGCCTACCGCATCGTGGTGTGGAGCGACTACGTGCGTATCTCCGACCCGGACGCACAGCTGTATTACAACGCAGATATCCTCACGCCGGTCATCAATAACGGCAATTACCGCGGATGCGCCAATGCGAAGGATACATTCTCGGGCTACATCGACATCGACCTGCTGCCTTATGCCGACGAATGGAACGCCAGGGTGGACGCCGCTATCGAGCTGAAGCGACCGATGGGCCGCTACGAGATAGTCGCCACCGACGTGGAGGCCTTCAACCGCCGCCTTGCAGCCGGCACCGTCAAGGGGACCAAGTTCACCGCACGCGTCAGCTATGGCGGCTATCTGGCTGTGGGCTACAACTGCTACGACCAGGTGCGCAAGCATTCGCTGAACTATATGTACTATACCCGCACGCTGGGCACCAAGTTCGACGGGACTGAACTCACCATCGGCTTCGACTACATTTTCACGTCGCCCGACGAGACTCTCGACGTACCCGTGGAAATAGAGATTCTGAACGAGAACAACGAGTCGGTGTCGCGCTCGGCGGTGACGCTGCCCATCGGGCGCAACATGAATACCGTAGTGCGCGGACGCTTCCTGACGAGCACCGCCGACGGCGGACTGAACATCGACCCCGGCTTCGACGGCGACATCACCATCGACATGGGCACACTCACTCCTACAAAGTAATCACATTATTCAACAGATAAATCATCATGAAAAAAAGTTCAATTCTGATGGCAGTAGCAGGCGCCGCGCTGACGCTCGCAAGCTGCTCCTCGACCGATGAACCCGCCGCAGGCGCCGGTTCTGACATCTCCATTTCCGTGACGGCTCCCGTGGCCTCTATGAGCCGTGCCGCAGTGGAAGTGCCCCAGGGCTACACCATGCGCTGCCTGCTCCAGCTCCTTGACGAGCAGAACAATGCTGTAGGCCAGCAGAAGTCGGCCGTCATCGACGCAGCCACCGGCACCGGCACATTCATCATCACCGCCGCCGAGCAGGAGCTCGGAGCCAAGGCGCTTTTCTGGGCCGAATACGTGGACGGCGCAGGCAAGTCGTGCTACAACACCGCCGATCTTAAGGCCGTGAGTTACAGCGTCACCGACTTCAATCTCGCCGACGCCGCCTCCATCAAGGCTACGGACGCCTTCTGCGGAAAGCTTGATGCCCTGAAGGACGGTGTGAACGTGACGCTTGTCCGTCCGTTTGCCAATGTCAACTTCACGCCCTCCAACCCCGAGAAGGTTGCCGCCGCCAAGAAGATGGAGGTGAGCTACACTGCGCCCGCAGCCTATAACGTCTTCAACGGCACTGCCGCCGGCACCGCCGAGCTGACCTACACCAATGCCGCCTTCGACGCCACTGCAACACCCTGGTTCAGCACCTTCGTCTTCGCACCTGTCGACAAGACCGCCCTCGAAAGCGAGATGACCATCAGCCTCTCGGAAGGCCTCACGCAGACCATCACCATCGAAAGCGGCAAGGTGGTTCTCAATCCCAACTATCAGATCTATGTCACCGGCACCATAGGCGACGTCGAGCTCTCCGACATCACCGTGAGCGTGGGCGTCGACCCCGGCTACAACGTGCCTGAGGCTCCCAAGTTCGAGGTAGGCGCCTACGTCAACGCCGCCGGCGAGACTGTAGCCACTGCTGCCGAAGCCGTCGGCATCGTTTTCTACGAAGGAGCAATCAAGGACGACAAAATCGAGAACTATCCCGCCAAGTATGCCGGCAAGACCATCAAGGGCTATGCCGTAGCGCTCGAGAATGTCAAGCCTACCCGTCAGACACTCTCCACCGAAGCCGTCACCGGCCTTGAGGAAACCAAGTGGATCAACGGCACGCAGGGCACTGCTGCTTTCCTCCAGGCTTTCGCCGGTTCGGCATTCGACACTACCTTCACCGAGTGGCTTGCCGCCAATCCCACCGAGGGTGAGAACGTGACCGAGTGGTATATCCCCTCCATCTCGCAGGCCCGCACATTCTTCTGGATGCTGTATCCTGCCAACGCCACCACTCCCGCCACGGGCAGCGAGAGCTTCAGGGCTCTCTTCCCCGAGGACGAACTCTTTGACTCCAATCCCATCAAGACCGTCTACTATGCCGCCTGCAACATCAACAGCAACGGCAATGCCGCCGCCGTGCGCCTATCCGTAGATGCTAATCTGGATGTGATTGCAATGGCCGCACAGATGACGACCACAGGTGCATCGACTCAATCGGCTCTCTGCCGCCCGATGATGACAATTTTTGAATAACTTACCATTATTTAACCGATAATGCCGGGGAGCGAAGCGCGTCTCCGCTTCCCGGCTCCTCCTTAACATCATCTTTCTTTTGACGATATGAACAAGCTTCCGGCCATGCTTTTACTGTCCCTGTTCCTTTTCGGCGCATCCTGCTCCGAATCGGAAGTCGCCGTGCCCGAAAATCCTTCGGACCAACCCTCTCCCGAAGTGGAGCAAGTCCGGGAGTATCATGAAAAAATAAGGACCATACCTTATCCTATGGCCGAAAGCACCATTTATGTGAATCCTGCGCCTCTGATTGTGCCTCAGGGAATGAAAAAAGGAGAGACGCTTCAGTTTCAGCTCTCTCAGGATCCGGAATTCGTGTCGGAATCGACCATACTTTCCGAGCCTATGGAGTGGTGCATGTTCAGCCCGCACCGGATTCTCGACGCCGGCACGTGGTACTGGCGCTTCCGCAGCGACGGCGGCGACTGGAGCGAAGTGTATTCGTTCGTCATATCAGGCGATGAAGATCCGTTCGCAACGCCTTCGTTCGCTACATTCCTCGCCAACTGTCCTCGCCGCCATCCGCGCCTGAACTGTTTCATCGACTATGCGGCCGAGATATACCGCGAGACCGCCCCGTCTCATCCCGAGTACAGCAGGCTCATTAACCGTGCCCAGGGAGCCCTGTCTCTGCCTGCCGACAACACCGAGGCGTTGTACTCGGACTATAATCAATTGAAAAATAGCGTCATGTGGTTGTCCGACGCATACGTCGTCACTGCCGACGAGCGCTATGCCGCCAAGCTTCTTGAAATCCTTGACGCCATCACCTCCAACCCTCCCTCCGACGCACAGCTGTTCAGCGAGAATTTCGCCACATCAGCCATCACTTACGCCTACACGGCCATCTACGATCTTCTCTATCTCCGTCTTTCGCCCGCCATGCGCGAGGCCGCCGAGGCGCGGATGTTCTACGCCCTTAACCGCTTTTACCGCGGCAATCTGGGCTATGAGGAGAACCATATATTCGACAATCATTTCTGGCAGCACAACATGCGCATAATGTTCCAGACCGCTTTCGCGCTCTTCGACAGTCCGCGCTATGCCGACCTGGTGTTGCCGGCCCTGCAATACTACTATGAGCTATGGTGTACCCGCGCGCCGGCAACGGGATTCTCGCGCGACGGTCTCTGGCAGAACGGCGTGGGCTACATGAGCGCCAACACGCTGACACTGTTCTATATGCCAAAGCTCCTGAGCTATATCACCCGCTTCGACTTCCTGACGCATCCCTGGTATCGTGCCGTGGGCCGCAGCCTGTGCTACTCGTGCCCCACAGGTTCCATGGGCGTGGGTTTCGGCGACAACAGCGAGCGATACACCTCTACCAACCGCCAGTATCCGGCCCTGGCCGATTTTATAGCCAGCGAAACCGGCGACCCGTATGCCGCATGGTATGCCTCGGAGAACAAGTCTATCCTTTCCGGCGATTACGAGCTGCGTCTGTACCGCATGACGCGTCAGAACTCCGCTTACGACGCCGATGTGCCCGAGGAACTGCCGGGTATGGTGTTTTATCCCGATGCCGGCGAGGTAGCCATGCACAGCAACATCGAGAACACAGCCACCGACCTGGCTCTTGCCTTCCGGTCGTCGGGTTTCGGCTCGGGGAGCCATACCACGGCCTCGCAGAACGCGTTCAACCTTTACTATGGAGGCCGCCCTGTGCTGCACAGCTCCGGCTACTATCAGAACTTCTCCGACGCGCACAATCTCATGTCGTACCGCCACAGCCGGGCGCATAATACGATTCTTGTAAACGGCATAGGCCAGCCGTACACCACGCGTGCCTACGGCTCGATGGTGCGCGCGGGCGGCGGCCGCAACATAAGCTACGCGCTGGGCGATGCCTCCGGCGCTTACTGCGGCGTCACGGACGACCCCATGTGGCTGAATGCCTTCGATGCCGCCGGCATAGCCCAGACGCCGCAGAACGGCTTCGGCTCCACACCTCTGACGCGCTACCGCCGCCATGTGGCGATGCTAAAAGGAGGTATAGTGCTCATCTACGACGAGCTTGAGGCCCGCGAGGCGGCGCAGTGGGACTGGCTTCTTCATTCCGACACCCGCTTTGCCATCGACGTCGAGAGTCTTACGGCCGAAGTGGAATCGGCTGCATCCAGGACGCAGGTGACGTTGTTGTCGTCGGCCCGGCCGGCTTTGTCGCAGACGGGCGACTTTGTGGTGCCTCCGGCCATCCGCGGCCCCGAGTACCCCGACCAATGGCATTTCACGGCAAGATTCGACGCTCTCGACAGGGTGCGTGTGCTTGCCGTAATCCAGACCGTCGAGCATGGCGACGACTTCAAGCCTCTCCGGCGCAATGCCGACGGCACGCTTGAAATAGCCGGATGGACGCTCTCGGCACAACTGGACCCCACGGAGCCCGCGGCCCTCACTGCAGTGAGCAAGCGGGGCGACGCCGGCCTCTCCTTCGGCCCGCAGCCTCTGGACATCGGCGGCAGGACATACACGCACACATCGGCCAACTCCACCTTAATCGTGGACAAGGACGGCGGTGCCACCCGTGACACGGAACTTATAGACACAACCCCGGCCAACAGCCGTTCGGCCTTCTAATATCAACAACACAGAACATGAAAACATCACAGTACCTTTTACGCCTGGCTCTGCTCTCGGCCTCGCTTCTGGGCAGTACCGGCGCGTATGCGGACATAGTCAAGGGCACCGTCATCGATGCCGAGGGCGAGCCCGTCATCGGCGGCTCCGTCCGGCTCAAGGGCGCGAAGGCGGCTGTCATAACCGATATTGACGGCAACTTCTCCATCGACGTGCCTAATCCTAAGAAAGCATCATTGCTGTTCTCCTACATCGGCATGGCCGACGAGACGGTCGAGATCAAGGGCCGCAGCAACATCAAGGTCACGATGAAGCCTTCGGCAGTGGCTCTGGAGGAAGTAGTTGCCATCGGCTACGCCACCGTAAAGCGCAAGGACCTGACAGGCTCCGTCTCCTCCGTCAAGGGCGAGGACATGCTGAAGACACCCGGCGGCGATCCCACGCAAGCCCTGGCGGGCCGCGTGTCCGGCGTACAGATAGTGATGAGCGACGGCCAGCCCGGCGCAACGCCATCGGTGCGTGTGCGCGGCGGCATCTCAATCACGCAGAGCAACGACCCGCTGTATGTCATCGACGGAATACCCTCGGAGGACGGCATGAGCAATATAAACCCCGGCGACATCGAGACCATCGATGTGCTTAAAGATGCCTCCGCCACGGCCATCTACGGCTCGCGCGGCGCCAACGGCGTTGTCGTCATCACCACCAAAAGCGGGTCCTCGAAGAAGGGGAAAGCCGCGGTAACGTTCGATGCCTATTTCGGTCTGCGCAAGCTTGCCAACCGCCTGGAGGTGCTTTCCAGCGAGGAGTACGTGCTCGCCGACTACGAGCGTACCGTGGGATGGGCCTCCGATCCCAAAGGCACGGCTGTGGGATGGCAGAACCGTTACGGCGGTTTTGCCGACATTCACGAGAACTACTCGCAGCGCCCCGGCATCGACTGGCTTGACGAGACCATGGGACGCACCACCACCACGCAGAGCTACCGTGCCACCGTCAGCGGCGGTGTGGACGGGGTCAGCTACTACATGAGCTACGGCTACTTCAACGACGAGGGCGCCATGATCAATTCCGGCAGCTACAAACACAGCATCGCCGGCAACATCAGCGTCAAGGTGTCGAAGCGCCTGACTCTGGGCGGCAGGGTCAATTACGACTATGTCAACACTACCGGCGCGGGCGTGGCCGGCAACGGCACCAACGAGGGCGGCTCCAATGTGGACGCCCGCTTCAACAAGCTCTCCCAGATTCTGAAATACCGTCCTGTAGCGAGCCTCCGCGGCAGCGACGAGGATATGCTTGCAGGCTACGACCCGCTGCTCGACGAAAACAACGACGCGCTGGTGAATCCTGTGCTCGGTGCCAATTCGGAGCGCGATGACCGCAAACAACGCACTTTCAACGCCAACTTCAACCTGAACCTGAATCTGGGCAAGGGATGGTCGTTCCGCAACACTACCGGTATGCGTCATCAGACGTCCGACCGCGAGCTTTACTTCGGCTCGGAGTCGATCATGGGACGACGCGACGGTGCGCACGGCACCGTCACCAAGAATGAATTCAGTTCATTCTCCATATCCAATGTGCTGAGCTATAACCACCGCTTCCGTAAGACGGCCCGACTGACATTCCAGGCCGGTCAGGAATACGTGTCGCGCACCACCAAGTCGCTCTCGGCTTCGGTGAGGGGGCTGCCTAACGACGATTTCGTCCTCAACGATATGGGCCTCGGTACTCCCTCGGCAATCACTTCGAGTTTCAATGACGACGACAAGCTGCTGTCTTTCTTCGGCCGTGTCAATTTCGACTACAAGAGCCGCTACATAGTTTCGGCCACCTTTCGTGCCGACGGCTCCAGCAAGTTCGGCAAAGGCCACAAGTGGGGCTACTTCCCGGCCGTCTCGGCAGCATGGCGCCTCAAGGAGGAGAAGTGGCTCGAGAACGTGCGATGGCTTTCCGACCTTAAAATCCGCGCCGGCTATGGCCTCGCGGGCAACAACAGGATAGGCTCCTACAACTCACTGACTCTGTTCAACTGGGTGCTTGCCGCAATGGGCGGCACGGTGTCGCCCGGCTATGCCGTGAAGACCATCCCGAACCCCGACCTGAAATGGGAGGCCAACAAGACCTTTAACCTCGGCGTCGACTTCGGGATGCTCAACCAGCGCATCACGGTATCGCCCGAGCTCTATGTCAACGAGAGCAACGACCTGCTGCTCAACGCTCAGGTGCCCCTCTCCTCGGGCTACAGCACCATGCTGCTCAATGCCGGCGCCACACGCAATATCGGCGTAGACATAGCCATCAACACCGTCAACGTCAGCAACCGCGACTTTTCGTGGCGCACGACGCTCAACCTGTCGCACAACAAGAACAAGGTGGTGCGTCTCACCGGCGAGGAACGCCAGCTCTACGAGGGCCGCTTCGGTTTCAACCAGAGCACGCACATCCTGGAGGTGGGCAAGCCGCTGGGCCAGTTCTACGGCTACATTACCGACGGCCTTTACCAGGTCGATGACTTCGACTATAACGATCACGCCAAAACCTATACCTTGCGCGACGGCGTACCTTACCACGGCAGCAGGACCTCCATCATGCCCGGCATGTGGAAATTCCGCGATGTCGACGGCAACGGCACCATCGGCGAGGAGGACAAGGTGGTGATAGGCAACGCATCGCCCAAGCTTTACGGCGGCCTGAACAACAACTTCTTCTACCGGAACTTCGACCTTTCGGTGTTCCTGACGTTCAGCATTGGCAACGACGTGCTTAACGCCACCAAGCTGGTCAACGCCAAGTCCGGTGTGCAGAATTCCAATGCACTGGCTGTATCGTCCAGCGCCAACCGCTGGATGACGATCAACGCCGCCGGCGACATTGTCACCGACCCCTCGGAGCTCGCCGCCCTTAACGCCGGCAAGACTATAGCCGCCTACTACGACATGGAGCAGGGCGACAACTACATCCACTCCTGGGCCGTGGAGGACGCCTCCTACCTCAAGCTCGCCAACATAACCTTAGGCTACACCTTCCCCGAGCGCCGCATCAGGCGTCTGGGCATGAGCAGGCTGCGCTTCTACTTCACGGGCAACAACCTTGCATGCCTCACGCGGTACACCGGCTTCGACCCCGAAGTGTCGACAATGCGCAGCGGCCTGACGCCCGGTGTCGACTTCGGTGCCTATCCCCTGAGCCGTTCCTTCATTCTCGGTCTTAACGTCACCTTCTAACGATCATGATTACCACAAAATTAAAAGCGATAATACTCCTGTCGGCCTCGGCTGTGGCTTTCGCATCCTGCGACGACATCCTGAAAGAGACGCCTTCGTCGGGCTACGACCGCGACAAATACTTCGTCAGCGAGGAGAAGGCTGAGGCGGCTGTACTCGGTGTGTATGCCGCGATTGCCGAAAACACGCATTACGGCTGGTACCAGATGGCACTTCCCGCATCGGACGACATGTACTTTACCAGCCGTACCAACAGCGACAATCAGATACACGATCTCTCCCACTATGCCGAAAATTCCGCCAACTCCTGGATTGAAACGCTCTGGCAGAAGAAATATCAGTCCATCGACCGGGCCAATCAGGCCATTCAGGGAATCGAGGGCATGAAGGGCTATGCCGGCGACACACGTCTTGTGCAGCTCGTGGCCGAACTGCGCTTCCTGCGTGCTTTCATTGCCTACGACCTCATTGTCAACTGGGGCGACGTGCCTTTCAAAACCACTCCCACCGAAAACTATGCCAGCGCTTTCTGCCCACGCCGCGACCGCGAGGAGATTTACGACATCATCGTCGAAGACCTCAGCTTTGCCGCCGACAAGCTGCCATGGACGGCCGCCGGCGCTCCCGAGCGTCCCGGCCAGGGTGCCGCACGCGGCATGCTCATGAGGGTGCTCATGCAGCGCGCCGGCTATAGCCTCTCGTCGGACGGCGAGCTCACACGGCCCGACAACAGCACGCGCATGGCGCTTTTCCGCGAGGTGCTCCGGCAGTGGAGCTATTTCGAGACCGAGGGACCGCACAACTTCTTCCCGGGCGGATTCGCTCAGTACTTCATGAATACTTCGGCCGGCGTTTCAGACTGTGTGGAGACTCTTTGGGAGATTCCCATGGTCCACGAACAGGGACGCCTCAACGGCAGCGCCTGGGGCATCTACAACGGCCCTGCTGTGGCCAATCCGGACGGCGTGCCGACGGCCGAGGCCGGCAATTACATGGGGCGTGCCAACGGATTCTTCTTCGTCGTGCCGGAATGGCAGGGCTTCTATGAGGACTCTGACGAGCGCCGCGACGTCACCATCTGCACCTACCGCTATACCTGGGACCAGGACAAGAAACAGCATGTCCGCAACAACCGTCCGAATACGAGCTGGTATCCCGGCAAATGGCGCCGCGAGTGGATGAGCCATGAGAGCTGGAACAAGAACATGAATTACGCCGATATCAATTTCTGCCCGTTGCGCTATGCCGACATAGTTCTGCTGGCAGCCGAGGCGGCCACCGAGACGGGCGACACACCCACGGCGTGGGATCTCGTCAACCGTGTGCGCACCCGTTCGGGCGCCACGGCGGTGACTCTCGGCAACTATGCCGCAGTCATGGCGCGCACCAAGGCGAAGCATACTCTGCCTTTCATTGACGACAGCTCGGAGGCGGGCAAGCTGCGCACGGTGCTTTACTTCGAGCGCGGCCTTGAGCTCGCTTTCGAGGGCCAGCGCAAGTACGATCTCATCCGCTGGGGTGTGCTCGGCCCGGCTCTGCGTCTCTTCGGCGAGGCTTCGGCCGTCAACGCAGGCAGCCGACTGGCATATCCCGCATGCCGCAATTTTATCGACGGCCGCAACGAGCTGCGTCCCATTCCTTTGAAAGAACTTCAGTCCAACTACTTGCTTGAAGGCAAGAATAATCCCGGTTTCTAAACAGCCTCTGATATATGAAATACCTCATTTTTACGCTGGCAGCGGCTTGTGCCGTAACTCTCAATGCCAAAACTCCTGACGCATGGTTCGACAATGCCGTTGATCGCGCCAAAACGCAGCTGACCGCTACGGCTGAATCCATCACTGAATACGGTGCCTTCCCTCGTTCGGTAAAGTCCGATTACTCTCTGGAGCAGTTATGCTCGCAGATGGAATGTACCGCCGCCGACTTCAAGCCGGAGGTTGAGATGATGGCGCATCCCACACCCGCCGACCACCGCAAGACATTCATGTGCAACTACGCCGACTGGACCAGCGGTTTCTTCCCCGGAAGCCTGTGGCTGACCTATGAGCTCACCGGCGACGGGCAGCTCAAGGCACAGGCCGCACGCTATACCAACATGCTCCTGCCTGTATCGAAGATGAAAGACACGCACGACCTCGGCTTCATGGCCGGATGCAGCTACGGCAACGCTCTGCGTCTGGCTCCGGCCGATACCATCAAGAGCGTGCTCGTGGAGACAGCAGCCAACCTGGCAGGCCGCTTCGACCCGACTATCGGCTGCATTCGATCGTGGGACTTCGGCCCCTGGAACTTCCCCGTCATCATAGACAATATGATGAACCTCAATCTGTTGTACACCGCTGCACGCCTGACCGGCGACAAGCGCTTCGCCGAAATCGCCACCCGCCATGCCGAGACCACACTGCGTAATCATTTCCGTCCCGACCACTCGTGCTTCCACGTTGTCAGCTACAACCCCGACGGCACCGTGGAGCGCAAACAGACATTCCAGGGCAAGAACGACAGCTCGTCGTGGTCGCGCGGGCAGGGCTGGGCGCTTTATGGTTTCACCGAGACCTACCGCAACACAGGCCGCAAGGAATTCCTCAGCCATGCGCGTGCCGTAGCCGACATGATTATCGCCCGCAATAACACGGACGACCTCATCCCGCTGTGGGACTTAGATGCCGCCGACGGTCCCGCGACGCCCCGCGACGCATCGGCTGCCGCCGTCATCGCTTCCGGCATGATTGACCTGAGCAAGCAGCTCAAGAACGGCGGCAGGAAGTATTTCGACTACGCCGAGAAGCTGCTCAAGTCCTTGGCTTCCGACAGGTACCTCGCCGCAGAAGGCTCCAACAACGGGTTTGTGCTGATGCACTCCACGGGCTCGTTGCCCCACGGTTCCGAGATCGACACGCCCCTCAATTACGCCGACTATTATTTCCTGGAAGCGCTGCTGCGCTATAAGGACGCGCTCGCGTCGCTCTGACATATCAAGCTTCCATAAACTGAGAACTCTCTGCCGCGCTCCCGATGAGCATGCGGCAGAGAGTTTTTTAGCAGCCTCTAAGTCTGTCTGAAATAAGTTTGAACGGGGTTACTCCCCTATGCTTCTCATGAGATTGAGCGCGTCGACATAAGCGGCTATTCCCTCGGCCACGGCACGGGCGTTCGACATTGCGTGTACCACGGTGGCCTGGTTGCCCGACACGTCGCCGCCAGCGAAGACGCCTTTGCGGGTTGTCATGCCGTAGGGAAAGTCGCGTGTGAGCACGTAGCCGTTGGTGTCTGTGTCGATGCCTTGTGTCGTCGACACTATACGGCTCGCGGGACGGCTGCCTACGGCGAGTATTACTTTGTCGGCCGGCAGAGAGAATCTGCCGCCTTCCTGAGTGCCATTGATGCATGTGATGGCTCCGTCGGCGTTGTGGCATATCTCGTCTATCGACGCGTTCCACATGAATCTGACGCCCTCGGCCACGGCATCGTCGTATTCTGCCTTCAGTGCGCTCATCCGGGTGATGTCGCGGTGGTAGACTATCGTTACTTCTCCAGCATCGAAGCGCAGCGCTGTGCGTGCGGCGTCGATGGCTGTATTACCGCATCCCACCACGTAGATTCTGTCACCCTTGCGTACCGGCACTTCGTCGCGGCCTATGAGGCCGGCGTTGAAGAGCCCCACGCGTCGCAGGAAGTAGATGGCCTGGCGCACGTTGTCGTTTTCAAGTCCGGCGATAGGAAGCTTGCGCGGCTTTCCGGTTCCGGTGCCTATGAATATGGCGTCGAAACCTTTGCCGAAAAGCTCATCGATGTTGATGTCGGGGCCTATTGTGACGCCAGTGGTGATGCGTACGCCCAGTTGCCGTATCTTCTCTATCTCGCTGTTGACTATATCCTTCGGCAGACGATACTCCGGAATGCCGAACATCAGCACTCCGCCTGCCTGCGGCTCCATCTCGAAGATTTCCACGTCGAAGCCTTTGCGGGCGAGCTCACCCGCCACGGTGAGGCCGGCCGGGCCGCTGCCAATCACGGCCACGCGGCCGCGGTCTTTCTGCACTATGGGACGGCGGGTGAGCGACATCTGTGTGTCGAAGTCGGCAACGAACTGCTCCAGCTTGCCTATGTTGACGTGGGCGCCTTTCTTGCCGAGCACACAGTTGCCCTCGCACTGTCTCTCGTGGGCGCATACCCGGCCGCACACGGCGGGGAGATTGCTCTTGGCGTTGATGATGCTCATGGCGTTGCCGAGGTTGCCCATCGAGAGCTCGTGAATCCAGTCTGGAATATCGTTGCCCACGGGGCACCCCTTTTTGCATTGGGGCACCTTGCAGTTGAGGCAGCGTTTGGCTTCGGCTATTGCCTCGGCCATTGTATAGGATGTATTTTCCATCAGATGTGATATTCGCGGAATGCTTCCATGGCTTCGTAGGAGGCGAGGCCGAGCGCGTCGTAGAGCCGCGCTGTGCTGCGGTTGCGGTCCTCGGCGCGTTGCCAGAACAGACGGGAGTCGTTGCCGAGGTAGGGCGCGCTCTCCATCTGCGAGGAGTGCTTGAGGATGGACTTGCGCTTATGCATCAGCTCTTCCGGGCTCATGGGCACGCACATCTCGATATCCTCGACAGGCCATTCGGCCCAAGCTCCCCGATACATCCACACGCGGCAGTCGTCGAGCCATGCGGCGCCGTCGCGTTTTGCCATATCGAGGGCGGCGAGCACGGCTTCGGTGCATTTGCGGTGGGTGCCGTGGGGGTCGGCCAGGTCGGCGGCCACGTATATCTGATGGGGCCTGACGGTGTTGAGCAACCCGGCCACTATGTCGATGTCGGCTTGTGTCATCGGCAGCTTCTCCACGCCGCCGCTTTCGTAGAAGGGCAGATCGAGGAAGTGTACACGCGTCAGCGGTATGTTGTTGAACGTGCATGCGGTGCGCGCTTCGCCGCGGCGTATGAGCCCTTTGATGGAGAGTATGTCGCGGCTGTCGGGCTCTCCGTCTTTCTTTCCGGCGAGAAATTGCTTCACTTCGGCGTATTTTGCCGAAATCATGTCGTTGTCAATGCCGAAAATCTGGTTGAAGCCGTTGATGAAGTGCATGAAGCGTGTAGCTTCTTCATCGGCGACGGCTATGTTGCCGGATGTTTCGTAGGCCACATGCACCTCGTGGCCTTGCCTGACAAGGCGGTTGATGGTTCCGCCCATGGAGATGACATCATCGTCGGGATGCGGCGAGAACACTACCACGCGCTTGGGGTAGGGTGTGGCGCGTTCCGGGCGGTTGGTGTCATCGGCGTCAGGCTTGCCTCCGGGCCAGCCTGTGATGGTGTGCTGCAGGTGGTTGAAGAGCAGGATGTTCAGCTCGTAGGCCGAGCCGTACTTTTGGGCGAGCGACATGAGCCCGGCCTCGTCGTAGTCGGCCGATGTGAGCTGGAGAATGGGCTTGCCGAGCCTGCGGCTCAGCCACACGGCGGCCGAGAAGGCCAGTTCGTCGGTCCAGTCTTCGGCTTTTTCGGGTTTTGAGTCCGGGTTGTATTTCTGCGCTGAGGTGATGCGGTCGGTATAATTGAATTCCATGCGTTTATTTCATTTCGGTATAAGAGACTTTGTCCATGTCGCCGTAGTCGAGGTTTTCGCCACCCATGCCCCAGATGAACATGTAGTTGCTGGTGCCGGCTGCGGCATGTATGCTCCATTCGGGGCTCATGACGGCCTGCTCGTTGTGTAGCCAGATGATGCGCTCCTGCTGAGGCTCGCCCATGAAATGGCACACGGCGTTGCCCTCGGGCACGTTGAAGTAGAAGTAGCACTCCACGCGGC
>ENA-UOJO01001215-UOJO01001215.1-human-gut-metagenome-genome-assembly--contig:-P57-NODE-1215-length-34168-cov-9.760795_pt1 | contig 34168 bp, 33 predicted proteins | sample MGYA00242351_ERZ723898 | MGnify/ENA metagenome assembly ERZ723898 | reverse complement strand
CCATTATCAACCCACCCCCATTAAAAAAAAAAAATTCCAAAAAAATTCCAAAAAAATTTCCAAAAAAAAAATTTCCAAAAAAAAAAATTTCCAAAAAGAAGAGGCGCCGGACTGAATTGAATCCAAAAGAAGTAGAGCCGTGACGCCTCCGACAGGAAGTGTTAAAGATTTTTCTCTCTAATAGTACCACCCTTTTTGCTTTTTGTAAACCGCCCCAAAGAAAAGGCGTCCAAGAAAACCAAGAACGCCGGAGAGAGCTTTAGTCCTTTATAGTCGTTCCCCTTATTATGCAATCTCTCTTTGCTTTTGTAAAGACTATTGACATTTAATTCCTCTTAGTTCATAATGTAGTTACAAAACCAAAGGAGAAATTTTATGGCACAACCAGTACAACCAAACGATAAAGCAGCTATGGATATTGTAGGCGGTAACAACGCGCAGACAACTCCTCCCCAAAGTCAGGATAACGCGACCGTTAATCAGACAAACAAAACAGAAAAAACAACTAAGACAAAATCCGTACCTGCTCATTACTTACTTAAAGTAGAAGGTACTGCTCTCATAGCAGGAAAAGAAACAGAGTATTCCGTTGAGTTAAGAGTCCCTGATTTGGGCGAAGGCAAAGGCGACGGTCATTATATGACTTTTGTTTTGAGTCCTGATAACGGAGAACTACTTTTCAAAGCGATAGCTAAGAAGTACAAGAGTTGCGAATCCATAAGACTTCATTCTTTGGTTGATAGAGTTTATGTCGATTCAACAGGGAAAGCAATTAAGTCAGCTCCTGCTACTGCTTCCGGAGAAAGCCTAACGGTTTCAAATATGAGATTGAATGAACTCTTGGATTATGTAACAACAATGAAGTATCCTATCAATACTGAACTTTACAACAAAGCGGATACTTTAAGAGAAGCCGTAATTCTTTACCAGAAAGATAGAGAAGCGTTCTTAGCGAAACAAACAGAAGACGAAAATAACTATCGTATTCAACAAGAAGCGTCTACGTTGAACGACCTGTAATCAGGAGGCATAGCCTATGGATTCTTCTGATAGACAACTACCGTCACTGGCGTCAGCCAAAAATGCGTATGTAGAACCTTATATCGTGTGGGAGAATGGACTTCCTGTTAAGAAACATAAGCTAGTTATTGCCAAAGAAGATATCCACGAAATGAAGATACATGCAGCGACGCAGATGTATCAAGGCGAGTGGGACCCGATAAATGAGTGTTACATTCCGGATAAGAGGTATGAAGGTCTATCCAAAATAGAAGTAGCCCAACACAAATTGATGGATAAGGCAGCAGCAGGCGATACGCAAGCCCTTCAACAAATTGAAAACAGAATATTAGGTATGCCTAAACAACAAGTTGAATCGCTCAACATAACTGCAACACTAGAGTCTTTCCTCGAGAATGTTGCTAATAAAGAAGGTATGAAGTTTGCTCCTGATGTCGATTCGTCCGACATCCTTGAGGGGGAAGTTGTTGGTTCTTCCCCTTCTCCGGAGCTTCCTGTGGAAAGATTGGATATATAATGGATCAACATGCTCTTGAAGAAATCTATTTCAAATTAGCCAACGACTTGCCGATGTATGCTCGCAACTGTCTAATTATTGCTGATAAGTCGGGCAAAGAACGTCCTTTTATTTTTAATAAAGCACAAATATATCTACACGGCAGAATCGAGGACCAAAAGAGAAGAACAGGGAAAGTCCGCGTTCTTATTTTGAAGGGTAGACAACAAGGATGTTCCACCTATACGGCAGCAAGGTTCTATCACAAGGCTGTGTTCAACAAAGGACAATCTGTATATATTCTTTCGCACGAAGGGGGTACAACTCAAAAACTTTTTAACATAGTTAAGAGATACCACGAGAATGTCCCCGAGCCAATGCGTATGACCGTTGTAGAGGACAACTCCAAATCTTACAAATTCAAGAATAATTCAGTTTATTCTGTCGGTACAGCGAGAAACAAGAATACCGGGCGTGGGGGTACGGTTCAATTATTCCACGGGTGCGTGCATGAGGATTCCTTAGTCGTGCTTGCGGATGGTTCTACTAAAACTATGAGGGATATTGAAGAAGGCGATTTAGTTATAACGTCTTCTGGGAAAGTTGCTCTTGTAACATTGAAAACAAATACAGGGGTTAAACAAACCTACGAGATAAAAACTTGGCTGACTAATGAGAGTATAAAGGTTAGTAAAGATCATAAGATTTTAACACAAAGAGGATGGGTAAAAACAGAAGATATATCCAAAGACGACTACATTCGACTTCCTGAATTTACTTTGAATAATGCCAGAAAATTCTATGACTTTACTCTGAAAAATTTGCCTAAGAAACAAAATCAAGGAACTAGACATAGAGAATATGCTAGAGTGCCTTTGGATTATAATTTCGGATATTTATTGGGGTATTACTTAGCGGAAGGGCATTTGAAGAAACAAAGTAAAGAGCCTCGCAGACTTTGCCACGTTCAATTTGCGTGCCACGAAAACGAAAACTTTTTCGAAAACATAAGACCTCTAGTAGAAGAATTTTCAACTTCGGTGAAAGAAAAAGTAACGCCCGGTACTCACAGAAAAACGATAACTTGCTATGGGACATTCTTAGCAGAAATGATTAATAGTATCTGCGGAAGGGTTGAGGATAAGCGCGTGCCTTCTTGGTTCTTCAATACCAATAAAGAATTTTTATCAGGAGTTTTGAGAGGGTACTTCGATGGGGACGGGTCTAAAACAGACGATACTCAGACAAGGGCAACCTGCATACGCGAGCGCATTATTAGGCAGATGAAAAGAATTGCTCTTGCTCTCAAATTAGGCGTTCCCGGTCTGTCGTATCACAGCAATAGGGGAAGATACGATGAAGACAACGCCCCAGCATTCGTTATGTCTTTAAATGGTTTTTCGAATAGAAGGTTCAAAGGTGAGGATATACCTTTTGAACATTTCGAAAAAAACAGTAAGTATAAGCGTATAGACGGGAAATGGTACGTTAAAATAAAAAGCATAACCCCTGCTGATGTAGCCACAACTTACGATATAGAGGTAGGGCACAACGACCACGATTTCGATACGCCGATAGGTATCATATCTAATTCGGAGTGTGCATTCTACGAGAATACAGACGAATTACAGACGGGTTTGTTACAGTCTATTGCTGATATGCCAGGAACAGAAGTTATCCTCGAATCTACGGCTAATGGGTTAGGAAATTTCTTCCATCAAGCTTGTATGGCAGCGCTTAAAGGCGAGGGTGAATATGAGTTGATATTCATTCCTTGGTTTTGGCAAGAGGAGTATTCGGCCCCTACTCCGGAGGGTTTCACTTTAACCGAAGATGAACGAAAACTTAAAGAAGCCCACAATCTGACAGACGAACAGATTTACTGGCGTAGATTGAAGATAATTGCTTTTGGGGCAGGCGGAGAATGGAAATTCCAACAAGAATATCCTTGTACCGTTCATGAAGCCTTCGTATCATCAGGCGTGTCTATGATACCTGCTGAACAGATATTGGCGGCTCGTAAGCGTCGTGTTGAAATTGATATCGAACATCCGATGATTTTGGGTATTGACCCTTCGAGAACTCACGACAGATTTGTTATCGTTCCGCGTAGAGGTCGTAAGATGTATGATCCGGTTATTGTTAATCCGAAAGAATACGGGGAAATCAAAACGGAGATTGGGGCAAGAATTATTCTCGATGTCTATAACCAATATAAACCGGAGAAATGTTTTATCGACGTAACAAAAGATTGGGGCGTCTATGATTTCCTAGTTAATTTAGGCTACGGGCAAGTATTTACTCCTGTTGTATTTTCTTCGGGAGCAGTCCGTAAGGACTTGTATATGAACAAACGCGCTGAGATGTTAATTGAAGTTAGGGATTGGTTTGATGGAAACGAAGTCGATATCCCCGACCGCGACGACGTTCAGTCTGATATTGCTGCGATACCTCTGCCTAAACAGAGTGCTGGGGCAAAGTGGTTTATAGAGCCTAAAGAAACCATAAAAGATAAGTATGGATTATCCACGGATATTATGGACGCCTTAGCCTTGACTTTCGCATTCCCGGTTCGCTATAATAGACCTATAGAAACCCAAGACGAATTTAAACGTAAGGGCTTCTCGAGAAAACCCGATAGTAAAGGTCTGACAACTTATAAACGGGCGAAGGCTAACGGAACTCAATTTGGTAGAACACAAATAAGGTAAAGCGTATGGCGGTAGGGACAGCATTATTCGTAGGTGCAAGCACTCTGGTAGGAGCAGGCGTTGGGGGTACTATATCCAAGGCGCAGGGTGGTTCTTTCTGGAAAGGAGCACTTCTGGGCGGTCTTACCGGGGCAGCCACAGGTGGTCTTGGTGCTGCCGGTGCTGTCGGTGCAAGCGGAACTCTTACGGGTCTTACAGGTTCAGCCTTAGCGAAAGCGGCAGCTCCGATAGCATTAAATACGGCTATGAGATCCGGTTCTGTAACTAGCTTAGCGGGTATGACAGGAATAACAGGGGCTAAATCTTCCAGCGGTTTATCTAAATCTGCTGTTGAAAATATGGCCGCTTCTAACTATTCAAAGAGCCAAGTCAGCCCTTTATCCATATCGCAATTACAACAAGGTAATCAAAACATATACGGAACATTCGGCAACAGTACTAGCACTTTTACTCGTGCCAGACTGTTGAACACATAAGGAGATATAGGGGATGGGTATTTTAGCAATCTTAGGAGGAATAGGAGCAGCACTCGGGGCAACCGCAGGAACAGCGGGAGCTGTAGCAGCGGGTACCGCAGCGGTAGCTGGTATCGCCGGTGCGGGCGTGGCGGCAGGGGCTACCGTAGCCAACACAAGCGCTAAAAGAAAACAAGAGGCTGCAGCTGCGGCTCAGCAGCAACAGGCTGCGTCGGCACAACAGGCAGCTGGAACTACGCCCATGTCAAGAGAACAACTCTTACAAGGAAACCAAAACATATTAGGCAATACGAGTTCAACGTCTACGAATACCGTTCGCGGGCGTTTGGTAAACGTATAGGAGTTTAGAAAGATGGCAGATGTTCAAAGAATTTTAGAATATTACAAGACTCTCCAATCGGAAAAACAATTATATCTTCCTGTTTTCGAAACGCTTAACCAATTCGTGCGATTGAGAAAACAAAGTTTTATAGGCGAGTATTTACCGGGAACATTTCTGACAAGTGGAGAAATTTTCGACGCTACAGCCATAAACGCCAATTCTATAATGTCAGCGGCATTAATCGGGAATATGTGGCCTAACGGTGCCCGTTCAATACGTATCGTCAAGCCTGATTCTTTGGGCAACACGACAGCCATCGAAAACTATTACAAGACTATTTCGCAGATTGCAGCAGAAAAAATGGACCACCCAAAGGCGAGATTATCCCTTGCTATCAACGAAGACATGAATGACTTAGGGGCTTTCGGTACTTGCGGTATAGCCGTATTCGCTAACAAAGGGAACAAAGATAATCCCTTGTCTTATAAAGTGTGGGACGTAAAAACAATGTCTATCGATGAGGACGCAAACGGAATTGTCGATACTATTTGTAATGAATTCTCTTTGACAGTTCGTCAAGTAGTAGAGGAGTACGGGTTAGATAAATGTTCCGAACAAGTACGGAAATTGTACAAAGACGGTAAATACCAAGAAAAAATATCCATCCTTCATGCTATTATGCCAAGACCTTTGGCAGAACAGAAAGAGGGGGGTAATACTAATAAAGGCAAGAAAGTAGCTTCTTATCATATTGAAATGAAATCAAATCACCTGCTAAGAGAAAGCGGCTACGACTCTATTCCGGTTGTCGTAAGTAGATTTTATAAAGTACCTGGGGAAAAGTACGGAAGAAGTCCAGCTATGCAAGCTATCCCAGATATATTAGAACTTAACGCAGTTCGTGAGGGCAAAATGCTTGCTACTGAAAAATTGATGAGTCCGCCTTTAATGGTATTGGATGACGGCACTCTAGGGGCTGGGGAAATTGACGATAGCCCAAATGGGGTTACTGTTGTTAATGTTTCCGGTAGAATTTCTAATCAAGATCCGATTAAACCATTATACACAGTTGGAGAATTACAAAGTGTAGAAAACCACACCGAACAATTAAGACAACAAATCACACAAGCATTCTTCATAGACAGACTTCTCGATTTGAATAACGATACCCGTATGACTTTAGGGGAAGCACAGATTAGAAATAGAATCAGGGGCGAAAGCTTGACCTCTATTTTTGATAGGCAAGAACTGGAGCTACTCGTCCCATTAATCGACAGATCTATGGGAATCCTACTGGACGAAGGACTACTAGGCGTTAAGGATGGCTCAGATGAACAAATAAAACAAGAGGCGAATGGGCAAAGAGTTTTAACTATTCCTCCGGAAGTTCAAGATTTAATTGATTCAGGGCGTGAATGGTATAAGATACAATTTATTTCTCCGGCTAAGCGTATGCAACAAGCAGAGGAATTACAAGGTATTTATGCTACAATGGAAATTGCTGCGGGTGCTGCTCAATATGACGCAACCGTTTTGGATTGGATTAATAAGGACGTAATGCTACGCAGGGCTACAGAATTAAGCGGTGGTCCTTCCGAACTTATTAATTCAGAGGACACTGTTTTAGAAGTTAGACAAGCGAGAGCCGAGCAACAAGCAGCGTTAGCAGAACAAGAAAGAATGAGAAACGAGTCAGAAGTAGCCCGAAATATGGCTCAAGCTCAAAGTATGGCGGTGCAAAGTGGAATATAGAAAAAATCTAGACACAGTCAAAAGAAAAGAAGATATCAACAAGAAAGCGGAAATCTTGAATAACCTAAAGAAGCAAAGCATTATAAGCCTTGCTTCTAATGAGGACGGAAGACTATTCTTGTATTTCATGATGAAAGATTGCGGCTTCGGTGAAACAAGTTTGATTTTTTCAAAAGATAACGAGATAAACCAAGATGCGACTATAGTCAACGAAGTATTAAGAAGATACTATCTAGGAGTCAGAAGACTTATACCTACCGAGTTATTGAAAGAAATCGAGTATCTCGATATAAACAAAATAGTACAAGCACAAATTGAAAAAGGAGAAAAACAATGACGGAACCAACGAACCAAGATTTACTTAACCCACAAGGAGAGCCAAACAATCAGCAACCCGCCGGATTTAATATTCCGGAAGAATATGCTAATCATCCCGCTTTACAGGGCATACACGATATGGATGGATTACTAAAGAAAGTAGTAAACCAAGAAGCATTAATTGGAAAGAAATATATCGGTATTCCCGACGAGAAATCTTCTCCGGAAGAAATAAATAGATTTAGGGAGGCATTCGGTGTTCCTGTGGATTACAAAGACTACAGCATAGAAGCTTCTCCGGAGATAAAACAATTATACGGCGAGGACGACCAGAAAGTTTTGGATGAGTTCAAACAACTTATGCACTCTGCTGGATTAAGTCAGAACCAAGCTCAACAGGTGAGAACAGGATATGATAAAATCGTTAGTGGTATTGTTGAGCAAAGAAAAGCGGAACAAGCAAAATTGGATAACGAATTCGAGCAAATGGTCGTAACTAACTTTGGGGATAAGAAAGAAGAAAAGATACAGATAGCTCAAGACTTTATACAGAAGCACGTATCAGATAACATGAAACCTTATCTACCTCATGTTCTTCAAGACAATAAGGCTTTGATTGTTATTGCGGATATGGCGAATAATTTATACCCAGATTTAAAACAAGAAGATTTGAGAAATATCCCAGGCGGAACTCCTAGCGGAATTTCTCCTGCTTCTGTAAGAGCGAAAATGCAGGATATCATCGCCAGTAAGGCTTTCCAAGATAAGAGAGATCTTGGGCACGAGCAAGCTGTTCAAGCTTTACAAGAGCAAGCAAAATTACTAGAACAAATTTCCAAATAATTGCGTAAATGAAATATACTCCAATTTTTCTAGGTATTGACTTACGGCGTCAATACCTTTATTATTGAATTAGATACGACATAGCGGGTAGCGGGAAACCGTCCGCGGATTATAGTAAACTATACGGCGACGACCACGATACGGTCTAGGTCTATGTCCGAGAGGGTAGCATAACCGATGTCTGAAAGTAATAAATAAGAAAAGGAGATTAAAACAATGCCAACTTACGGAGCAGAAACTTACAACATAGTTGCATTCGACGCGGTTGTGCAACACGAGTTCCAACAAATGACTTCTAAGTTATACCCTTATGTTAAAGTCGAAATGTTGGACGCAGCTCAACAAACAATTGATGGGTTAGATTCAATCGAAATGAAGGCTACTAATGGTTTATACCAACCGATAGTATTCGACAAAATCAACCACACAAGACGTGGTGTTGGTAGAAAAGAGTATGCGGTAGACCTACCTATCGACGACAAAGAAGCTAGAGTAATCTTAGTGAACCAAGCTACTGAATACGCTAAAGCTATCGTAGCAGCAGCTCAAAGACAAATCGATAGAATTATCGCTGGAGCTTTCTTTGCTGATGTTCAAACTTGGCATACTGAATCTAACGGCGTATCAGTTCCGGACGCTACATTATTAACTTGGTTAAATGACGGTGGCGTTGAAATTGACGCTAAAGCTGGTTTAACTTACGCTAAGATGGTAGAATCTAAACGTAAATTCGTTAATGCTTCTGTGTCTTTAGAAGATAACCAATTCGTATTCTGTGGAACAGGCGACGAAATGGAAGCCTTAATGAACGAAGAAAAATACATCAGCGACAGATATTCAGACCAAATGGTAGTAGATAAAGGTCTATTAGTAACAGCGGGTGGTACAATTTGTAAATTCTTTGCAGCAGGCGACCCATTACCTGTTATCGGATTGAATGCTGACGGCTACAGAGAATGTGCTATCTTCGTTGCTGGTGGTATCACTCTTGCTATTAACAAGAATATCACTATCGAAATCAAAGATAGACCAGACTTACGTGGTACAAAACAAGTTTCAGCAGTTCTTTCTATGGGTGCTGTAAGAAACAAAAAAGGCGTTGTTCAAAAAGTCTTAACAACCGTTAAGTCCTAATAACGCAACTTAAGTATTACTCGATAAATCACAATAAGGAGAAAAATAATGGCAAAAGTAGATGTATATACTAAAGAAGCACAAAGAGCCGTTTACACTTCTGCTCTTGTTAATGGCGGTCAACTTGTTGCTATCTCTACAAAAATAGAATGTGGAACAGGCGATTCAGCAGATTCTGTTTACAGATTTGCTAAAGATATCGACTCTAACTTAATCCCATTTAAGTTATGGATATCTACTCCGGCTATAGCAAGCGGAACAGCTAAAATCGGTATTTATAAGCCAAACGGTGGGGCGGCAGTTGCCGACGACGCTTTAGACTCAGCAATAGACTTGACAACGGAAAAGAAAAACATAGACGGTTTAACAGCTATCACAACAGGTAATCAACAAAAAACTTTAGCTGAATTAGCTAATATTGAAGCGGCTGATTATCCTGCTGTTGACTTAGGCTTTAAAATTTCCGAAGCGGCAGCAGCTGGAAAAGTAATCGACGTAACAGGTATTTTCCTAAAACCTTAATGATATTTTAATAGGAGATAAGCGATGGGTAAGTTTACTACTAGGGTTGATATATGCCAAGCTGCGGCTATGAAAGTCGGGGCACAGGATATTACAAGCGTAGAGAATCCGAAAACGGTAACTGAAAGTCGCTTATCTTTTTTATACGATCAGACAAAAAGATATGTGCTTCGCGAGGGTATTTGGAATTTCGCACAAAAAATTGTAACGTTACCAAGTTTATCCGAAGAAGTACCGGAAGGTTTTTCTAAAGTGTTCGCCTTACCCAACGATAATGTTCGGTTTATGGGTATTATCGTTAATGGCGAGTATGTTGTTCCCGATACTGATTTGTACATGCTTGCTGATAATAAAATTTATTTCAAGAATTTTTATTATGTAGGCGATACTCTAACTTTGAAATATATTAGAGATATTAACGAAGTAAGAAAGTTTGACGATTTATTCGTTGCGTCTTTCGTGCTAAGACTTGCTTATGAATTAGCGTTTGCTGAAACACAAAAGTCTGCGCTGACGAATAGACTTCTTGAAGAATATGCGGCTTCTATCATTCAGGCTAAAATGGTAGACGGGCAAGAGCAGAAGCCTAGGAGAGTTAGCCGTAGCAGATGGCTTGCCGCCAGACGTTCTATTGAGTCAACAGGCATAGCCTTACCTTGGAGAATTTAAATTGGGCACAGTTACGAATACATACAATAATTTTATTGGCGGGGAATTATCATCCGAAATGTCTGGTAGGTATGATGTCCCTGTTTACAATAAAGGGGCTAAGATATTACGAAATTTTATTATTCGTACGCAAGGTCCTATTACATTCAGACCGGGTTTTGAATTTATAACCAATACCGCCGAGAATAAAACAGCGGTATTAAAATCTTTTGTATTCAACGATGATTTGGCTTATGCTCTGGAGTTTACCGAAAAGAAAATCAGGTTCTATAAAGACGGTGCTTTGGTTCTGAACAGCGAGGGAAATCCGTATGAATTGGCTACCCCCTATTTAGAGGCGGACGATTTATCTAAGATACAGGTTGCGTCTACCGCGGATATTATGCACATCTGCCACCCTAAGTACAAGCCGAGAAAGCTAATAAGAAAAGGGGACGCAGACTGGGGATTAACAGAAATATCGGGAACAAATTTTCCTTTTACTTCCGGGGGCAATTACCCTAGGGCTGTTGCTTTTGCGCAAGGACGTTGTTGGTACGGTGGAACGGATAACGCGATAGATAAAATTTGGGCTTCTAAAGGACCGGATTCGAAAAAAGGTGAATACTTTTTCGATGATTTCACTACTGGGGGGAGCGATACGTCAGCAATGACATTTATTCTTACTCCTCCATCGGGTAAGGTAGAAGCTATCGAGTGGATAGTTTCTAACAATAAATTCTTGCTGGTAGGAACTTATAGTGGAGTTTCAAAATTAACCGGAGGCAGCGACGAGGCTGCGGTCACTCCTTCGAATATTAACGTAAGGCAGATTACCGATTACGGGGTGTGCTCTGCGCTCCCTGCGTCTTTAGGCTCGAGTACTTATTACGCCCAGCGTAACAGGCTTAAAGTACGCGAGATTAAATACTATTTAGCCGAGGACGCCTATCTATCAGAAGATAAGAATTTAGTTTCTACAGAATTAACAGGACCAGGTATCAAAGAAATTACTTACACGCAAGGCGAACCCGATGTTGTGTGGGCTACTTGTGTTGACGGTATTCTAATCGGCATGACTACCGATAAAACAGAAGGTATCAATGGATGGCATAGGCACTATCTCGGCGGCGATGGTTTTGTAGAGAGTATAACTTCTATACCGAGAAAAGGAAACCCAGACCAACTCTATGCTGTTATCAGAAGAAAGATTGATGGCAAAATAGTTAGGTACGTAGAGTTTTTAACTGACGAGATAAAACTTCCTTTGCTCGTAGATTTTTATACCGGGGACGAGGAAGCGGACAAAGAAAGATGGTACAATGCTATTTACCAAGCGCAACTAGAATATAGATTTTTGGATAGTTGTGTTTCGTATTATGGAAACGACTACGCTACTAAAGGAATAACTATCGAGCTGACAGGAAAACCTAATGAAGTTAGCATAAAGGCGAAAGAAACTGAGGAAGTTCCCGACTCAAGTCTTTTCGAACCTACGTGGGTAGGCAGGCAAATATGGGGTGAGTATGATTCGTTAGGACACGGCGGTGGCAGATACAGAATTAAAGAAGTAATTAAAGACCCCGCAACCGAGTTTTATAATGAGGTCATAGTGCAGGTATTAACGCCCGCTGATGTAGATTCTTTTGGTGTAGGAAAATGGTATCTGACAACAGATATTCTCCAAAATTTGGATCACCTAGAAGGAAAAACAGTTGGGGTCTTTGCGAGCGGACAAAGCCACCCGGATAGAACAGTATCGGGCGGTCAGATAGAATTAGACGCACAGTATCACGTTATACATGTAGGATTAAAGTATGTAGGTATTTATCATAGCATGGATATCGAATTAGGCGGAGGAAGAACAGGGAGTCAGTCCACGCTCGGAACTCGTAAGAGATTACAACGTATAGACGCAAAATTAAAAGACACTCTCGGCGTAAAATTTGGCACAAGTATTTATAATGTTAGTCAAATCAATTTTGCTGATACGGAGCAAAGACTGGGTATGCCACCAAGACCTTTCAGCGGTATCAGAGAGATACCTCTTAAGAGTGGATTTAACAATGGTGGGGTTCATGACACAGAAAACTATCTAGTTATAATTCAAGAAGAGCCACAACCTTGTACTATACAAACAATTAATATGCGAGTGGAGGCGACAGATGAGTAACATAAGAGCAATTCCTTTCAAAAAAGAACATATCGAACTTGTCGAGATTAGGGAACGTGAAAAAGATATGTTACAAAAATTTGGAGCGTCTGAACAGCGTCTTGCTTTTTTGGAGGCTACCCATTGTGCTGAAACTTTAATTTATAAGGGAATAGTTCTTGGGGTAGTCGGCTTCATAGAAATTACGCCTAAAGTTTTTGAGGTATTTTTATTTCCTTCTATATATGTTTACGAGAATAGAATTGCATTTGCTCGCTTAATGAAGTATTATAAAGAAGAAGCCATTGTCCATTATGACTGGCATAGGCTACAAATAATAACTCCCGACGATGAACTTCATAAGAGGTGGGCTTCCTTCCTCGGATTTGAACAAGAGGGAGTTTTAAGGAAATATGATTATAAAGGCGAAAACCATATTATGTGGTCGGTAGTGAGGTAACAAATGGGTACAAGCGCAGCATTATCGGTAGGCGGATTAGCAGCAGGGGGATTAACTTCCCTTATAGGCGGTGCCATGAATATGAAGGCAGCGTACGCCGAAGCTTCTGCGTTACGGACAGACGGGGATTGGACTTATTATGATTCCTTAATGGAAGCGTACCAAGTAGAAAATGAAGCCAGACTCTTTCAAGAATCTCAAGTCATGAAGTATGTAATGTCGGGCGTATCTTTACAAGGAACACCTATGCAGGTTTTGGATTATACAGCCAGACAATCCCAAATGGAGATAGACCACATTAAGTCCAGCGGAGAACGCAAAAGACAACTTGCTTATTTGAAAGCAGGATACCTAGAAAGTGGGGCTAGAGCACAGCTTACGCAAAGGGTAGGAAATACTCTTATTTCTGCTGTGAGCGGTTTATCTAAAGCAGCACAAGGTGGCATATTTGATTTTGGTAACAGTTCAAATTTAGATAGTATAGGCAGTGGAACGAAAACGACTATTGAGTACGATTATACTGGAAACTTATCGGGGTTAAGCTAATGGTTAAAGTAGGATTATATGAAGCAAGAGGTTTAGCGAAACAGGCTGTGGGTACTCCCGGAATAGATAAAACGGGGGCTATAGTAGAAAATTTCGGCGGGGATTTATTAAAAGCTACAGATAACTATATACAAGCGGAGAATGCGAAAATTAAAATTGCCAATAACATTCTTGCCGAAACAGAAAAGATAAAATGGGAAAACGAATTATTTAATCAGGTCGAGCAAGCGAAACAAGATCCGAATAATATAAATAACCCAATGGGGTTAGCGGATTCTATTTTTAATACAGCTCAGGACTCCGCTTCTTCTTACGCTAAGACTATCTCAAACCCGAGAGCTAGAGAGATGTTCTTGCAGAAATCCGTATCTACGATAGACCAAGCTCAAACGGCTATGAGAAGATGGGCGTCAGACCAGATTACCACAAATGCTTTTATTAGTGTAAAAGAAGGTATCGACGCTATCAGAATGCAAGCGGGAAAGATGAAAGACCCAGCAGGTTTTAACGGATTAATGTCGCAAGGTGAAGCTTTGATTGTGAATGCTGCCCCTGTTATCGGGGCGGGGAATGCGTACAAACTTCGTACCGAAATGAGAAAAGGCATTGCCGAAGATTTCATATATTCTAAAATAGACAGCTCTCCAAATACGGTAAAAGCTTACTTGCAAAGTGGTATGTTCGACGGTATCTACGACGAGAAAGAAAAACTCAGGATAGAGAAAACAGCCGACTCGTTGATAAAAAGAAATGAAGTTAAGCAGAAAGCAGCAACAGCAGTTCAGGCTACAGACGGGTATCAGACTTTGCTGAATAAAGCTTACAGCGGGAATATTTCTTTGATGGAAGTTAACAGCGAAATCCGCGGAGCGAGGATAAATGGGGTACGAAAAGACTCTAAGCAAATGCAAAATCTGATACGCTTACGCGACGCTGTCGTGAGCACTGGCGGTTATAGGTATGCTACTTCCGATAGCTTGGAGGCGATAAATCAAATTGACAAAGTTTTTGGGTTAATTGAAAATACAGGAACTAGCAAAGACCCGAATTATAAATTGAAAAATGCTACGCTTAACCAGTTGCAGGAAATGCAGGATATTCTTGACGAAAATAGTATTTATCTTACTGAGTCAACTTTAAAGAAAAAATATGAAGTTTTAAATCAGGCTTGGGAAAATCACGTTAAAAATAACCAGTATGTCAGCAAGAAAATAGGAATATTCCAAACTAAGGGGTTTCCTGTTGACGAGTATAACACAGGTTTACGCGACGGATATAAATACTGTAATACGAATTATAAAGGGGATAGGGCTAATCAGGCGAAAAGGATATTTTCCCAAACATACAATTTGTATTATGATTATGAAAGAAAACAACCGGGTTATACTTATCAAAAATTTTTGCGAAAAGTTAAGAACCACGTAGATAGCGTTATGAATGAGGGCTAACCATGAATGCACAAGGACAAGACAAATTACTATCAGCAATAGATAACCCAAGCGTAGGTTATGTCCCTGGTGGTTTTGATGGCAGAACTTTCTCTGCTGATTACTATGACGACGATTTTCGCAGATTTAAAATGAAAAAGTATAAAGACTCCGCAGAGCCGTTTCAGTCTGGCGGGTACGAGGAACTTGGTTACAAATCCCAAGACGAAGAAGATAGAGCCGAATACGAAAAGAAAGTATCAGACTTTGCTAATTCAACAACCAGATTGAATAAAATTCAGAATACGCATATCCCTTTGGCGTGGTCTTTGCGTAATATAGATAACGATAAATCCAGGATGGCTTTGGACGCCTTGAATGGCAAAATGGAGTATAGCGAAGTACAAAAAAGATATAATGATGATTTATTCAAATTGTCTGTAAAATATGGGGTAAACCCGGAGGACATTCAAGAATGGCAACAACGCGATTGGCGTGGGGCTATCACGGGAACTACCGAAGTTATTAACGACGTGAGAGATGTCGGGATTAAGGCAGGGATAGGGGCGTCTATCATCACAGGTATTTCCACCGCTATCGGTGCAGGTATCGGTTTATTGGGGGGTGCTGGCGGTGCGGCGGCAGGAGCGACAGCGGGTAGCCAAGTCGGTATGAAAATAGCGGGCAGGACTATTTTCCCTGTTGCTGTTTTCCAAGATACTTTTGTGAAAGAAGCAGGTAATATGGCTGCTAACTATATGGAAGCTAACCCTAATATGACAGCTCAAGAAAAAGAAAACTTGAAGAAAGCTGTTACCGGGTACGGTATCGGGTCAGCTTTATTGGAAGCAGGTATGGCTGAATTTCTGGGACCTTATATAGGAAAAACAGCTTTAGCAATTCCGGGTATCAAAAAAGTTGCAGCCCCTATGCTATCGAAAGCTGCGGAAACTTCTTCAAAACAATTTAGTAAATTTCTTTCTACCGAAGCAGGAAAAGAATTTTTAAAAGAAACGGCTAAAATTACAGGTGCTGAAATAACAACAGAGGAAGCCCAATACTTTTTAGAGTTAGCAACTACCGAATACGTAAGAGCTAACGCTGAAATGGAGATTGAGCAGAGAATAAAAGATTTAAAATCAGACCCTAATAAGAATGCGCAGAACCTAAGTAGATTTAAAGCTAGTATAAATCCGGAAGACTATCGAACCAAACTTAGCGATAAAGAGCAGAAAGAGTTTGATAAGTGGGCTAATGAGATGAGAAAAAGCGGGGGCATACATCCGCAAGATAATTTCCAAGACTACGATATGCAGGGGTTTTGGAAAAACGAGGTATTAAAGAAAACTAATCTAGCCGGGGGTAACGTAGAAGCTCACTTCACAGATAAATACAAAATGCCAAATCATGCTTCTTTTAGTAACGAAAGTATGTACGCCATTGGTGCGAATGCTAGATACGCAGGCAGATGGGAAGGTGACAAGTTCATAGCCCCTACTTTGGAAACCCCAGACGCAGAGATAGCTAGGCTACAAAACGAGTTAGATTCGCGCAGAGCACAGAAGCAAACTCCGCAAGATATAGCAGCAGGTGCTAAACAAACAGCTCTTGCTACTATTCAGGCTACGATGTTGCTTGCTCCTATCGGTGCAGGTGCGTCTGTCAAAGCTCGTGTGCATAATCAGATAGCAAATAATATCAACGAGCAAATAGATTCGATAGATACTAAAGCAGGACTTGTACCAGAGAATCAGCAAACGCAGGTAGAAACTCAAACCGAAACGCCTGTTCTCGAGGGCAGAGTCGAAATGAACAATCTTGAGGAAATGACACCTCAACAACTTCAAAAGTCTTATGCTGAACAGAATTTAAAAATAAAAGATTTGGATAGCCAAATTGCTTCTAGCCAAGCACGTATTGAAAGTGCTGTCGACTTAGGATTAGAAGAAACGGAAGTTACTCAGTTAAAACAACAAGTATCAGATTTGACAAAACAGAAAGAAGTCGAAACCGAATACTTAAAGAAAATCGGAACTGAAAGAGCAATTAAGCGGGCTACCGAAGAAACAAACGCTAAGTTAGAAAAAGTAAATCAGAATATCGAAAAGACTAACGCCGATATTGAGTCTGTTCAAGAGAAATTGAAAGAAGCTAAGGAAGCGGGAAAACCTACCGATGTTCTTGAAAAAAGATTAGAAGGATTAGAAACTAAGTTAGCTGGGCTTGAAGTTAATCAGGAGTCTTTGCTGCAAGACCAGGTAAGACTTACAAAACGTGTCGGATTAGATAAAGTTTTTGAAGGAAAGAAAACGACAATCGCGTCAACTACTCTTGCTAATATAGAAGCTAGAGCGGAAGAAGCTACCGCTAAAGCAGACGCTAAAGCCGCGACTAAAATAAATAAAGTATTAGAAAAGGCAGCGACTGACAAAATCAATGCTCTTATCAAGAGTGAACGCCAACAGGCTAATAAATTCGTTGGTGGCTATATTCAGGGTACTAAAGAGCAAATTAAAGAAACAAAGGATATACGCAGAACTCTTTACGAAACTTTGAGAACAGCAGGCATTAAGAAGAAAGAATTGACGAAATTCGACTCTATATCTAAGAATATAGTAACTGTTCAGGATTTAGCGGCTAACCGCGAAAAACTTGTTGAAAAGATTAAAGAAGTTTACGAGGACAGAAACAAAGAGATAGCCTTAAAGGTTACAGAAAAATTAAGAAAATTGGCGAAGCCTTTAAAAGCAGGTAAGACGCCTAAAGGTAAAATGACCGCCGATATTCAGAATAAAGTAAACAGATTATTCTCGTTTACGAAAAGAGGATTATTCGAAACAGGCTTAGATATAAAAGCGCTATATGAACGCTTCGGACAAAACCCGAACCAAGAATTAAATACCGAAGAAAAAACTACTCTTATCAATGACGAAAAGAATAATATTATTCTAGCCAACCAAGCTGAAATAAATAGCTTAAAGTCTGATAAAGAGTTAAATAAAATCAAATGGGAAGGCAACAATTTAAAGAGAGAAGGACGTTTGTCCGAAGACACTCTTATTGCTAATGTCAAAGATTATCAAGCTCTTAAACCGGAAGCGATTAACGAGCAAGAGCAAACTTCTTTCGATAAGATAGAGTCTGATGTTAAGAAAACTCTTTCTAATGTTTTGAATGTTATCAATATGGGATTTGATTTTAAAAATCTAAATGTCGTAATTCGTTCCGGAGTTTTCTACCAAACAAACGTAAGTCCTTATACAGGGCGTTTTCAAAAAAGCACAAACACTATCGAAGTAATCGAGGACGCTGAATTTACTATTACTCATGAATTAGGGCATTATTTTGATAAATTATTGAACACTGTATTCAATGGCGACTCTTATGAATTATTCACATCTAATAAAAAAATTGAAGATCCAAACGCAAAAAGTGTTATTCAAAAATTTAACACTTTTATAAAAGCTGAAAAGGCTCGTATCAAAAAAGGAGAAATATATAAGAATTTAGGACCAAGACACCAAGAGTACATCTTGAAAGACTCTGAAATCTTTGCCAGAACTTTTAACGCTTTATCTAATAAAATAAATAAGACAGGTAAAGTAAATCCCGAAATCGGGGCGATAGCGGATTTAACAAATGAAATCCCCGATACTTCTATAAATGAGTTCGTATCTGTCCTTAATGCTATCGCTAAATATAAAGAAGTCGGTGCGAGAATTAGAGAACTCGAATTAGAAAACAGAGAATTAGAAAAATCTATCCAAGACACTAATAAAGAATTAAGTTCGAAGGCCAGGGAGAATGCAGCGAAAAAACTTCCAGATACTGTGGCTGAATTAGTTTTTGAATTAGAGCTTGCTGCTGATTTAAAGAACAGAACATCGGAAGAAATAAACGCTTTCAACGAATACGTAGCTCAACTTATCTACGAAGGCAGAGATATCAGACAACAAAAGCGAGAAGCTAAAAAAGCTATTCGCGAGGAGAAAATCGCTAAGACTTTAAATAAGTTACAAGAGTTCGCCCCAAAAACTAAAGACGGAAAATTGCGTACAAATAAATTATTAGATATCTACAATATCGTTGGGGCTAATTGGAAAAGTAAATTGAATATGTTTTTCGGAAAAGACATAGCAGAAGAATTTAATTTGATAGCAGAAGAAGCTCAACGTGACGCTTTTGTTTATGAAGAAAAATTAAAATTCAAACAGAAAGCAAAAGAAGTTTACGGCTTTAAAAATGACTATGACTTATCTAAACTAACTTCTGAATATATCAGAGATGTAGATACTTATATCGAAAACATAAAAGAAAATCCGCAAAAGGTAAGATTAAATAAAATGCAAATCTTATCTGCTTGGATTTATAACCAGAATGAAATCGGCAGAACTCGTTTAGAAAATATGTTTGACGCTAACGAGTTGGGCAGAATGTTTAGTAAATTAACAAAAGAAGATATGGCTTTTGCTGATTTGCTTATTGAAACTTCTGAAAGTTATTACGATACAATAAACAATATTTTTAGGGAAGATAGGGGAATAGACCTTCCTAGACGTGATAGATACTTCCCGTTTATCTCGGAAGCAGAAATTACTGATTTGCCTTCGTTTATGGATAATTCCTTCGGTACAGTGAATGGACTACCTTCTTTCACAAAAGACGTAACTCCTTCAAAAAATATCAGATTGAATTTAGGAAATCCGATTTCTACTCTGTTCACACATATTGCTAACGTCGGGGAGTATGCTAACTTATACGAAAAAACAAAAGAGATAAGTATAATGTTTAATGACGAAAGACTTAAACAAGCTATTCGTTATCATTACGGGGAATTAAATTATAAATCTTTCGTGACAACTTTGAAGAACATAAGTCTTATGTCTAGGGTAAGAGATAATATAATGGCGACTAATGTTTTCGATAAATTAGCAGCGAATTACATTGTATCTAAAATTGCTCTTAAACCTACTATTGCTATCAAACAGGTATTGTCTTTTATAAACTATGCAGAGAATATGCCTATTTCTGATTTCATAACTTACCAAGCAGAGTTCATGCTCAATCCGAAAAAAGCAATAGACTTTATGCTACAAGACGAATACTTGAAAGCTCGTTTCGGGCAAGGTTCGGAAGTATTCGAATTATCAAACGCAATGGAAACTTCATCTTTCTCAAGGACCGGGAGACTTATGGATTGGCTAACGCTAAATGTAAGAATAGGCGATATGGGTGCTATCGTTTTAGGCGGATACTCACAAGTCAGATACCTAATGGATAAAAAAGGAATGACTAAAGAGCAGGCATTCAAGCAATTCAGAAAAGATACAGCAGACTCTCAACAGTTTAGTTCTACATCTTCGTTATCAGATTTACAAAATTATGCCAGAAAAAATGCTTTAGCTAGAATGTTGTTTGCTTTCACGAACACCCCATTCCAGTATCACCGTAAATTAGTTGACGCTACTATCCAACTATCTCGCGGAGAAATGAGCAAGGAACAATATTCAAAAACGGTTATGATTTATCAAGTATTGAATCCGATAATGTATAATATGGCGACATCTCTTATGCCGTTGGCTCTTGCTCTTGGTTGGGACGACGAGGACGAGAGGGAAAAGATAATGCGTGAAATGCTTATCCAGGATATGTTAGGCGGGGTACTGACAGGCAATACAACTCTTGTACCTTTTGTTAGCGACTTGCCTTCCCAAGTATTCCGATTAGCCACAGGCGAAAAAATGTATCGACCCGATACACAATTTTTTGCTCAGGAAACTTACGATATACTAAAGACATCAGCGGACATCGTTTCTTCGTTGGCGCAAGGAAATCCGGAAGATGTTAAGTTAGACGACTTCTTAAAAGTTGTAACAGATATAGGAGAAATCTGGAAAGGACTTCCTTTGGATTATACTATCAATACCGTTGAGGGTATAAATAACTTAAGGGAAGAAGAAACAAGGCTGCAAGGTATTTTAGAAATAATGGGTTACACCAACAAACGTTCTAAGACAATAGCAAGTTATGCGAAATAATATAGACACGAGAACTCAAAAAAGGTATAATCAATTTTAGGGGGTACGATAAATGCCAGTAGAAAATCGAGTAAATAAAGTTCTATATAACGGGGACGGGACGACCAAGGATTTCCAATTCAGTTTTAAAATATTCAAAGAAGAAAACATTGTCGTTAGTATCGTGAATGCTGACGGTACGGAAACTACCAAAACTTTAGGTTCGGATTATTCTGTATCGTCCGACGATTTCAATTTAGGCGGAACGGTTACAATGAAGGTAGCCCCTCTTGCTACTGAAAAACTTTTTATTATTCGTTCGATACCCTTAGTTCAAGACGCAAACTTTAGACCTGTATCGGGATTTCCTGAAGAAGTAATCACGGATGGGTTTGACGCTGGTATAATGATAGACCAAGACTTACAAGAGCAAATTGACAGATGTTTGAGAGCCCCTTCTTTCGTAGATGCCGATTACACTCTGCCCGGAGCAGAAGCAGGTAAAGCGTTAATATGGGATAAGGATGGAAAGAGAATTGTAAACTCTGATGAAACCATAAATAATGTTGTAGCTGAATCAACAGCACAGGCTCAAATTGCTACCGAAAAAGCTGTCGAAGCTTCTGCCAGTGCTAGCGCTGCTGCAACTTCTGAAACAAACGCTAAGGCTTCTGAATCCTTAGCAAAAGATTGGGCTATCGAGATGGACGGTACTGTAGACGGTACGGACTACTCTGCGAAGTATTGGGCAAAGGTTGCAGAACAAGGTGCTTATAAGGATACCGCTATGCTAATCGGTATAATATTTTCACATACTTGTAGTGCTTCTTTTGTGCCTGAAAATTCCCTTCCTTGTGATGGTTCAGAATATTCAAAAACTCAATTCGCTAATTTTTACAATAATTGGTTAGTAGGCAAAAAGCTAAACACTTGTACTTATACAGAGTATCAACAAGATATAGCTACTTATGGTAAGTGTGCAAAGTTCGGTGTTGATACAATAAATGGTAAATTTAAAGTACCTACAATTCCAGATGGTACGCATATTCAACAAGCTATGACTGATGGGGAGTTGGGTAAGAGTTATAATGCTGGATTGCTGAATATTACCGGTGCGGTATCTGGGGACGAGTTTCCGAACATGGAGTCTACTTGGTCTAATGGGGCGCTGTATGTCACAGCCGACAGTGGCAAAGATACTGCTGTTGGCGACGGGCATCCAAGCGCTGTAATTAGATTAGACGCTTCTCGTTCCAACCCAATCTACGGCGCCTCTGACACAGTACAGGGAGAAGCAGTATCGTTAAGATACTTCGTAGTCGTAGCGACAGGTTCAATAAAACAGTCCGAGATGGATTGGAGCGCTTGGGCTTCAAGCTTACAAGGCAAAGCCAACGTAGATATGGATAACCTGTCAACAGCAGGGAAGGCAGAAATTGCAGAACTAAGTGCACCAAGTTATGAATATATTGATTTGTCTACAAATTTTGTTTCAGATGGCGTTGTATATGTAAGCAAACATACTGCACCTTCAGACGGGCACGTCTTTTTTGCAGCTTCTCCGGGCTCTAATGATGGTCTTTTAAGTATACAAGCGCTACTTATGGGTGGGGGAGTAGAGTATGAAACAAGCGTGAGGTCGCCATCAGGGACATTTGCACTGTCATTAATATTACGTGTGAATAAAGGCAGGGATTTCGTACTGGTTAAAGAAAAGGCAAACGGGGTTGTTTATAATGCTAGATTTATTTATACAGAAGGAGAAATATAAATGGCAATATTTTATATTGAGAAAATTGAAAACCATAAGATTGGAGATAGGACACCCTCTATAAAAATAGCTAAGTCACTGGGGTGGACGATTACCCGTGATGAAAGTGAGATTGAGCAGTCTGGCATTGATTTTGCTTATTATGAAAAAGGTTTTGCACCAATGAAAACAGACGAACAAAAGCTAAGCGAAGCAAAACTCTTGGCTAAGCAAGCAAGCGCAGCTAATATGGGTTTGATTAAAGATTTAACATTCCAATTCACTCCTGCCGTTAGGGGTAAGTTGCTAATCCAAACTCCTACAATGGCGTTAAGAGATGTTATAACTAACTTTAAAACATACTCAGAACAGTCAAGAGGGTTACCAGCAGGTTCATTTAGGTACTATGACGCACAAGGTCAACAACAACCTTCACCTGAAATGAAGAACTATGATGTGGATTTACTCTACTATCAGATGTTTTATTTATACACATTGATTGACGCAACATATGCACAATATGAGATACAATATAATAATGCTAAAACTATAGATGAAGTTAATGCTATTGTAGCAACTATTGATTATCAAAAAGTGCTAGACCTTTCAGTAGATACTATATTAGCAGAAGCTACAAAGCTAATGAAAGAAGGAAGCGAATATGGCTATGTTGAGGTAGGAAGTCGACAGGTTAATGATTTACCCGAAGGGTATAAAACTTTAAAAGTCTTGTGTCAAGAGGGGGCAGATAACGTAGTAATAAACCTACCTGAACTTGTAAGAGGTGGTAGGGTTAACATTGAGAATTTGAGAACTACTCCAGTTAAATTGAAACCTTTTGGTAGTGAATTTATTGCTGGCGTAAATGCTGAGTATATTGTTGACGCAGAAACTTTTATCCAGATAATGCCTGATGCTAAGAATGGTAATTGGGATATTCAATTCACACAAGATAATAGTACACAAACAAGTTCTTTAAGTGTTGGGTTTGAAATTAATCCGTCAGGAGACAGACAAAATATAAGTAGTATAAAATTCGGAAAAGGTCTAACAGGTTATGTAGACCCTGATAAAAACGGTGTAGTTGTAGAAGTACAAGAAGGGCAGATTGTACCGCCTAGCTTGTACGCTACATTGGCTTACCCATTAGAACTTACCAATAGAGAAAATGACGCAATCCATAGAGGACTACTTTGGTTTGATGATGTTGTAGTTGCTACTTCACTTGAATATATGGATATTCGTAGAGATGAGAAGTCTATCGGTATTCAAGAATATGATAACAAAGACCCTAATGTTACAGGCGGTCAAGAGTATTTAGTTATACTAAGGTTAAGCTTCAAGGGTAAAGCTCCTGCTGATGGGTTTATTGAAGCGTCTATTATAGATAAAGTTACGCAAGACGTACTTAAAGACATGGACGGCAAGCCTTTTGCAGTGTACCGTACGTATAATGAATTAGACAACCTATCTGTTATCCATGTTATTGGTGTAGTGAAAGCAAAAGCTCTAACTTATTTACAAGCCTATATGACAAACAACTTCCCTAAAGATGAGAATATCGTATTGAACGACCACGTTTCCGGTAATAGTTGTTTGCTAATACAAGCATTAACAGCTAACAATAGAGCAGGTTCTGCTTTGTTAAAATACGAGTTAGACAATGGAGAAAGAGTTCTACTTACTCAAAGATACTTAGGCGAGTTGTACGACTCTAAATTCTTAAGGTCTTATGATATGCCTAAAACAACAGGTGAAGCAGAGCAAGGAGAAACAGACGCAGACGGCTCTCACTTCTATAATAAATATAAAATGAATGTGGGGGTAGAGAATGAAGTTATAGAGTTTGCTTCCGAAGGAACTGAACTTTGCTTCTTTAACTGGGGTAAAATCTTTGATGCAGAAATTACTGAGATGTTGCAAGGTGAAGAAATAGACGTTGACGCAGTTGTTGAAAATCCGGATTGTGCTTTCAATATACAACTTATTAAATGGATTGGCGACCCTGACAAATATACAGATAAAATAATTACAGACAATGTAAATGACGCTGATGTATTTGAAGCTAACTGGGAAGTAGTAGATAAGCAATTTATTACTGAAAACCCTAGCGGTAGACAAGCAATAACAGCTACATTTACAGTACCTACTGACGCTAAGAATATAGCAGTAATTATATCTCCTGCAGTTGCACAAAACCCAATGACTTTAAAAATCCACGATTTTAAAATCAATGTGGTAAACCCTAGATATAAATATTTATGTAGAGGTATTGAAACTCTAGACCAAAAACAAATGAATTGGCAAGATGACGCATTAACAATGTGGAACCCATTACCTGCTAACTATTCATCATATAGGTTTAGTGGTTCTAATGTTCAAAAGAAATTACCTTGGGGATTACCTAAAGTGGGTAATATTCCTGCTGATTATAAGAAGTGGGATGTTGTAGAAGGGTATGATTATGGCAACCAAGTTGACCTTGCTTTCTATGATGATGTTAATATAGAAGTAGATTTGTTTGTTAATATTCACGCAGATAAATTAGAGCCTGTGTATTTCTTCTTAACAGATGAAGACAAAGAAATCCCAGGTACAAGAGTAGAGTTCACTCCTAAAGTTGCTCACGAACAACAAGCAAAAATACCTACTATGAAAACAAAAGCTCGTAACGGTGAGACTATAGGACTTGCTTGGGTAACAACATCAGAAGATGGTGCATATCTTGAAACAGATGATAAGAGATACCCTATGTTAATTGCCAAGATTAGAACAGAAGGGGCAGTATAGAAAGGAGATTATGCAAATGGCAAAATGTGGTAAAGGTAAGAAGGGAAAGTAATGGAACAATTTATATGGAATTACGCCCCGATAATCTTGCTGGTTATAATAGCTCTTATTCAATTTAAGATTTTCGTAACCCCAAAAGATTTATCGGACGAGATAAACAAAAAGTTAAAGGAAAAAGAGTTAATGAGCAAAGCAGATTTTCAAGCAGAATTTCAAGGCAGACGCGCTGATTTCGAAGAACATATTGCTGATACTTATATCTCGAAAGAAACGTATTTCCATAATCACGAAGATTTAAAAAAGAGATTCGATAAATCCGACGAAAAATTAGACGATATCAACAAGAAATTAGACAGACGTGTCGAAGCGGAAAACGAACTTTTTATAAAATTAACAGAGTTGGTTATCAAGCAAAGTAAAAATGGAAGGAATTAATGAAACTACTGAGAATTTCAGACACAACTAATTGGTCGTATTCAGAAAGAGTTAAACGCTTTAAGAACGAAGTTTTCAAAACAAATATTTATGAACGCAACGGACTTAAACTTACAACCCATACTACATACAGGGGCGGTAAGAAAACAGCAACAGTGAAAGAACTTTGCGATTACTTAGGAAATATTATTTCGGCTAAAGTTGCTGAAATAAAGAACGGGATAAAAATTAAAGAGAGGAGAATTTAACTATGGAAAAAACTTGGTATGAATTATTACTGGGCTATTTAATGCAGGAAACAACTTATATTGGTGTCTTTGCTATGTTGGCAGCATTCAAGGTTAGAGTTTCAGAAAAATTACAAGCAGCCATTACAACTTTCTGTATGTCTTTAGCTAATCTGATTCTTGCTATCGTTGAAGAAGTGAAAGCAGAGGAAAAGAAAGCAGAGGAAAAGAAATAATGGCATTCGATATAGCAAAAGCTATCGAGAAGTTAGGAGAAGCCGTCAACAGCGGTTTCTCCTATGCTGAACGCTGTAAGAAACACCAGTCTGAAACGGAGATTATAAAAGACCATAAAAAGTTACAAATCGGAATCGACTGTGCTGAACATCTCATTCTAATTTCGTATAGATATTTCGATAAGTTCTCGGAAGAAGACCAAAAAGATTATGAGAAGTATTTTAAAAAATTTTGGAAGAATAATTAATGACAGAAGTATGTGTTTCAAAAGCCAAAAATTGTATAGGGTACGACGTAACGGACGAGAAGAAACCTTTTTATCTTCTGAATAATGTTTTCGTCGTAATAGAAACTTATAAAGATATTATTAGGCTTGCTATTCCTAAGGGGTATAAATGGGACGGATGTACTATTAAAGGAAAATTTCTACAACTATTTTTCGGTTGTTCGCATACTCTGGAATATGTTATTCCAAGTTTGCTGCATGACTACATATTAGATCATAAAGATATCGTTGAATATGATAGAGAATTATCCAGCGAAATTCTGGAAGTAAGTCTTATTAATTGGGGCGTTGGGAAATTAAAAGCAAAGATTATGAGAATAGCTGTAGATTTGTGGCAGAAATATATTAGAGGTGACGAATGGGTAGGATAAAAAGAATTATCGCGCATTGGACAGCGGGTACCAATCAACCTAATAATGTGGACTACGAGCATTACCATTACTTAATAAACTCTGACGGTCTTATCATAAAAGGTAAATACAAACCGGAGGATAACTTAAATTGTTATGACGGCAAATATGCTGCCCATACAGGCGGTGGTAACACTGGTTCGATAGGGGTTGCTCTTTGTGGTATGTTCGGATTTTCTAGCAGAAAGCAAGTAGGTAAATATCCGCTAACAAAAATTCAATGTGAGAAATGTTTTGAGTTGATAGCCAAACTCTGTAAAGATTACGGCATTCAAATTTCTCCAGATACAGTAATGACACATTATGAATTCGGTAAGAAAAATCCTAAGACCTCCAGTGCTGGTAAAATAGATATAATTTACCTACCTCCGTACCCGCAAGTAGCGGATAATGAGGTAGGCGATTTCATCAGACAGAAAGCAAAATGGTACTATATTAACAAATCTTAATAATTAATTGTTAAGTTAAGCTTAACATTTTATATATCCATTTTGTTCTGTTTCAACTTCCCGTAATGAGCAATAAGCAAGGCGTCAGCCGTTTCTGCGTTTGTTTTGACGTTAGGATATAATTGCCCTGCTATTTGTCTTAACATCTTCTTATGCTCATTATAAGTCTTACCGTTCTTACTTGGTATTCTTAACCCTCTCTGCCACTCTTGGGGCGTAACGTCTATGAAAGGTATCTTAAAAGCAGCAAGAAATCCTCTCACTAATCCATAGTTCTGTCCGAATGTGAACATAGATACTACGCCTTGACCTGGAGCTGCGTGTACTTTTTCAAGGTATGCTATCGTGTTAGGAATGGTAGCAAGCATTCTGAATTGTTCCGCTATGTCCTGCTCTGTTTTATCCTTGAAAGAATATACAACGGGGTTAGCGTGGTCTATGAGGGCATAGCCTCCGTTTTTTCCCGGATCTATTCCGATTATATTTGTCATTTAATTTTCTCCTAATTAATCCATTTTATAACTGTATCGCCTTTATAACCTTTTTCCCACACGAACCAAGCATAAGCGGCTGCACTACTCCCAGTGTTATAAAAATCACCATTTAAGGCACACTTTAGCCTTGAACTGGAAACATATACTACTCTCGGTGGATGTTTTTTAAATAATTCTTTTCTCGCTTTACCTTCCAAAAAAGTAAGTTTAAGGAACATACAAACTCTTCTGCCTTCGGATACTAATTCAAGGGCTTTTTCTACAAATTCTTTCGCATATTTATACGGTGGGTTTGTAACGATATCGCCCCACCACTTGTCATCTATTTTTAAAAAGTCCCAAAAACCGCCATAGCCGTAACCTGCAAACATAGAAGGAGTATAACCTCTATCGATTAAATCTGTTGCTCTAGCTAGTTTTCCGGCACTATCGAACACTTTCGCTAAATGCCCTTCACCGCAAGCACATTCCCAGATATTGTTCAAACTAGGCTCAACTTCTAACAAAAGTTCGGCCGCTTTCGGTTCAGTTGCGTAATAATCATGTTCCGCCCTCTCGTGGTCGCAATGATTGCTAGCTCCTAAAGTTTTGAATACGGAGTTTTTATTGCCCGTCCAATCTTTCATTCGTCCTCTTCCTTTCTTTTGCTTTTAATAATAAAATATAATCTCGCGATAGCATTCCAAGCCACGTGGGTAGCATGAAGTATCTTCGATTCTCTATCGTAAACCTCTGTGTCTTCGGCTACTAAATGTCTGATTAAAGCATTTGTGTATCTGTCTTCTGCATTCTCCACGAGCTTCCAATTACTCTTTGCATATTTGTCAGCCCCAAAAGCCCATACCTTAGAAATTTCCTTCAAAGGCTCTGCAAAATCTTTTATCATTTCGCCTAATCTTGGTTTGCCGTTATCGTATTTTATACCTTGTTTTGTATTCATTTACTTTACCTCTCTAATATTCCCAATCTGCTTCCCTTATGGCTTGTTTGATTTGTTCTAACAACTTAGGCTTACAAGGATTTCTTAAATCTTGAACTAATAAGGTGTTTAAGAAACTATGTTGCAAAGTTCCTTCAACTGCTTCAAATATATCTTTAAAAAAATAATGAATTGAACAGCCATAATACGTACCGTTGTGGCAAAATGATACACTTGCTTTTTTGCTAACAATTTCTAATAACTTCACAAAATTATTATTGTTATTTTCAAAATCAGGTAATAAACCTAATCTTCCTGTGAAATAAGCCACCTCGTTATTTAGTGGTTCTATTCCGCAAATTTCACATATTTGCGTACTTAGATTTGTGTTCATCAATCAACCTTCTTTCGTGTCTTTCGTCCATACGCCCGTTATAATATCCTAGCTCATAGGGGATTGTACCTAAGATTATTAATACTATTATGCCTAGTAAACAGTTAATCATCTGATACCGCGTATATTGTTTTGTCATAAAATGTTTTATATCGTTGTTTAAAAGCTTTGCATTGCATATCACTAGCTTTATTTCTCGCATATACCTCATTTATATCCATTATTTCTTATACCTCATACCTTTCCACCCTTCTGCTGTTATCGGTAGTCCTACTGCCCAATAAGGAAGAGTACACATTTGTTTTTCTAATTCTTTTACGTCAGCATTGTCTGGTCCGCTGGTTATGATTTCGTCGTGGACTGTTAAATGCGGAGTGAAAATTCCTTTATCTTTGATATTAAGTAAAGCGTTCGCCATAATATCTCTGGCTACTGCCTGCGTAATATTTTCTACAAGTTTTCCACCGTATGCTGCTGTTCTAACATATTGTTTTGTTTGTGATAACAAAGTCATATATGTTAATTGTTCTTTACCGTTTTCAATTCTTATCTCTGGTTTGTGGTAAGCGATTACCCTGTGGCTGGGTAAGTCACAATACAAAAATTGTCCCGATGTAAACCACATAGTCTTACCATCAACCCATGCAGCCTCGCCTGTTCTAACAGCTTCGATAGCTGCATTCTCCATTTTCGTCCAAAGTTCTACAACTTTCGGGTTGTTTCTTCTCCATCTTTGTTTGATAATATCGGCAACAATTCCGCCTTTAGGATTCAAAGGTTCGCTAACTTTTGCATAATAAAATTCGTACGCATACTGTGCTGATTCAAGCTCTGCTTGTGTGAATGACGAACTCATTATATCATACACGGGGTCTAGGTCGATTTCGTAAGCATGAGCCATTTGTCCGAATGCTCCGATACCGCCTTGATAACCGAGAGCTAGGACAGCTACCTTACCGATAGACCTTTCAAACTTATCTTTCTTGGTAATCGGTCTGCCGAAGATACTTGTTGCTTCTTTACAGTAAACACATTCGCCTTTTTCAAAAGCCTCTAGCGTACTTTTTTCTCCCGCTAACCAAGCTATAACTCTAGCTTCGATAGACGAATAGTCGGCTACAAATAAACTTTTTCCTTCGTCTGGGATTAATACCGAACGAATACAAGAACTTAGCGTTCCCATAACGTCAGGATATAATTTCTTAAAGTTATCCAAATTTAGTTTAAGCATACAGTTTGCAGCAGCGTCTGTGTATTTCACACTACCTCTTGGGAGGTTCTGCAACTGTACAATCTTACCGCCCCACCTACCTGTTGAAGCTGAATGGTAAACTAGAATATCTCTCAATCTTCCATCTTCACAAGTTGATTCTTTGAATGCTGCGTATTTACTTACGCTGGATTTTCCAAGAGCAATTTTTATATTCAAAACTTTTCTTACGATATCAGGCATCTCTGTATCGTTTGCTAACGCAGATCGAACCGTAGCGGCCTGTAAGTTCTTCATAGGATAACCATTCTTCTCTAGCCATTTCATCATAGCTAAACGCTTCGTACAGCCCTCTACATCGCCGTCTGTTAAATCGTGTAATCTTTTATTCAATGCTTCTGAATATTCTGTAGCAAAACCAAGAGCTTTATCCACTAAATCTAAATCAACGCGAACACCATTCATGTTCATCCACTGATCTAACTGCCAAACTTTTTTCTCTGTTTGGCATAAATCAGGAAGTGCCTTATCAACTGCCCTCTCTACTTCTACGTCTTGCTTACAGTAAGAGTATAGAACCTCAAAATCTTCCGGACTTTCGTGCCATTCGCTTGGGTCGTTCTTAGTAGGCTTTCTAGGCTTAGACATTTTGAGCATTATTCTTTTGCCCTCTTCGTCTTTAAGTTGAGCTAAATTCAAAACTTTAGCAACGTCCTTCAATGCTTTTGGCAAGCCGTGAGCAAGAGCTTTTGAAGCTGTACATTCCCATCTATGAAACGGTATTTCCGGAAATCCATATCTAGGAACTAGAATATTTTTCCAGATACATTGTTCAAAGAAAGCGTTATGAGCTACGAAAGTACACATTGGGTCTTTAGCCGCGGCTAATAATTCTCTCGCTCTGCTATCTTCTACTTTTCCCGTAAAGAAATCTCTAGGAATTATTTGAACTTCTCCATCACCTATACAATAAGCAAGACACAAAACCTCCGTAGAGGGGTCTTGTGAGTACCGATAGGCACCACAAGACCAAATGTCCGCTTTACTTCTTGATTCAAAATCTAAGTGGACTCTTATCATTACTATATCCCCATCATCGCGTCTACGCTATTAACTACGCCTTGACTGTCTACGATTTCGTTTGTATCAGGGCAATCGAAATCGTCTAGTCCAGACTTACCGCCGCCAAGTCTATCGCCGTCTTTAATCTTTTGTATATTATCCATAGATAATGATATTCCACAATTACCTTGGAAGTTGTAAGAATAGGCGTGGATTTGTACTCTTGCGTAAACTCCGCCATAGATTTCGTTAGGATCCTCAATAATCATAGGAGCTGGAGAACCATCTGCTTTCTTTCTAACTGGGTCTGGGTAAGGAGCAACTACTCCAGGAGCAAAGTTGGAACCTACGCTACAATAGAAGTACCCAGCGAATGGAGTATTACCTACAGAGTTAGGAATATCGCCGTCTTTAAGAGGGTTTGCTCTAAAAGTAGCAGGAAGTCCGTTCTTGAATTTTGTTGCTACCAATTCTGATTTAACTTCGTTCACTATCTCTGAAAGAAAATTAACGTTGAAATTTTCTTTCGCGAATAATAGAACAGCTCGATATTTACCTTTATCATCTGCCTTGAATACATAAGGGTACGCCAATCTACAAACTGGAGTAATAACTTTTTTTGATACGATTGAATTTGCCATAATTTTTTCTCCTTTTTTTTAAATGTGTTACTACGTTTTGATTAAGTTGTTAATTATAAGTTTTCGCTTTCTTCGAGAGTTGCTTCCCCCAGATATTCAGCTTCTTGCTTTTCAGGTTGAACGAATTTGCTGTTGATGTAGAAATCGAAGTCATCAGTCGTAACATTAGATTCGGTTTCTAATAATGTCCTAAACCATTCCTTTGCTTCCGCTTCATCGTTATATCTAGCAACTACGTAGCCTGCTCCAGGTCCTGGATAACATACGATAGCGTAAGCCATATTTCCGTCATTATCTACCATAATTTGCTTGATACTGAAACTCTTGATATCTTTAGTTTCTAAGTATAATCCGTCGCATGGGTTAACAATAGCTTCAATTTTCATTTAATTTTCTCCTTTCTTATTTTCCTATATGTCCATCGTTAAATCTAAACAATCGAACGCCTGCTGGACTGGTACTACTGCTTGTCTTTTATCTGATTCAGGAACTACTGTTACGCCTGCCTCTGGAGTCATAACATAATCCAAAATCTTTTCTTTGCCGACTATCTTTTCTAGTTTAGCCGGACTTTTTACTTTAGGTTTTTCGAGAGCAACATCACCGAATGCTTCGGCTACTGCGTCCTCATCTATCCATTGGCGGTTAGCTCTCTTTTGAACTAACTTGAAGCCAGGGACTTCTAGCCCTTGCCCTAATAACTCCGCTGCTTTTGATTGAACTTCCGAAATGAAATCTTCAACAACAGGAACTAATTTCATAATATGAGAAATTTGTTCGATTGTTAAATCTTCTACTTTCGGAGGAGTTAGTACAGGCTCTTTGCCGTTATCAACAGCAACAGGAGCAAAGTCCATTTGTGCAGCCTCGTTTACTTTCTGTCTGTAAAGCGGGCATATTGCTTTCGCTCTACACCAACGACAATGAGAACCGCTCTCATATTTTGGATTTGCCGAACGAACTGCCTTAACTCCTTCTGCTAAAGTATTCTTGAAAGAAATCAGATCAGCTTGCGTTCCTTCCCATCTGCGGATAGGCCCGTCAGAATGTGGGCAACGAGGTTGGATAATAACTAATTCAAAAGAACTAATACTTTCAGGTGAAAGTTTTAATTTATCCATTACCCCAAGAGTATAGAACATAAGTTGTTCGTTATGCTCAGCTTCAACAGGAACTCCCTTGCCATATTTAAAATCATAAACTGTAAGTTTTTTAGTATTAGGATTCCAAACGCTAGCGTCATTTGTTCCGCTTAGTTCCTTATCTATACTTTCGATAACGAATTTTTGCTCTATGTTCAAGAACGCAGGATTTATCGGATATTTATTAGACGAATGAGGGATAACCAACCCAGCGTCAACCATATCTTTTAAGATAGTTTCAGCGTATAACCGACAAGATTCTAACATCTCCGCTGTTATGGTAATCTCGTGGTTATCGACTTCAACCTTCTCGCCCAGTTGTCCGTTATCCTCTATCGCTACGGTAGGAATGCCGAATCTCAAGTAGTGTTCGCATATTTCGTGAGCACGAGTACCTTCGGCAGCATAAACAGAGCTGTCGTTTGTTTCGGGAAGGGAAGCCAAAAGGCTTACGCTTCCCGGACAATTAAGCCATCTCTTACAAGAACTAGCCCCTAAGCGTGAATGTGTCATTTCTGCCATTAGATATCTCCCATAGGTTCTTCGTTTAATTTAGAAACAATAGCGTCTAATACGCATTCAGCTTGTTCAGCATTACAATTAGAAAGTCTAGCACCTTCCATACCCGTAACTTGCGCTGTTACCTCGTTGATATATAAAACTGCTGTTTCTTTACCGACTTTGTCTCCAAGATTCATAGCCTCTTGTACACATTGGCTGATTATTTCTTTAAGGTTTCTCTTAGGTTTTGCAGGAGCAACAGGCTTAACTGGTTCCGCTACTGGTTCCGCTACTGGTTCTGCTACAGGTTCTGCTACAGGTTCCGCTACAGGTTCCGCTACGGCTTCGGCTACTGGTTCTGCTACAGGTTCTGCTAC
>ENA-UOJO01001214-UOJO01001214.1-human-gut-metagenome-genome-assembly--contig:-P57-NODE-1214-length-34181-cov-24.604993_pt1 | contig 34181 bp, 37 predicted proteins | sample MGYA00242351_ERZ723898 | MGnify/ENA metagenome assembly ERZ723898 | reverse complement strand
GGGGCCCCCCCCGGGGCGCCCCCGCCGCCCCCCCCGCCGCGGCCGCAGCCCAGCCGCCCGCAGGGCGGCTGGGCTGCGCCCTGTTCTGACCCTTTGCAGGGACTGGGTTAGGGGTAGGGAACAAAGCGAGGCCAATGAGAAATGGGCGGCTTGTGAAAGGGCCACAAGGGGGTAAAAAGCCGTTGACGAAGGCATTTTGGAGGCTTATAATGAGAATAACAAAATGGGTAAGTAGGAGAAAAAGTGCTTATCCCGGGAAAAAGGAAGGAGTAGCCCCATGAGCAAATTTGACATTATGGAGACCACCGTGGCCAAGGTGCAGGCCGCCTATCTGGACGGAACCCTGACCTGCCGCGAGCTGTGCGAGGATTACATCGCGCGCATCAAGGCGTATGACCACGAGGGCCCGGCCATCAATTCCATCATCTGTGTAAACCCCAAGGCGCTGGAGGAGGCGGATGCCTTTGACGCCTATGTAAAAGAGCACCACGCGCTGTGCGGCCCGCTGCACGGTATCCCTGTGATGCTGAAGGATAACTTTAATACCACCGATATGCCCACCACCGCCGGCAGCATCGCGTTGGAGGGCTGGGTGCCGGATAAGGATGCCTTTGTGACCAAGAAGCTGCGCGAAGCGGGTGCTCTCATTCTGGCCAAGACCAACCTGCATGAGTTCGCCATCTGGGGCGAGACCATCAGCTCGGTGATGGGTCAATCCGTGAACCCCTATGATCCCACCCGTACCCCCGGCGGTTCCTCCGGCGGCACCGGCGCTTCCATCGCCTGCAATATCGGTATCATCGGCCTGGGCACTGATACCATCAATTCCGTCCGTTCCCCCTCTTCCGCCAACAGCCTGGTCGGCATCCGTCCCACCATTGGTCTGGTTTCCCGCGCGGGCATCGTGCCCTATTCCCTGACGCAGGATACCGCCGGCCCCATCTGCCGCACCGTGGAGGACGCCGTTCGCTGCCTGGATGTTATTAAGGGCTATGACCCTGATGATGCCGAGACCGCCTGGAGCGTGGGCCACGAGGAGTGCTACATGGACCACCTGAACATGGACGGCATGAAGGGCCGCCGCATTGGTGTGCTGGAGAGCCTCTTTGGCAAGGAAGAGATCAATGAATCCACCAACAAGGTGGTGCGCAATGCCTTGAAGGTTTTTGAGGAGAACGGCGCTACCCTGGTGCCTGTGACCGATAACATTGACCAGCCCTGGCTGACCAGCGAGGTTTCCGTCCACCTGGATGACTTCCAGCATGACCTGGACGGGTATCTGGCCACCCTGCCTGAGGATTGGCAGATCCACAGCATGGCGGAGATTCTGGAAAAGGGCCTGTTCCATCCCTTCAGCGAGAGCAATATGCGGGACGCTATGACCCGCGAGGTGGGTTCTCCCCGCTATCTGGAGAAAATGTATAACAAGATCGGTGTGCGCACCCATGTGCTGAAGATCATGGCCGACCTGAACCTGGACGCCATGGTTTATCCCCATCAGCAGCAGCTGGTCTGCAAGATCGGTGCCAACCAGCAGCAGCGCAACGGCGTGCTGTGCTCCTCCACAGGGTTCCCCTCCATCGCGGTTCCCGCGGGCTTTGCGCCCGATGAGAATGCGCCCATCGGCGTGCCGGTCGGCATGGAGATCATCGGCCGTCCGTGGAGTGAGGCGAAGCTTATCGAGATCGCTTATGCCTTTGAGCAGCACTCCCACTTCCGCCGTCCCCCCGTATCGGCGCCTGACCTAAACAAGTAAAAGAATACGCCATAAAATGTCCCCCATCGGTGATGAGCCGGTGGGGGACGGTTTTTGCTCTTTATCGGTGGAGGAAAAAAGCCTTCTGTGAGGGCTGGCAGCGAGACGCCCTGCCGATGCTCTTTTCGCCTGTTCGGCGAAAAGAAAGCTTACTAAAGGGGAAACTAAGGGGAAGCCCTCTCTTGCAGGGCTCCCCCTCTTGTGGGAATGACCACACTGGGTCATCCCCACAATTCATCCCCTTTCGGAGCGCCCTCCGGCCTTAAGGGGTTTCGCCCATTGAAATGGGCGACCAAAGATGCTGTCTTTGGAAACTGCAAGCCTTTTGAAAAAGGCTTGACCGAAAACTTTACGAAGCGGCCGCGGCAAAATACAGCGAGTACCCGCCCAGCTGCAGCACCAGCGTTTGCTCGGCGCTGCCATCCTGCCGGGTGGTGACCGATACCGCCGCGGGGCCGGTTTCATCCCCTACGGTGAGGCTGTAAATGGTGGCTTCCACACCGCCGCTATCCTGCCGGGTATAGCTGCCCTCCCAGCTTTGCGTGCCGGAGGTGAAGGTGAGCTTGCCATTCTCGGCCCGGCAGGTCAGTTCAAGCACTGCGGCATCGGGGTAGATCTCCTGCATGCTGTTCCCGATGAAAAGGATGCTGCCATCCTGGGTGGACTGCACCGTGACGACCTGCCAATCTTTATCCTCGATGTGGTGGGTGGTGACCTGCTTGCCGCAGGCGGTAAGCAGCAATACGCTGGCAAGAATAATAGCGAAAAATCGTTTCATAGGTTCCTCCTTAGTCCGGGCGGCGGCCCATAATGATGCCCAGTATCACCAGGGCGATGCAGCCCAATATGGCGAAGAGCAGGCCCCAGGGAAAGCCGGCCGTGATGAAAATAGCGGTGGGGCCATCCGCGCCGCCGATGATGCCGATGCTGCTATTGGCCGGGAGGCCATACCCCAGCATGAGCAGGGTAAGCACTAGCTGCGGCAACAGCAACAGCCCGCATATCCCGGCGGCGATGGCGACCCATTTCCAGAAGCGGCGCCGGCGGTGATTCTGCTCCGCCAGCTGGCCGGTGAGGGCGCTCAGCTTATCCGCCAATATCGCTTGCGGTTCCAGCGGGGCGGTGCTTTCCGGCTTTGGAGCGCCCAGCAGCTCCTCTACGGAGACCTCCAGGCACTCGGCCAGCCGCACCAGCATATCGGCATCCGGGACCGAGAGCCCCTGCTCCCATTTGCTGACGGTCTGCCGGACTACATGCAGCCGTTCGGCCAGTTCCTGCTGGGAAAGGCTCCGGGCTTTGCGCAGTGCGCGGATATTTTCGCCCAGCATGTTGATCACCTCCCTTGGTGGTATCTACCCGCTATTATGGCACAAAAGGCGGCGGGGAAGCAAGCAACACATTTTAACATGGGGAGAGTTTTCAAAAGGGGAGGGGCGGCAGCCCCGGCGCGCGCAGTGCGCCGGGCCGGGCGAAGCCCGGCAGCCCCGCAGGGGCGGGCTGCCGCCAAGGCCAGGATTCTGCTGGGAGGGGAGGAGGAGCAGAAGGCGGGCCCCGCAGAGGCCGCGGCCGCAGGCCGCGGGGACGGGCTGAAAGGCCCGTCACGGCGCGGAGCGCCGCTCTGCGGGGCGGCCATTTGCCGGCTGCATAGAGGGTGGACCCGGTGCGTATACTAAGGGCAAAGGGGGGCGTGGCAATGAAGCAAAAACCGTGGAAAGCCTACCTGTGGGCGACACTGCCGACCATAGCAGGCGGGGTGCTGGCGGGGATCCTTTCCGGCAGCGGGGGCAACTACGAAAACTATATAAAACCGCCGTTATCACCGCCGGGGTGGCTGTTTCCGGTGGTGTGGGCGGTACTGTATCTGCTGATGGCGATAGGAATGGCGATGGTATGGAACGCCGACCAGGCCCATGCTAAGCCTGCCCGGAATCTCTATATCGTGCAGCTGGTGGTGAATTTGCTGTGGCCGTTTTTCTTCTTCCGGTGGGAGATGTGGGGCTTTGCGGTGATCTGGCTGCTGCTTCTCATTGCACTGGTGATGGTCATGGCTTTGCGGTTTGAGCAGATAAGCCCCAAGGCGGCCTATCTGCAGATTCCTTATCTCATTTGGCTGTGCTTTGCGGCGTATCTTAATATTGCGATATGGCTGCTGAACCGATAACGGGCAAAATGAAAATCCCCCGAAAGGGGGATTTTTTGCGCTTTGGATTAGGAAAGCGCAGTGGCAGTATTTTCAGTCAGGCGGAAGCAGAAAATATTATCCCAGTGGCGGCGCAAGGCCACATCGGCGGAAAGAGTGCTATTGTGGAAGCAGATGGACCACTGGGTATTGCTGGTGATATCCTTGGAGTCAGGCTCCTGGGCGACGGCCCGCAGGGCATCCCATACAATAAGGGGGGAGAGGACATCCTTTTGCTGCGCTAATATTTTCAGTACAGTATCGTAGCGTTCCCGGCCATGGCCGTAGATACCGTTTCGCTGGTTGGGTTTGACCCGATCCGGGTAGAGCGCGTAGAAGTTGGTGGCGGCTGCCGCAGGGGTATCCACCAGGGGACGGGCGGGATCATCGCAGTCATATTCCACCACGCGCCCATCTCCGCTGGCATCGGTGATGTAGAAGTGATAATCCCGGCCGCCGGAGGCAAACATATCATACTCCCGCAGCAAGGCTACTGCTTCAGCGGTGGTGGCGGCGTGATCCAGTACCAGACGGATGGCCAAGGTGGGAGTGATGGTGGGTTTACCGGTCTGCTGGTAGGTGGGTTCGCTATCCAAGGTGAGCACAGCAATAGACACCCCCTTTTCATTCATGCCATCCAGACAGATGAACGGCGCGGTGAGGGTAGCCAGGCGGGTTTTCAGGCTTTGCTCCGGGGTGTTGGCCTGGATGTTATCCAAGGCGGCGAAGGCCACTGAGCGGTAGCTATCCTGTGGTGAGCAATAGACCACCATGGCGGAGGTATCGTAGCGAAAATCGTAATTACGGCCCATGCAAGCGGTACCATCCTGCTCCACTACGGCAAAGGCGGTGCAGCCGAAGGAGGGTACCTGGATAGTGACCGGCAGCAGCGGCAGCGCCTCTTCCAGGATGGCATCCATCATGCTTTGGTCATCGGTGATGCCGCGGGCGAGGAGGTCATTCAGGCTGTAACGGTAGCGGATATCCATGCGGTAGAGGTTATAGCCATCGCTGTAATCAGTGATTTTTTGCAGGGCGGCCATGCTTTGAAAACGGGTAAAATAGATGCCGGTAAAAACGAGGGCGGCCAAAAGCAGCAGCGCGGAGAGGGAGAGCAGAAGCTTTTTCATAGGACACCTCCGGGGTCATTGGTAGTAGATATTTACCGCGCGGCGGACGGCAATAGAACCCGGAGGGGAGAAAAAACCGGCAGGAGGGTGCAGGGGCAAGGCCGCCCCCAAGGTGATGCGAAGCGTCGCCTGCCCTGCGGGTCGGTACTGGGGCCCTGCACAAGGGTGAGGAGAAGCAGCAAAAAAAACAGAAGCTGAGGCAAAGAAAATCCCCTGCCAAAGAGCAGGGGATAGAATTCAGCCATTATTGATTTCCTCAAAGATATTGCCAGAGGAAAATACCACCGTTTCGCCGTTACCTTCATTGGCGGGGAAGTGGTTGCCGATGTAGCATTCTTCCCCATCCGGGGTAATGAAGAACTCCGCTACGGTGGAAAGATAGCGGGACTGGGTATCGTAATCGGTGATGACGCGCTGCCACACACCATAGTAGTACTCCCGGCCCTCCACCGTCACCGGATCATTGAGGGTGAAGGTGTAGTTCTCCATCGGCTCCGCCGCCGCAAAGATATCCTCCATCTTTTTTATGAGGCGGGCACGGCGCTGCTCCTCGGTTTCCTCCGGTTCCGGTTCGGGTTCGGGGGAGACAGGTGCGGGGTCCTGCGATATTTCGCCCTGGGGCGGATCGCCATGGACGATCTCGCTGATGGGATTGCCGCAGGCGGTGAATACCAGAAGGGTGGCCAGCAAGGCCAAGGTCAAGGTGATCAGTTTCATGCGGTTCATACTGATGGAACTCCCTCCGTTAGGCCGCTCAGTCGGCGGCGCTTGACGATGAAATAGCAGATGATGTGGGTGAGCGAGGTCAAGATCCAGCTGATGGGGTAGGAGATGTAGAGTACCCGCAGATCGTGGTGAGTGGCGAAAATGGTATAGATCCACACCACACGGAAGCCGCAGGCGCCGATGAGAGTGACGATCATGGGCATGACAGAGCTGCCCATCCCGCGGATGATATCCGCCATAATATCCATAATGGCATCCAGACCGTAGGTGGTACCGACGATCATCATACGGATCATGCCCATGGCAATAACTTCCGAATCCTTATTGTAGAAAGCAAGCAGCGAATTGCCAAAGCCGTAGGCGATAAAGCCGAGAATCTCCGAAAGGAGGATGCCCAGGGCCAGGCACCAAAGGGTGATGCCCCGCAGGCGCTTGTACTGCCCGGCGCCGAGATTCTGGCTGGTGAAGGTAAGGGAAGCCTGCGCCACCGAATTGCAGCTGGTAAAAACGAAGCCTTCGATATTGACAGCGGCGGCATTACCGGCCATGGCGGTGCTGCCGAAGGAATTGATGGAGGACTGGATGAGGACATTGGAGATGGAGAAGATGGCGCCCTGCAGACCGGCGGGAATGCCGATTTTGAGGATACGGATGAGCTTATCCCGGTGGATGCGCAGCTCCTTGAGGACGATGTGGTAGCAGCCGTCGGTTTTCAGCATGCACCACAGCACCAGCGCGGCGGAGATATACTGCGAAACAACGGTGGCAATGCCGACACCCGCTACGCTGAGATTGAACTGGATGACCAGAAGCAGGTTGAGGCCGACATTGACGATGCCGGCGAAGAAAAGGAAAATCAGAGGTCGGCGGGTATCGCCCACGCCGCGCAGTACCGCCGCACCAAAGTTATACAGCATACTGCCTGGCATCCCCAAAAAGTAGATGCGCAGATACAGGATAGCCAGTGGGAGAACATCGTCGGGGGTATCCATCAGCCGCAGGATGGCGGGGGTACACACCACGCCCACTACCATGACAAAGAAACCGCTGATGAGTCCCACCAGCATGCAGGTGTGGGTGGCCTCGGAAACATCCTCGTACTGGGCGGCGCCGTAGTGCTGGGCAATGACGGCGCTGCCGCCGATGGAGATACCCATAAACAGGTTGACGATCAGATTGATGATGGAGCCATTGGAGCCGACGGCGGCCAGCGCGTGGCTGCCCACATACCGTCCCACCACGATGATATCGGCGGCATTGAAAAGAAGCTGCAGCATTCCTGTGGCCATTAGCGGCAGGGAAAAAAGCAGGATCTTCTGCGGCAAGCTACCGGTACACATATCTATTTCATACTTATGGCGTGCAGTAGCCAAGGGAAACAACGCTCCTTCTTTGTGCATATTGGGAAAAAGCCTAGTACAGCGCCGCGGGCGCTGCTGGGACATAGAGATTAAGAGGACAGTATAGGTATTATAGCCCTTTTGCGCGCTAATGCAAGATATCCTGCATCAAATCTCCTTATCGCACAAAAAGGCGGCAAAAAGGAGAGAAAAGCACAACAAAACTGCCCATTATCCCAGCAACGGCAGCGCCGCTGCCAGAATTTCGGCGGCCTCCAGCGGACGGCTGCGCAGCAGGGGGCGGCGGGGTTCCTCCGGCAGGGCGGTGGATTCCGCGATGACAGCTTGCAGCTGGGCGGGGGTGTACCAGCGAAAGCGGCCAATGCCAAGCTGTTCGGCCCGGTGCTCCAGCAGGGCCAGCAGCAGGTCATCATAGCCGGCTTCCCGGGGCAGGCGCAGCTCCGCGGCTACGGCCGGCAGAATGTGCTCGAACAGGGCACGGCGAGGGGAGAGCCCCTCCGGCAGGCGCAACGGGATACCGGCGGCCTTTATGGCGTTCTCCGGCAGGGCGGCAAAGGCCGCAAAGCCATCGGCTTTTTCGGAAAAGTAATACAGCTGGCCGGGGAGCTCCCGCATAAACCGCATGGTATCGTAGTAGCCCATCTGAATATTGCGGCGGCTGGTGGCGGGATCGAACCGCATGACAGGGCCCAGCTGCTCACTGGGGAAGATCTGACGGATCTTCTGCTTATCCCGCAGCGGATGGATGATGCCGAAGCCATTGAGCCGGATGGCGATGACCTCATCGCAGCCGTAGTCCAGCAGCTCATTATAGGGGCAGGCATCGTATAGGCCGCCGTCCAGGTACTTCTTATCCCCAATGACGGTGGGCTGGAACCCGGGGAACGAAGCCGAGGCCAGCACATGGTCCAGCACATTTTCGGGGGTCATATCTTTCTTATAGGCGATCAGCGGCTGAAGCTCCGGGAAAGCCACGGCGATCATGCCATAATCAATGGGACTTTCCAGCAGTCGCTGGGGGTCAATGTTCTGCTCCAGGAAGGCACGGATTTTGGAGGTATCGATACCGCCGTTTTCCAGCGCGGCTTTGATATTTTCCTTGAGGGCCGAAAGGGTATTGAGGTTCACCTGCCGGTTGATGATTTCCAAAAAGCCTTTGTCCTCCTCAGAGAACAGATCGTCATTGGCGGTCGTCTCCCAAAATTCCGCGGCCTTTTCACAATCGCCCTGCGCCAGCAGCGCCGCATTGATGGCGCCGATGGAAACACCGCAGATGACATCAAAATGATAACCCAGTTCGGTAAGGGCGCGGTATGCGCCGATCTCATAGGCGCCTTTGGCACCGCCGCCTTCCAGTGCTAAACCCAGCATAGTGATGCTCTCCTTTCATCTATCCACAGCGGATTCTATTCCATGCTCATCATAACCGAAAGGGCGGGGGAAAAGCAATGCTCCCGCCGTCCTTTTTACAAATCGTTCATGCTTTTTCGGCAGGGAAAATGCCGCAGACCGTCAGCACATCACCTGCCACGGTAAAGTGCACCTCCAGCCCGGCAAAGGGAAAGCCGTATACCCGGTCGCTATCCTGCTGATAAGCCGGCCGGGGATCCTGTGCCAGTACCGCCCGCAGGGAAGCCCGGTGCGCCGCAGGAACCTTTTCTTCCCATTCCGGCGGCAGTATTACTGTGAGGACATGTGCTAGCCCATCGGCGGAATACCCCCCGGTGGCCTCCGGGTGGCAATCGGCATGGGGCAGGTAGGGCTTTACATCATAAATAGGTGTGCCGTCCATCAGGTCAGCCCCGGCTACCCGTAGCACCGTGCCCCATTCTGGATGGTGCACCACCCCCAGCAGCTTGACGCAGGAAAGCCCAATGGCATTGGGGCGGAACGGTGAACGGCTGGCAAAGACCCCAACCCGGCGGTTGCCGCCCAGCCGGGGCGGACGCACGGTAGGCCGCCAGCCCTCCTGCTTCGTTTCGGAAAATTCCCACAGCAGCCACAGGTGGCTGTACCCCTCGATGCCCCGCAGCGCCTCCGGTACCCGGTACTCCGGCCGGAACACCACCAGCGCTTCCAGCTCCGGCACCAGCCCGCTCTGCCGCGGGATGCCGAATTTGGTGGGAAAGTCGCTGCGGATCTCCGCGATTACCTTAATAACAGTTGTTTCTTCCATGGCTCCTCCCCATGATTTCTGCAAGCCGCAGGGATGGGGCCCGCAGGGCCGCCCGCCGTAGGCGGGCGTAGGCGGCGCAGCCGCCAAACCCATCCTCCGGATGGGTTGCCCTGCGGGCCCGACCCGGGCCGCGAATTCTGACTCTATTTTACCATGCCATTCCGAAAAAGAAAAGCAGATGGCGTGCGGTTCAGTCCTTATTCTCCTTGGCGCTCCAGTCGGCCACCTCCAGCCGCCACATGGCGGTGTGGGCCATGGTCTGCGGCGGGCAGCCCGGTGCGCCGGGCAGGTACCGGTCGATCAAAAGCCGCATGGCCTGGGGCTTTTCTTCCTCGGTCAGCGGGGTAACAGTCGCCTTGCCCATTACGCAGCCGTACCGTGTGGTAATGCCGTGCCCCGGCAGCTGCACTACCCGGTGGCCACAGTCCATCTGGAAGAAACAAGCCCCGTTTTGCCGCAGCAGCTCCGCCTTGCGGCCTTCCGATGCCCCGTGCAGGTAGAAATACAGCCGCCCCCCTTTTTCCTCCCAGCCAAAGTTCATCGGCACGATGTAGGGGTAGTCTCCATCGGCCAGTCCCAGCCGCAGCACATCGCACTGGCGGATGATCTCCTTGACGGCCTCCAGCTCTGTTACTTCCCGGTCTTTCCGGCGCATTTCCTCCATAGTGTTCCCTCCGGCGGTTTTTCTTTCATTATAGCAGGTTTGGCTTTACGGCACAAATTCCGCCGCCCCGCCTAAAATCCCGGGATTTTGCTTTCCCTCCGGGGCAGGATATGGTATAATAAAATATAAATGTATGTTCTCAAATCTCCCCACAAGGAGGCCCATCATGAAAGTCCTTGCCTTTGATGCCAACAGCATCGTCAACCGTGCCTTTTACGGCGTGCGGCTGCTCTCCACCCGGGAGGGCACCTATACCAATGCCGTTTACGGCTTTTTCAATATTGTTTATAAGCTCATCGAGGAACAGAAGCCGGATGCGGTCGCCTTTGCCTTTGATCTGCACGCACCCACCTTCCGGCACAAAATGTACGAACAGTACAAGGGCACCCGCAAGGGTATGCCGGAGGAACTGCGCCAGCAGATGCCGCTGGTGAAGGAAATGCTGCGGCTTTTGGGCTACCCCATCCTGGAGATGGAGGGTTACGAGGCGGATGATATTCTGGGCAGCCTGGCCCGGCAGGGGGAGCAGAACGGCGATACCGTCCTTATCTGCACCGGCGACCGGGACTCTCTCCAGCTCATCACCGATAAGGTCAGCGTCATCTTGGCCAAGACTGCCCCGCAGGGCGCCGTTTATGAGAGGATGGACCCCGCCGCCATTCGCGAAAAGTACGGCGTGACGCCCCGGGAGATGATCGAGGTCAAGGCCCTGATGGGCGATCCCTCCGATAACATTCCCGGCGTGCCCGGCATTGGCGAAAAAGGCGCTCTGGCCCTTATCCAAAAGTATCACACCATCGAATATATCTATGCCCATTTGGAGGAGTTGGAGTTGACCCCGGCGCTCCGTAAAAAGCTGGCCGAGGGCCGGGAATCCGCCGCCCTCAGCCGGGAGCTGGGGACCATCTGCTGCGAGGTGCCGGTACCCCAGTGGAGCGAACTGAAGCCCCGGCCCCGGCAGGAGGACGCCCTTTATGCCTTCCTTTCCCGGCTGGAGCTCAACCGTCTTATCACCAGGCTGGGTCTTGCCGCTCCGGAAACGATGCCGGAGGAACCCGCCGCGGAGGAGGCGGCTTCCGCTGTGACCTTTGCCCCTCTTACCGAAGAATCTGACCTTGCCGCCTGGGGCAAGGAAACCCCGATCATCCTTTCGGCCCGCTGGGCGGAGGATGGTACGCCTGCCGCCCTCTGCGTCCTTTGCGGGGAGCAGCTATGCGGCTGCGAGGATCCCGCTGCCTCCCTGTGGCAGAAAATTTTCTCTTTGCCCAATCCCAAAATCACCGCCGACGCCAAACCCTATTATAAAGCGGCGCTAAAGGCGAATAATACCTTTGCCGCCCTATGGCTGGATGCCGGTCTGGCCGGGTATCTGCTCAATCCCAATGCCAGTGACTACGCCGTGGAGCGCCAGCTGGCCCAGCATGGGCTTTCCCTCCCTGCGGCGGAAGCCCCGCAGAAGCTGCTGCCGCTGGCACGGGAATGCCTGGGCCTTTCGGCGCTTTCTCCCCTGCTGGAACGGGAGCTGGAAGCGAACGGCCAGCAAAAGCTGCTGCGGGAGGTGGAGCAGCCCCTCTGTGAGGTGCTGGCCTCGATGGAGCTCACCGGCTTTCGCATCGACCGCGAGGGCCTGCGGGAGTTCGGCATCTACCTGGATGGACTGACCATCCAGCTGGAGCAGGAGATCTATCAGCTGGCCGGCGGCAAATTCAATATCAATTCCCCCAAGCAGCTGGGAGATGTTCTGTTTGGCAAGCTGGAGCTGCCCGCCAAAAAGAAAACCAAGAGCGGCTATTCCACCAATGCCGAGGTGTTGGAGGAGCTGATCCCCTATCACCCCATTATCAGCAAGATACTGGAGTACCGCAAGTACAAAAAGCTCTCCTCCACCTATGTGGAGGGCCTTAAGGACACCATTGGCCCCGATAGTCGCATCCGCTCGGTGTTCCGCCAGACCGATACCCGAACCGGCCGCATCAGCAGTGCGGAGCCCAACATGCAGAATATTCCCATCCGTACCGAACCCGGCAGCCGTATGCGGGATTTCTTCGAAGCGGAGGAGGGCAACCTGCTGGTGGATGCCGACTATTCCCAGATCGAGCTGCGGGTGCTGGCGGCCCTGGCCAATGACAGCGCCATGATCGAAGCCTTTCGGGAGGGCGTGGATATCCACACCCGTACCGCCGCGCAGGTATTCGATCTGCCGGAGGCCTTTGTCACCCCACAGATGCGCTCCCGCGCCAAGGCGGTCAACTTTGGCATCGTCTATGGCATCGGCGCCTTCTCCCTTTCCCGGGATATTGGTGTTTCGATGCAGGAGGCCGATACCTACATTAAGAATTACAAAAAGACCTACAGCGGCATTGCCACCTACCTGGAGCGTGCCATAGAGGACGCCAAGGAAAAAGGCTATGCCGAAACGCTGTTCGGCCGCCGCCGCCCCCTGCCGGAGCTGAAAGCCTCCAACCGGGTGCAGCGCGCCTTTGGCGAACGGGTGGCGATGAACGCCCCCATCCAGGGCACCGCCGCAGATATTATCAAGATCGCCATGGTGCGGGTGTACCGCCGCCTAAAGACGGAAGTCCCCGCCGCCCGCCTTATTTTGCAGGTCCACGATGAGCTCATTGTCGAAACACCGCAGGGATCCGCCGAGCAGGTGCGGGAGCTGGTGCGCCAGGAGATGGAATCCGCAGTCTCGCTGTCGGTTCCGCTTTTGGTGGATGCCAAGGTAGGAAAAACCTGGGGCGAAGCTCACTGATCCCTCGCTAATTTCTGCAAGCCGCAGGATCGGCCCGCAGGCCGCCCCCGCTTCGCGGGGGCACGCAGGCACCGCCTGCGTCGGCGGCTGCGCCGTCGGGCCCGCGGCCCGTCCTGCCCCCTGCGGAATCCCACCCCATCCCCGCCGAAAGGAGCCTACCCCATGTCCGTTACCATCCGTCCCGCGGCCGAAAGCGACCTGCCCGCCCTTGCCGCTTTGGAATCAGCCTGCTTTGCCCACCCATGGAGCGAAAAAAGTCTGGCTGAAACGCTCGGCAACGGCCGCTCGCTGTTCCTTTTAGCGGAGCGGGAAGGGGAAGCGCTTGGCTACCTTGGCATGGAATATGTACTGGATGAGGGCGGCATCACTAATGTGGCGGTTTTTCCGGCACACCGCCGCCAGGGCATCGCCGATGCTCTGCTCAATGAGCTGCTGCGCCGGGCCAAAGGCCTTGGCCTTGCCACCGTTACGCTGGAGGTGCGGGAAACCAATGCCCCTGCCATTGCTCTTTACCAAAAACATGATTTTGTACCGGTGGGCCGCCGCAAAAACTACTATACCTCGCCCACAGAAGATGCTATACTGATGACAGTCACTCTGTAACTGAGTAAAAATAAAAAGGAGTGTATCACTATGAAAAAGAATCCCATCCACTTTTACTGGGGCCGTAAAAACGGCCTGGTCGTCACCCGTGAGGACGCCGAAGGCAACCACCCCGAGGTCGTTTTCGTCAGCAATCAGCTCTCGCTGGATAAGCTGAAAAAGACCGGTGTCATCCTCCTGGCCGGACTGTTCCTGTTCTGGCGCATCAGCCGACTGGTACGCCGCATTGCCCGTCATCATAAAAAAGAGAACTAACCCGGAGCCCGTATGAAAATTCTCAGTATCGAATCCAGCTGCGATGAGACCGCCGCCGCGGTCATTGAGGATGGCCGGAAGATCTGTTCCTCGGTCATCCATACGCAGGTGGAAGAACACAAGCTCTACGGCGGGGTCGTCCCGGAGATCGCTTCCCGCCGCCACATCGAATCCATCTGTGGGGTGACCGCCGAAGCGCTGGAGCAGGCAGGCCTTACCGCCCGCGAAGTGGATGCCGTGGCCGTTACTGCTGCGCCGGGACTCATTGGTGCGGTGTTGGTGGGGGTCAATTTCGCCAAGGGCTTGGCACTTTCGGCGGAAAAGCCCCTCATCCCGGTTCACCATATCCGTGGCCATGTGGCGGCAAATTATTTGGCTCATCCCGAGCTGGAACCGCCTTTTTTGGCGCTCATCGTCAGCGGCGGGCACAGCCATATCGTATTGGTGCGGGATTACTGCGACTACACCATCCTGGGCCGCACCACCGATGACGCCGCGGGCGAAGCCTTCGATAAGGCCGCCCGCTGTGTCGGCCTGCCCTATCCCGGCGGTGTGGCGCTGGATGCCATCTCGCACGAGGGCAATCCCCACGCCTACCCGCTGCCTACCCCCCATGCCGAAGGGGAGTTCAACTTCTCCTTTTCGGGGCTCAAAACAGCGGTCATCAATCTGGCGCACAATGCCGAGCAAAAGGGACAGCCTCTGGTTCCCGCCGATCTTGCCGCCAGCTTTTGCTGCCATGTCAGCGAGATCCTGTGGCAAAAGACCGCCCTGGCCGCCGAGCGCTGCGGCTGCGATAAAATCGTGCTGGCTGGCGGTGTTTCCGCCAATAGCTGGCTGCGGCAGCGTGCCCGGCAGGGCTGTGCCGAAAAAGGCTGGCAGCTTTACATGCCGCCGCTTTCCCTCACCGGCGATAACGCCGCCATGATCGGCGCGCAGGCATACTACGAGTATTTGGCCGGCCACACGGCGGATGAATCCCTCAATGGCTTGCCCACCATGGAGATCACCGAACAGTTTGGGGCATAAGGGCTTATTAGCCCGCGCTTTTTCCGTTCGCGGAAACTTAACAAATTTGGTGGTAGCATTTCCCGCGGGGATAGGGTATAATAGATGCGTAAAAACAGGCCGGTTTTCCGGCTTTATCAGAAGGGAGATATAAAAATGGCACTTACTTCCAACAAGTCCGTTCTCAAATGGGTGGACGAGATGGTCGCCCTCACCAAGCCCGATAAGGTCGTCTGGATCGATGGCAGCGAGGAACAGCTGGAGGCGCTGCGCGCCGAGGCTTGCTCCACCGGCGAGATGATCAAGCTGAATGAGGAAAAGCTGCCCGGCTGCTATCTGCACCGTTCCGCGGTCAATGATGTAGCCCGTGTAGAAGGCCGTACCTTCATCTGCACCCGCAAGGAAGAGGACGCTGGCCCTACAAATAACTGGATGGACCCCAAGGAGGCCTACGAAAAGCTGGGCAAGCTCTTTGATGGCGCCATGAAGGGCCGCACCATGTATGTCATCCCCTACTGCATGGCGCATGTCGGCTCCCCCTTTGCCAAGGTGGGCATCGAGCTGACCGACTCCATCTATGTCGTTCTCTCCATGGCCATCATGACCCGCATCGGCCAAAAGGTGCTGGATTTCCTGGGCGACAGCGATGATTTCGTCAAGGGCCTGCATTCCAAAAAGGATCTCTGCGAGGAGGACCGCTACATCGTCCACTTCCCGGAGGATAACACCATCTGGAGCATCAACTCCGGCTACGGCGGCAATGTGCTGCTGGGCAAAAAGTGCTTCGCCCTGCGCATCGCCTCCTTCCAGGCCAAATCCGAGGGCTGGATGGCCGAGCATATGCTCATTCTCGGCATTGAGAATCCCGAGGGCGAGACCAAGTATGTCACCGCCGCTTTCCCCTCCGCCTGCGGAAAGACCAACCTCGCCATGCTCATCCCGCCCAAGAAGTATGCCGATATGGGCTACAAGGCTTGGTGTGTCGGCGATGATATCGCCTGGCTGCGTATCGGCCCCGATGGCCGCCTTTGGGCTGTCAATCCCGAGTATGGCTTCTTTGGCGTAGCACCCGGCACCAATGCCAAGAGCAATCCCAATGCCCTGGCCACCACCCGCAAGAATACCATCTTCACCAATGTGGTGCAGAACCTGGATGATAACACTGTCTGGTGGGAGAAGCTGGATAAGAATCCTCCCAAGCACGCACTCAATTGGAAGGGCGAGCCCTGGGACGGCAGCGACGGCACCCCCGGCGCCCATCCCAATAGCCGCTTCACCGCGCCCAGCCACAATTGCCCCTGCCTCTCTCCCGAGTATGAGAATCCCAATGGCGTTCCGATCTCCGCCATCATCTTCGGCGGCCGCCGCGCCAAGACCGCTCCGCTGGTCTACCAGTCCCGCGATTGGGCCCACGGCGTCTTTGTAGGCTCTGTTCTGGCCAGCGAGACCACCGCTGCCGCTACCGGTGCTGTCGGTGTAGTCCGCCGTGACCCCATGGCCATGCGGCCCTTCATCGGCTACCATGTCGGCGATTACTTCGGCCACTGGCTGGAGATGGGCGAAAAGCTGGGCGATAAGGCCCCGAAGATCTTCCATGTCAACTGGTTCCGCACCGATGATGAAGGCAACTTCCTGTGGCCCGGCTTCGGTGATAATATGCGTGTTCTGCTGTGGATCCTGGCCCGCTGCGAAGGCAAGGTCAGCGCCCGCGAGACCGAAATCGGCTATCTGCCCTATGTCAAGGATATCGATATCGAGGGCCTGGAAAACGACGGCAAGGAGTTCACCCACATGATGCTGGATGAGCTGCTCAGCGTCGATAAGGCCCTGTGGCGCGAGGATGCCGAGAATATCGAAGGCTTCTATACCTCCATCGGCGAGCGTCTGCCCGCCAAGCTGTGGGAGGAGCTGGAGACTCTCAAGAAGAACCTCGAATAAGTGTAACATTTGGCCGGCTCCCTCATCGGGCGATGGGGGAGCCTTTTCCCACTATTCTTACCCAAAAGACCGGAGGACGCCATGGAAAGCATCTTTGAGAATACCACCACCCTCACCCGACAGAACCTGACCGAAATGGCCCGGGCCACCGTCCCCCGGTGGAGCCTGCTGGTCGGCATCATCCCGGCGGTTTTAGCGGTCGCCGCCGCCATTTGGGATCTTGCCCGGCGGGGCATCAGTCTGTGGGCCGGGCTTCTGCTGCTGGCGGCCTTTACTTTGGTTATGACCACCTACGGCGCGCCCGCGCGGGTCGCGCTCAAGATCGCCAAGCGCAATTTTAAGAAATACGGCAGTGAGGTCACCGCCACCCTCTGCTTCTATGAGGATAAGGTCATTGTCCACAACCATCAGGAAGATTCCGAGGGGGACCTTCGCTACGAGCAGATTTTAGCCGTCCGTCAGAGCCCCCGGCTTTATCTGCTGGAGCTCCCCGGCAAAACCGCCCTGCTGCTGGAGAAGACCGCCTTCACCAAGGGCGCCCTGGAGGAATTCCCCGCCTTTATGCGGCGGAAATGCCCCGGCCGGGTCGCCTTTTAAGGAAAGCCCGCAAAAAAGACTTACATCCGGGGAAAAAGCGTGCTATACTATTTCCCGTAAAAAGTGTGATCTAAAATTCCGCAGCATCTCTTCTGATAGAAATAAGTCCTATGGGCGTAGTCTATTGCAAGTGCAAAAGATTACGCTCTTTATTATTTCTTTTACAGGAGGGCAGTAAAATGCCAAAGACCAAAACACAAAGGATCGTATTCGGGATATTGATGTCATTTTTTATGGCATATGGCATGGAGGTTTACAATATCGCCATCCGCATGGGTTACAATCTAACCGTGGGACAGGGCTTTTCGTCCATCACTTATCCGGTGTTTCTCGAAGCACTGAAGGAAGCAGTGGGGATGAGCGTGATTGTTTTTATCGTCTCCAATTTGGTCGGCAATCGGGCCGGGGCCGCCTTTATGGCAAAATACTGTGCCCCCGACAAGGATAACCCCTATTTCTGCAGCGTTATGCGCCAGGCCGGCACCATATTGGTCATGTGTCCCCTTATGAGCCTTATCGCGTCCATCCTTTTTCAGATCATTCTGGGCGGCCAGCCGCTATTCCGACTGCCGGCCATCTGGATTGGGACGGCCATGAAAAACTTCCCGATGGCCTTCTTCTGGAACATGTTCGTCGCCGCGCCCCTCATCCACTGGATATTTGAAAGATGGAACAGCAGAGCCCATTGAACAGTCCCCGGATAATATCAAAAGAAAGCCCCCGCCGCAGCATGGGTGCTCATAAGACAGTAATTCTAAAAATTACGATTATGGCATCTGTCAGGCGGGATTGGCAACGGAATAACGGGTATCTGGTGAGAGCCGGATACCCGTTATTTTTTGCCGTTACGAAAAGCAATAGACTTGTTCACAGCTTTTAGGCATAATTGTCTCAAATCAATCCGATCCCATCCATTCCGAGATTTTCAAAAAATCTCAAAAAAGTTTAGAAGCATTGGAACAATTCAGTCTTTCTCATACCACATATAGTAGAGGGCTGAATACAAAAGCAATTGGAGGTGACGCTGATGGATAAGCAGACAGGCCCGAAAGGTTTTCTTGTGGTGCTGCCTGGTGAGATCATCGAAATACCGCAGGACAGCGATAAATCGTGGCTGACGCTGTTTTACAGCTTGCCGCGAGAGCTTGCGGAGAAGTGGAAGCCCGCCTATGAGCTGCCCCTCTGCCCATATGAGGTGCTGCGGACGGAAAAGTATGACCGTGTCGTATGTGACGATATGTTCAAGCTGCTTGTGTGGGACTGCTACGCATGGTGCGCATGGCAGTTCTTTCAGGTCAAAGGCCGCAAGGGCAACTACCGCTACATTCCCGGCAACTGGAATCAGCACGCAGGATATTTCCCCTTGTGGCGGCTATGTGAATATGTCATTCATGTTGTGTGAACTCCTGTTCTTCTCCTTGCAATCAACCCATCTGTGCAATATGAAACAAAATAGGTATCAGAACGCAGCGTTTGGATGCTTCGGTCTGATGCCCCTTTACGCTCCGATTTTTTTACCGCGGCGACAATGATTACCGGAATTCCATCGTCTCTTTCTGCAACACGGCACTCCTTTTGATTAGCGAGTTTTTTCCCTGCACCTCTTGCAAACCAGAAAGAAGCGCGGTATAATATGACTAGAAGAACCAAAACGGTCATATTTGAGGAGGCGCGGGCTTGGCTTTTACCGATTACGAGACTGAGCAGCTCCGCAAGGCGTTGCTGAAGGAAACGAGACATTGTGCTGTCACGCTGGGGATGAAGAAAACCTCCGTGGATCAACTGACAAAGGCGGTCGGTATCGCAAAAGGCTCGTTTTATAAATTCTACGAATCCAAGGAGATGGCCTTCTTCGCGGTTCTGGAAAGTATCCACTCCGAGCTTTACGGAGTGGCTGACCATGCACTGAGCGAAGCAAACGGCTTGCCGCCGTCGGAGCGTGCGGCAAAGGCGGTTCTTGCCGTCTGCCGGCGGCTGTCCGATACCGGCGACATGGTTTTCATTGAAAACGATGCGAAGCTGCTTTTGCAGAGACTGCCGGAGAATGTCAAAAATGTGCATTATCACGACGACGAGGCGCACATTCGTCAGCTTTTGGAGAAATATGACCTTGTGCCGAGTCGCGGCATCTCTTTGGCTGCCGCCACGGTGCGGGGACTGATTCTTACCGTTTCTCACAAGGAGCAGATCGGGGAACTGTATCCGCAGGTGCTGGAAACGCTGGTGTGCGGTGCTTGCAGGGAGTTATTTGAATAAGTGGAAGGCCGCAGCAATGCGGCTTTTCCAAGGCGCGATGGTTAGCATACACTAACCGTACAACTACACATATCAGTTAGATAAATCTAACATTAAAAGGAATGACAGAGATGCGAGAATACAAGAATTTTTGGGACAGAAATGCCGGCTGGTACGACCGCTTCATGCAGAAGGATTGTGCGGCATACGAAAAGATGTATGAGCTGATCCGGCCGGTCGTGAAAGCCAAAACGGTGCTGGAGCTTGCCACCGGCACGGGGTTGATTGCTAAAAACATCGTGAACGCAGCGGCGCACATCGAGGCGACGGACGCCTCTGCGGAAATGATCGCAGAAGCGAAGCGGGGCAACTGCTCGGCAAAGCTGCACTTTTCCGTGCAGGATATGTTCCGCCTGCCCTATGCCGACCAGTCCTTTGATGTAGTGATCGTGTCCAACGCGCTGCATGTCGTACCGCAGCCGGAGAAAGCCCTTGCCGAGATCCGCCGGGTGCTGAAGGATGAAGGCGTGCTCATCGCGCCCACCTTCACCCACGCGGAAAACTCGTTTTCCGGCAGGGTCAAAGCCCTTTTTATGAAGCTGGCGGGCTTCCCTCTCCACAGCAGGTGGACGAGTGAGGAATACCTGCGCTTCCTGCGGCAGAACGGCTGGACGGTGCGGAAAAGCGCCGCGCTGAAGGCATCCTTCCCGCTGACCTATGCCGAGTGTGTAAAAATGGAGGTGTGATATGTCATTCTTTGAAAATACCCGCAAGCCCGAAGGCTTTGGCGGGAAAATTATGGTCGCCATGATGAATGTCGGGCACAGCGCCGTGGCCCGGTGGGGGCTTCAATTTCTGAATGCTGCGCCGGACGCCAAGGTGCTGGACTGCGGCTGCGGCGGCGGTGCGAACATGAAAAGGCTGCTGAAAAAATGCCCGGAGGGTATTGTCAAGGGCATTGACTATTCCCCCGTCAGTGTGGAGAAATCCAAAAAGGTCAACGAGGCCGCCATAGCGGAGGGCCGCTGCACCGTTCTGCAAGGCAGCGTGGCGAATATGATCTTTGCAGGCGACTGGTTCGATGCGGTAACGGCCTTTGAAACCGTCTATTTCTGGCCCGATCTGCCGCAGTGCTTCCGGGAGGTTTACCGGGTGCTGAAGCCCGGCGGGACATTACTCATCTGCAACGAAAGCAACGGCGATACGGACAAGGACAAGAAGTGGACGGAGATCATCGGCGGCATGACCATCTACAAGGACGCCGAGCTGAAGACGTATCTGGAGCAGGCGGGCTTTCACGAGGTGCAGATACACAAAAAGAAAAGCTGGCTCTGCATCACGGCGCGGAAATGAGGGAGAAGCAGACAGATGAAGGACAACGAGCTTCTATTCGACCGCAAAAGCCATGTGCTGTATTCAAAGCCTTGCAAGAAAGAAATCCTGGCGAAAATCGCCCTGCACTATCCGGAAGCAGAGCGGGAGACAGTATGGGAAAAGGTGCAGCGGCAGTACGCGGTCTTTCTCTCCGACTGGCGCACCGACTTGGGCGGCAAAAAGAACTTCCACAACGGCGTAGGCGGCACCTACGACTGCATCGCCATCATGAGCTATTATGTGGTCTGCAAAGCAGTTACTTCGTTCCGTGAAATCGAAGAGATGGAGGAAAATCTGATTCTTCCGACTTTCCGCAAGCTGAAATTTGTGGACTGCAACAAGCCGTTCTGGAGGAAGCTGATGTACAAGGCGTTTGTACGGGCGAAACGCGGCTGCGACAAATGGCACGATTACGAGATGACAGTTGCGCCTTATGAAAACGGCAAGCCCATCTATTATGAATTTACATCGTGTCCGGCGGCGGAGTTCGCCATCCGGCACGGCCTTACGGATATCATGCCCGCCCTGTGCAATGTGGACTACGCATCTATGGAGCTGCTCCACGCAAGGCTGGTGCGGACGACTACCTGCGTGGACGGCTGCCGGTGCGACTATACCATCTGCGGCGATAAAGACCCGTACTTGAAGGGACATCCCGAATACCGGGATGAGGCGGGCTTCAGAAGGAACAAATAAAAACGCAATGCAAAGGCGGTGAGACGAATGGAACCCTTCATCGGAATCATGATCCCTTTCTTGGGCACAACACTGGGCTCGGCCTGCGTGTTCTTTATGAAAAAATCCCTTGGCGATCTGGTGCAGCGCGCCCTTGCGGGCTTTGCCGCCGGGGTGATGGTGGCGGCGTCCATCTGGAGCCTGCTGATCCCCGCCATCGAGCAGTCGGAGGGCATGGGCAAGCTGTCCTTCCTCCCTGCCTTTATCGGCTTCTGGGTCGGCGTGCTGTTTTTGCTTTTGCTCGACCATCTGATTCCCCACCTTCATGTGGGAAGCAATCAGGCGGAGGGACCGAAAAGCAGGCTGGGCCGCACCACGATGATGGTGCTGGCTGTGACCCTACATAATATCCCAGAGGGAATGGCGGTTGGTGTCATGTACGCGGGCTTCCTCGAGGGGAACGCACAGATCACGGCGGCAAGCGCACTTGTCCTGTCGCTTGGCATCGCCATTCAGAATTTCCCCGAGGGTGCAATCATCTCCATGCCCCTTCGGGCTGAGGGCGATAGTAAAAGTAAAGCGTTTCTCGGCGGCGTCCTTTCGGGAATAGTCGAGCCTATCGGTGCTGTACTGACACTCCTTGCCGCGCAGCTTGTGATTCCGGCGCTGCCCTATCTTTTGAGCTTTGCTGCAGGTGCCATGCTCTATGTGGTGGTGGAGGAACTGATTCCTGAAATGTCACAGGGAAAGCACTCCAATATCGGCACGATTTTCTTTGCGGTCGGCTTCAGTATTATGATGACGCTGGATGTGGCTTTGGGGTGAGATTAAAGAAAATAGGATGATACGCCAACGCCATGATGACAACGCCCATGCAGTGGTTTTGCCGCAGGAGCGGAAAAAGCAAGTTTACCGAAAAGGACATCGCCGGCATGAAAGCTGCCGCCGCTCTGAATGCCGCTGACCGGAACCCCTATTCCTGGAACATGGAGTTTTACGAATACCCCGACGGCAGCGGGTATGAAGGACGCTTCACCAAATGCGGTATCTGTGTGCTGATGAAAAAGCTCGGGCTGTACGACCTGACCCCTGCTTTGTGCCATCTGGACTACACCATGAGCGAGGCGGGCGGCGTGACCGACTTTGTGCGGCAGTACACCCTCGCCTCTGGCGGGCCGTACTGCGGCTGCGGGTATAAAAAGAAGGACCTCGTGAAAGCCGGGACGGAGGCAGGACGGTGAAAACAGAAGAACAAGAGAAGTTTATCCGATGCTGCATTCTCGGCGCGATCGGCGGGATATTGATGGCTGCCGGAGATTGGCTGCTGGGGTGCGTTCCGCTACAGGAGACGGACACGGGAATGTTCAACAGAGCTTATTATCTGTCCGGCCCCTACGCCTTGTGGAAGCCCGCGCTGGTCATCGGATTGGGTGCAATTGGGTGCTTTCTCTACTCCTTCATGGTAAGGGCGCTGAATACGGATATTGACGCAAGGTATCAGAGAACAAAAGCTGTCCAGTATTTTTGCGGGATATTCACGGTTGTGGTAGCCTTGGCAATCCATCTCTGGGCGGCCACCAGCTCATCGTGGGCACCTTGCTGAACGATCTCGCCGTGCTCGACAACGGATATTCTGTCGGCATTTCGCACGGTTTTCAGCCGGTGAGCGATCATAATGACCGTCTTGTTATGGGTCAGCTCCGAGACGGCCTCCATCAGCTCCTTTTCATTTCTCCGGGTCAATGCTGGCCGTGGCTTCGTCCAGAATGATGATGGGCGCATCCTTCAGCATGGCCTGGGCAGCGTTTCCGCCATCGTTGGGCGCTGCATATCCTCGCCGGGCAACACCTGTGCCGCCTCGCCGACGATGGCCTTGACCTGTGCGATGTCGTCAGTGTATCTCGCCGTCTGACATGCCCCAGAATTCATCGGCAATGTCCGTAAGATAGTAGAACCGGTGTTCGCTGAGCGGCAGGGCTTTCCCCTGCTTTTTCAGGGCAGGCAGAATCTCTTTTAACTGCTGCGTGGCTGCGAAGTCGAGATTTGCCATACGCAAATACGAGAGTTTGGACGAGCTTACCCCCTATGCGCTGCGGGAGCTTGTCAAGGCGATCTACATTGAAGCCCCGGACAAGTCCAGCGGCAAGCGGCATCAGGGCATCCGCATTTCCTATGACCTTGTGGGCTTTATCCCCGTGGAAGAACTGCTGGAGCAGGAAACGGCGTGACCGAAGCCACACCGTTCCTGAGAAAATACGATATTACCTTCTTATGACCCCCGTTCCTCACGGTGAGGGTCTTTTCTATCGTTATATCACTTTTTTCTTCAGCCACCGGCCGCTCAGGTACCGCGGCAGATAAAAGGCAATACGGATGAGCCAGTCCGCCACAATGGCCACCCACACGCCCATAATGCCCCACCCGAAGGAAACAAACAGGTGGCTGCACAGGATGCGTCCCAGCCACATGCCGGTCATCGCGCCGATCAGGCAGAACCGCACATCGCCCGCCGCCCGCAGGCAGGGGGTAATGGTAAAGGCCAGCGGGTACAGCGTCACCACAATGCAGAAGTAGAACCGCAGCAGCCGCAGCGCCACCGCCGTGGTCTCCGGCGTCAGCTTAAACAGCGATAGAATGGGATCGGCAAAAAGCAGTGTCCCGCCCGCCGTAATAAAGAGGCAGATATAAGCCAGCCCCACCAGCCACTTAGTGTAGTATTTGGCGTCCTCAGCTTTGCCGGCCCCCAGGCATTGCCCCACTATGGGGACTGCCGCCAGGTGAATGGCCGAGGTCGGAATCAAGATGATGCTCTGCAGCGTGTTCATCACTGCGTTGGCGGTAATGGCTGCCGTCACCAGCGTGGAGACCAGACTTGCCACCAGCAGCTTACCAATGTTAAAGGCCGCGCTCTCCAGCCCGCTGGGGATGCCGATACGCAAGATCCGTCCGAACATCTCCCGCTGGAACCGCAGGTCGCCAAAGGAACGCATCCCCACCCTGCAGTCCGGCCGCAGCAGCTTATAGAGCATAATAACAGCACCCAGAATGCGGGAAGCCAGGGTAGCTAGCCCGGCGCCCAGCACCTCCAGCCCAAAGCCATAGATCAATATGGCGTTGCCGATGAGGTTCAGTGCATTAGCCGCTGTGCTCACTGTCATCGAAAGCTTGGAGTTGCCCACTGCCCTAAATACGCTGGCCCCTACATTATACAGCGCCAAAAAAGGATAGCTTATTATAGAAACGGTAAAGTAGGTACGGGCATAGGCCATCACCTGCGGCTCTATCTGCCCAAACAGCAGCACCAGCAGCTCATCACGGAACAGCATAAACAGCACCGAGATCATCAGCGAAAAGCCCACCAGCAGCAGGGTCAGCTGCCCCACGCTGCGCCGCGCGTTTTCTTCCTCCCCCCGGCCGATGTACTGTGCCAGTACCACACCGCCGCCGGTGGCCAGCGCAGGGAACAGCCACAGGAACACCGCGTTCACCGAATCAATGAGCGATACCCCGGAAACCGCCGCTTCGCTGCAGCTGGCCACCATCACCGTATCCGCCATGCCTATGGTCATGGCCAGCGCCTGCTCTACCATCAGCGGTACCAGCAGCTTCCGCAGGTCCGCCCGGCTAAACATCCTCTCCAACTTACTGTCTCCTTTTCCTCTGCAAAAATCACGAGCCCCTATTGTACCACGCCCACAGAACAATTGCAAATGCAGGTTTCAGCAGGGGGCAGGGTAGGGCCGCAGGCCAAGCCGCCCTCCGGGCGGCTTATGCGGGCTTTGCCCGCATCGGCGGCTCCGCCGCCGGGCCTGCGGCCCCTGCTCCTTCCCAACCCCTTCCCCTTTGCGGAAAAGCCTTCCCCCCCGCACCGCTGCGTCGTACAAGCTCTATTAAAATGTAAAATATACTTGACATTATAATGGAACAGTGCTATGCTGAAAGCAGAAAGCGAGGCGAGGAGCGATGGATGCTTTTCTGCAAAGCCCATGGGCGCCGCTGCTGCTGACAGTAGTCGTTTGGGGTGTAGTACAGCTGATAAAGGCTCTGTTGGATCGCAAATAAGGGGGCGCGGATATGGACTTCGTATTTTTGGGCTTTATGGCGGCGATGGCTGTCGCCGGCTTGGTGGTCGGCAAGCTGGCGGGGAAAAAGCTCGGCAAAGCCGAATTTGATGAGCGGCAGCAGCTGGCCCGCGGCAAAGCCTATAAGGCTGGCTTCTATACCTTACTGGTGGGGCTGCTGGCGGTGTACCTCATCCCGATCTTTACCGAGTGGCAGCCAAAGGATACAGCCCTGCTGCCCTTTGCGGTGATCTGCGTGGGGGTGACGGTCTTTGCCTGTGTTGCCGTTGCCAACGACGCCTACCTCGGCATCCGGCAGAACCCGCGCGCCATGCTGCTTGTGCTCGGCATCGTGGTGGTAGGTAACCTGACTGCGGGATTTTCCGTTATGGAATCGGTGGGCTTTGCCGATGGCCTGGCGGTGGAGAACAGCATGAATTTCATCATCGCTGCCATGGGCCTCATCATACTGGCGGCATTGGCCATCCGGCTGCGCATGGCTGCCCGGGATGAGGAGTGACGCCATGAAGAACCTGAAGTTAAAAGCGGCCCGGGCGACGATGGGGCTTTCCCAGCAGGCGCTGGCGGAGCTGTGCGGCGTTTCACGGCAGACCATCGTGGCCATCGAAAAAGGGGATTACAACCCCACCATCAACCTGTGCCGGCAGATCTGCCGGGTGTTGGGCAAAACACTGGATGAGCTGTTCTGGGAGGACGATTAGGGAGAGCCGGAGGACTAAAGCCCCGGCCCGCATGCCTCCATCCTCTCTCCTCAAATTAAAAGCACACCTCTCCCAAAAGGGAAAGGTGTGCTTTGCTTTTTTGTACGGGTTACAGCTCCTCGCGGGCCAGTTCCTTCATGCTGTCCGCCTCGGTGATCTTCCGGATCACCCGGCAGGGGTTGCCCGCCGCCAGGGTCCCGTCGGGGATATCATGGGTCACCACGCTCCCGGCGCCAATGACCACATCGTTGCCAATGGTCACCCCGCCGATGACCGTCACATTGCACCCGATCCACACATTGTTGCCAATGCGGATGGGCTCGGCGTTTTCGGCAATGGTGGGCAGTCCGTCATCACCGCACATCAGCCCCAGCCGCTCATGGGCGATCAGCGGGTGAGAGGCCGCCATCAGCGAAACATTGGGCGCGATCATGACATTATCTCCAATGTAAACATCCGCGTCATCCAGCACGCAGAAGTTGTAGTTCGCGAAGAAATCCTCCCCGATGTAGGTGTGGATGCCATAGTTGAACTGCACCGGCGTCTGGAAGTAGAACCGCTCCCCGATGCTCCCCAGAATGGACCGCATCAGCCCCGGAATGCGCTCATCATACTCATCCAGCGTGTTCACCAGGCGGCAGGTCTCGTGCGCCTTGTGCTTGGTGTCCCGCAGCTCCATCGAGTTGGGCCTAAACAGCAGCCCCGCTTTGATTCTCTCGGTTTCCTTCATGTCGTTTCCTCCTTTGTGGCGTATCTCCGGCGATGTAACCGGTTACATTTTGATTATAATATACCATGCCGCTCCCTTGCTGTCCAGTGTTTTCTGCCACTTTCGCAAAAAATCTTGACATCCCGCCCGACAATTTGTACTCTTAGGTCGTATCATTATATGAGTAAAAGGAAGTGAAGCCATGCCGCCCGATTTCGAAGCCTTCTATCTGCGGCACTGCCGGGCTATCTACCGGGTCTGCTTTGCCTTTCTCAAAAATGCCTCCCCTGTGCAAGGGGAGTTGTTAGCCGTAAGGCTGACTGAGGGATTGACGGAACAAACTATGCCCAGCTTCATCTCGCCTATCGGCGTCGCGGAGTCTTTTGCAAAGGCGTAACCTATACGCCTATCCGGCGGGGGCCAGTTTGTAGTCGCCTTCGGCGGGGCATTGATTTTGCAGGGTGCAAAGCCTGTACGGCTCGCCGCCGGGGCGTTCCTTTTGTGCGTACAAAAGGAACCAAAATACGGTCAAGGGGGACCGGTCTTCCCCCTTGACAATCCCTCTTGACGCTTAGCTGTGCTGGCTACGGATTTAGATTTTTCTCGGTTGAAAAATCTAAATCCGTACTGCGCACAGATGCGCTCCAAAGGTAGCCGCAGGCGCATCTGCCCCCACCGCCTTGCGGTACCCGAAAAGAACTTCGCGCTGCTCGCTTGCTCGTTCTTTTCGACCGCTGCGGGTGCTCCGCCTCGCTGCATCCGCCACTGGCGGCGCTCGGCTCCGCACCCCCTACCCCTCCCCCGCTGCGGGGGAGGGGCCGCCTATCCCAATTACTGCTTGTTCAGCTTATAGTCTTGACAGCGTGACTTTCTGCTATTGGTTTGCAGTAGTTCCAAATAAAATGCGCCGCAGGCACCTTGAGAGCGTATCTGCGGCGCTGTACGGACGATGCCAAGCATCGTTTGTATCCAGCCGCAGTTTAGCGGTAAGGGGGTCTTGGGGCACAGCCCCAAGTGCGTTTTGGTATGGGGCCCCCGGCGGGACGCAAGGCCCGCCGGGGAAAGGAGGAGCGGCGGAGCGTTGGAGGGTTACCCCAAGCGTAAGCTGGGTGACCTGACATGGAGCGCAGCCCGCGACGACGCGTACGCACAAAAGGAACGACCCGGCGGCGAGCCGTACCGGCTTTGCGCCCCGCCGAAGGCGACCACCAATTTGGCTTAAAAACTCTTTTTCCCACTTTTCTTTTTAGAAAAGCAAGCCCCGCCGCCAGGCGAATATGATATAAAAAGAGCCGCCCCCATCGGGCGGCTCTTTGCGGTTAAGCAGTCATTATTATAGCCCCAGCCAATCCTCCACCGAGGCCTTGATCTCGCCGTAGGCCTTTTCAGCGGTGGGCCGGTCGGCCGCCCGCAGGGAGTAGTAGAACTTGAGCTTGGGCTCAGTGCCGCTGGGCCGGGCCACCAGGCTGCCCTCTTTCCCCAGCCGGAATTCCATTACATTGGAGGCGGGAAGCCCCGTGGGAGTCTCGCCCTCACCGTCCTCATACCGCTTGCCGGCTTCGTAGTCGGTGTGGCCGGTCACAGGCCGGCCGGCTATGGCAATGGGCAGCTCGGTCCGCAGCGTTTCCATCAGCACGGCCATCTTTTCCATGCCGTCGCTGCCGGGGAAGGTATAGCTGTCCACCTTGTTAAAATAGTAGCCGTACTGCGCATAGAGGTCGTCCAGCGCCTCACCGAGGTTCTTGCCCCGGCCCTTGTACCACGCCGCCATCTCACAGATGAGCATGGAAGCGACCACCGCGTCCTTATCCCGCACATAGCCGCCCGCCAGGTAGCCGTAGCTCTCCTCAAAGCCGAAGATGAACCGCTCCGGATGGCCTTCGGCCTCCAGATGAGCGATCTGCTCACCGATGTACTTAAACCCGGTCAGCACCTGCCGCATCTCCACACCATAGTGCGCCGCGATGGCGTCGGTCATGGTGGTGGAAACGATGCTGCGCACCGCTACGGGGTTTTCCGGCATTTTGTGCAGCTCCAGCCGGGTCCGGCAGATGTAATCCAGCAGCAGCACGCCCATTTCGTTGCCGGAGATAAGGCGCGGCGTGCCGTTCTGCAGCACGGCGGTGCCCACCCGGTCGCTGTCGGGATCGGTCGCCAGCAGCAGGTCGGCCCCCAGCTTCTCGCACAGGTTCAGCCCCAGCTGCATCGCCTCCAGTATTTCAGGGTTGGGGTAGGGGCAGGTAGGAAAGTCCCCGTTGGGCTGCTCTTGCTCCGGCACCACGGTGATATCGGTGTGGCCCATCCGCTTCAGCACGGTCATCACCGGCACCAGCCCGGAACCGTTAAGCGGAGTATACACCAGTCGCAGACCGGCAGCCTTGCCCAGCTCGGGGCGCAGCGCCTGGGCCATCACCGCGGCATAGTACCGCTCAATAAGGGCATCGCCAATGTATTCAATGCGTCCGTCAGCCAGCGCTTCCTCAAAGTCCGCCAGCTTCACATCCCGGAAGATATCCGTCTTTTCAATCTCCTCGGAAACAGCGGCCGCTACATGGCCGGAGATCTGCGCGCCGTCGGCGGCATAGGCCTTGTAGCCGTTGTACCGGGCGGGGTTGTGGCTGGCGGTCACCATCACGCCGCCCGTACAGTGCCGGTCCAGCACCGCAAAGGAAAGCGCCGGGGTGGGCATCAGGTGGGGATACAGATAAACCTTGATGCCGTTGGCGGCCAGTACCCGTGCCGTTTCCCGCGCAAAAACATCACTCTTGTGGCGGCTGTCGTAGGAAATGGCAGCGCTCGGTTTTTCATCCTGCGTCAGCAGGTAGGCGGCAAAGCCCTGGGTGGCCTGCCGCACGGTGTAGATGTTCATACGGTTGGTGCCGGCGCCCAGCTCGCCCCGCAGCCCGCCGGTGCCAAATTCCAACGACCGGTAAAAGCGCTCATGCACCTCTTTCTCCTCGTTGCGGATGGAAAGCAGCTCGGCGGAAAGCTCAGGGTCGGTCACTTCCTCCAGCCAGCGGCGCAGCTCGGCCTGTTCTTTACTCATATTTCAGCACTCCTTTCGGGGGATATTTTCCAACTCCATAATAGTCAAAAAGGGCCGGGCTGTCAATCGGGAAAAGCGGCGAGTTCGGCTGCCGCAGGGGCCCCTCCTCGGCCAATCGCAGTCCCTGCCGCCTTGCGGTGCCCGAAAAAATCTTCGCGCTGCTCGCTTGCTCGATTTTTTCGACCGCTGCGGGTGCTCCGCCTCGCTGCATCCGCCACAGGCGGCGCTCGGCTCCGCATCCCCTGCCCCCTTCCCCACATCGGGGAAGGGGGACTCTATCCGCAGTCCCTACATAAAAATGCGCCTGCGGCACCTTATAAGCGTCGTCTAATCCCGCTCCGGGAAGCCGTCCTTTGGCTTTCCGGGCGGGGTGTACCGACGCGTCGGGGGGCTCGGGGCACTCCCCGAGTGACTTTTGCCTACTTTTCTTCATAGAAAAGTAGGGCCCCGGCGGCGAGCCGTACGGACCGTTACCCTCCGGTGACTCCGCCCCGCCGCCAGGCGACCACCAATCCGCCCTTAATTCACACAATAAATCCCAGCCTCACTTCCCCAGCAAAATCCATCATTTATGCAAAATCAACCCAACGTTTCCCCATTTTGTAAATCTTCCGTAAATAAAAGTGAAATATTAACCTTTGGACTGCAAAAAAGGCTCGATTTTGCCGTATTAGTGAAAGGACTTTTTCTCACCGGCAAAAAAATTCTTTCCCTTCTGCATCTCTCACAGAACTAAAACTGAGAGCCTTTTTGCCCCACCGGTCAAACAGGGGCGCCGGCCTAAAATTTATTCAGCAGACCTCATCGGGCAATTTGGGGGTCTGCCCCAGCGGGAACCCGCCTCCCACCAGCACCTTGAAAACTGAATAAGACCCCGCCAAAGGCCCCCGCATAAAAGAGGGCCCGGCCGAATATAGTTCCATTGAAACGATGGGACGGCACCCCCTGCCGCCCAACTGCGGAGAGGAGAATGAAAATGGAGCTTGAACTGCGCCGGCAAACCGTCCCGAGCTTTGAAACCATCCTGGAGGAAACCGTGGAGCAGCCGGTGGAATGTGATGCCCTGCTGCCGGATTACTGCCCCGATATCCGCCGGATCCTCAAGTGCACCCTCACCCCAGTTCCGGTGGGCAAAACCATTACCGCCGGCCGGCTGGAGGTGGAGGGTCTGGCTACCCTCAATATCCTGTACATTTCCGCCGGGGGAGAACCAGCCCGCGGCGAGTACAAGGTCCCTTTCACCCGGATGCTGGAGCTACACGGCGAAGCCGAGGACCCCATCATCACCGTGGGGATGCTGCCGGGACCGGTCAGCTGCCGGGCGGTCAACCAGCGCCGGCTGGAGATCCGCGGCTCAGTGGTCGTTTCGGCTTCGGTCATCAGCTGCCATGGGCAGCAGATCTTGGCCGGCAGTGAGGAAAAAACCGTCCAGCTGCGCATGGCCCAGCAAAAGGGCATCCGCCTCAGCGGCGCCTTTGACCGGGAACAGCGCCTGGCCAAAACCACCACGCTGGAGGGCAGCGCCGCCCCCTTGACCAGGGTCCTGCGGTGCGATGCTGCGGTAAGCCGCCGGGAGGAAAAATGGCTGGATGGCCGGCTGCTCATCACCGGGGAGGTGTTGGCCGCCGCCCACTGCGCTGACCAGAACGGCGGCTGGCAGACCGCCGAATGCACCCTCCCCTTTGAACTGACGATCGACTGCCCCGAGGGCGCCGATGCCGAGTTTGATATCCGGTGCAGGGCCCTGGCCCCCACCGCCGAGCCCATGCAGGATGCCGATGGGGAATACCGGGCCCTGGAATGGGGCGTGACCATCAGCGTCGAGGGAAAAATTTACCGCGCGTATGCGCTGGACTGCTGCACCGATGGCTACTCCACCCGGTACCAGTCCGCCTGCAAGGGCAGGACCCTGCAAACGGTGGAGCTGGTGAACCTGTGCCGGGAGAGCGAGACCCGCCGGGAAACGCTGCCCCTGCCGGAAGCCACCGGCGAAGTGGTGGCCCTTTGGGCCAGGGTGGAGGGCTGCACCGCCGCCCCCGAAGGGGACGGCCTGCTGGCGGAGGGCCGCCTGGGCCTGACCCTGCTGACCAAAATGGGGGATGGGGAGTATTACAGCTTTGATAGGACGATGGAGCTGCAGCGGCAGCTCCCCGGCGGAGAGGACTGCCGCTGGGAGGCTGGGCTGGAATGCCGCGGCTGCCGCTGGGAGCAGACCGGGAACGAGCTTTCCCTGACCTGTGAGCTGGTGTGGCAGGGGGCCATCTGCCGCACCCGGCGGCTGGCCGTCCTGGAGGACATTACGGTGGACGAAGCGGCCCCCAAGGAAAACCGGATGCCAAGAGGGCTTTATATCTACATGGCGGAAGAGGGCGAAAGCCTGTGGGAGGTGGCCCGCCGCTACAATACCAGCGAGGCGAGGATCCGGGAGGACAACGGCGAAATGGGCGAATGCTGCCCGGCCGGTCCCCTGCTGATCCCGGTGTAAGCGGGGAGCCCCGGCCGGGCGGCGGCGCCGGGGTGCGGGAGCGCCCCGGGACCGCCGCGCCCCCCCAAAAAAATAAAAGGGGGCGCGGTGGCCAGGCCGGCCGGAGGCCGGCCGCGCCGCCGCCCGGCTCCCGGCCCCATGCACCCAACCTAAGATGTAAACGGAGGGAATGAAAATGGCAGCACAAAGCGAGCTGTACCGAGATATAGCAACCAGAACCGGAGGAGATATCTACATCGGGGTGGTGGGGCCGGTGCGCACCGGCAAATCCACCCTCATCAAGCGTTTTATGGAAACGATGGTGCTGCCCCGCATCGAAAGCGAGCCCCGCCGCAGCCGGGCCGCCGATGAGCTGCCGCAATCGGCAGCCGGGCGCACCATTATGACCACCGAACCGAAATTCATTCCGGAGGAAGCGGTCAGCATCACACTGGAGGGGAACATCAGCCTGCGGGTGCGGATGATCGACTGTGTGGGGTATATTGTGCCCAGTGCGCTGGGCTACATTGAAAACCAGCAGCCCCGCATGGTGATGACCCCCTGGTACGATAAGGAGGTCCCCTTCAACATGGCGGCGGAGGTGGGCACCCGCAAGGTCATCAATGAGCATTCCACCATAGGGCTGGTGGTCACCACCGACGGCAGCATTTCGGAGATCCCCCGGGCGGAGTACGAGGAAGCCGAGGCCCGGGTGGTGCGGGAATTGCAGGCCATCAATAAGCCCTTTGTGGTGGTGCTGAACTGCCAAAGCCCCAAAAGCCCGGCGGCAAAGGCCCTGCGGGCCGAGCTGGAGGAACGCTATGGGGTGCCAGTGGCGGCGGTGAACTGCCTGGAGCTGGATGAGGAGGACATCGCGGCCATCCTGGGGAAGGTGCTGGTGCGCTTCCCGCTGAAGGAGGCGGCGTTGGAGATCCCCGCCTGGGTGATGAACCTGGCGGCCGACCACTGGCTGAAGGAGGCCCTGTACCGGCAGATCCGGCAGGTGGCCGGAGAGCTGGGCGCGGTAGGCAGCGCCGGGGCCACCCTGCAAAAGCTGGAGGACTGCGACTATGTGAAGGAGAGCCGGGTGCTGGCGGCTGACCTGGGCAGCGGCACGGTGCGGTGCCGGGTGGAGCTGGGCGACGGGCTGTTCTACCGGATACTGGGCGAGGCGACCGGCCTGGAGATCGCCGATGAGGAGGGCCTGCTGCCCTGCATGGTGGAGCTGGCCGGCATCAAGAAGAAGTACGAGAAATTTGCCGGGGCGCTGGATGAGGTGGCGGCCACCGGCTACGGTATTGTTATGCCGACGATGGAGGAGCTGCACTTGGAGGAGCCGGAGATCATGAAGCAGGGCGGGCGCTACGGGATCCGGCTGCGCGCCTCTGCGCCGTCCATCCACCTGATGCAGGCGAACATCACCACCGAGGTGGCGCCTATTGTGGGCAGCGAGCGGCAAAGCGAGGAGCTGGTGCACTACCTTTTGCAGGAATTTGAGGAGAACCCGGCGAAGATATGGGAGAGCAATATTTTCGGAAAGTCGCTGCACGAGCTGGTGAACGAGGGCCTGCACAACAAGCTGTACCGCATGCCGGCCGATGCCCGCATGAAGCTGCAGGAGACCATCGAGCGGGTCATCAATGAGGGGTGCTCGGGGCTGATCTGCATTATCCTGTAATATGTACCCGCTGCCGGGGGAGAGCCCACCGGCGCGGCGGCGCCGCCCGGCCCCCCATGGGGGCCGGCC
>ENA-UOJO01001213-UOJO01001213.1-human-gut-metagenome-genome-assembly--contig:-P57-NODE-1213-length-34196-cov-65.411499_pt1 | contig 34196 bp, 28 predicted proteins | sample MGYA00242351_ERZ723898 | MGnify/ENA metagenome assembly ERZ723898 | reverse complement strand
GGCTTCCACCCGGTTGGTGTCCATGTTGTAGCGGCAGGAAAGCAATTTCGTCATAATAGTATCCTCCAAGACTTGATTTATGGTGTGCGGTCACTCGAACCAATGCCGTCAAGTCGTTGTCGGATGAAGTGGTTTTTAGTTTGTCCGGGAGTAAGTGCACGGTTTCTGCACGGTTTTTGCACGGTTTCAAAACGTGCAAAGGGTGCAAATCGTTGCAAAATCGGACAAAGGGTGCAGAAACTCGAAGCTCAAAACCTGCGATGTATCGCTTGGAAATGACGTTGAAACGTAACTTCCAAAAATTGAGGGAATCGCCCGGCGTGCGCTACGAATCAGTAGGCCGGGGGTTCGAGTCCCTTCCATCGCACCAAGAAAAACCAGTACACGTTGTGTGCTGGCTTTTCTTTTTCGGTGCGAAAGAGGGCTTGAACAGCAACGACGACGACCGCTGCCTGCGGCAGAAACAGGGAGGAGTTGTTGGGGCCGCGTTCTGATTTTTCAAAGCCCCGTCAGGGGGCTGCGGAAAAATCAGCAAACGCAACCCGTAAGGCGGCGTGCAGCGCCGCAAGCAATCAGCCCAGTGGGCTGTTGCTTAGCCCGCGGGTCCCATCCCATAGGAATGTCTAACGTGGAAGCTGTGCGTGAATGCCGTGAAATCGAAAGATTTCATGGCTTTTTTGCTTTTTCGGCATGGCACGCCGGATCGTTTGCGCCACGCCCCAAAACCGCACCGTTTCCTGAAAAACAGCACAACCCCCGGGAGCATTTCCGCACCAAAACGGCGGGGAAACGCTCCCGGGGGTTGCTTTTTTATTCTGCGCTTTTATGCCGCGCCGGTTTTGAAGCCCGGCGCTTTTACGCCTTCACATCCCGCTTTTGCAGCAGGAGGTACGCCAGCGCAAACATCGCAGCCAGCCAGAGCACACAGCTGAAAAAGAACAGCGCGTACTGGCCCGCCAGCATGTCGGTGCTGCGGTTGGCGTTCATGCCGGCCTGCATCAGGGCGTAGGGCCACAGCAGGCCGAAGCCTTTGGCGGCAGCGAAGATGCCGGTGATGCCGCCCAGCAGCCCCAGAAAGATGGGCACCGCAAAGCTGCGGATGACCATGGCCAGCACCAGCTGCGCCGCAATGACCGCCAGCGCGCCCAGAGCCCCGCGCAGCAGAAACAGCGCCAGCACCAGGGGCGGGGTGCCGGGCAGGCGGGCGAACACCTTGCCGCAGAAGGCGTACAGCACGAACACGAAGGCGTGGGTCAGCAATGCCAGCTTGCCCACCACCACGAACTTTGCCGCGAACAGCGCCAGCGGGTGCACGGGCGCGGCCATGATGAAGTTCCAGTTGTGGCCCAGATGCTCCAGCCGCCACAGGTAGGCGGCGTAGGCGGCCACCATGGCCGGGAAGAAGAACATGGAGTAAAACAGGGTGTGCTGGGTCCACAGGCTGTACCAGCCGTCCGTTAAAATCTCCAGATTCTGCAGGTAGTTGAAGGTGCCGTACCCCGCCGAGATGACCGGCAGCAGAAAGAACATGATCCAGATGGGCGAAGCGTGGAGCTTGCGGTTCTCCGCACGGATGCAGTTTTGCAGCATGGGTTATACCTCCTCCGTCTGCACCTTGCGCCAGGCGGCGGCAAACAGCCCGATGCCCAGCAGGATGGTAAAGGCCAGCAGTCCCCAGTTGTGGGCCCGGGTGCCGTAGGTGACCAGATGGCTGGCCTGGTCCCAGTTTGCCACTTCATAAGCGCTCAGCGGGATGTAGTAGCCGAAGGGCACAAAATAGCTGACCAGCGGCGGCAGAAAGGCCGAGAACAGGCCCACCAGCGCCCCCACGATGCCCACGCACAGCGCCGGGAGCGGATTACCGCACCAGAGCATGAGCAGCAGCTCGCCGAAAAATAGCATCAGGTCCACCGCCAGCGTGCAGACGAACAGGTACACGAACTGTCCGGTCGGGAAGGCTTCGGTGTAGCCGTGCACCCGGCCAAGCGCCGGCACGCAGGCAAGCTCCAGCACAGCGGTCAGCAGCACTTCCAGCGTGCCGAAGACTGCCTTGCCCGCGAACAGGCTGCGGCGGGTCTGCAGGGTGTAGAGCAGCTTTGCGGTATTGCCCTTCACCTCCATGTCCCACAGGCGGGAGGCCAGCACCGCCATCATCACCGGCAGCAGAATGGCCTCGATGACCGGGATGCTGTAGAGCAGGGCGCTGTAGCCGTTGGCCAGCTCCTCGGGGCTGGACGGGGAAAGTCCGCCCACCCACAGCACCACGATGCCCGGCAGCAGCAGGCACAAAAGCAGGTCGTGCCGACGGCGGGCTTTTTGCAGTTCTGCGCGGAAGGCTGCCATCTCACGCCACCTCCCCGTCGCCTTTGGTCAGGCTGAGGAAGATCTCCTCCAGATTCTTCGTCTGGCTGGTCAGGCCCACCACCCCGGCCCCGCTCCCGGCAAGGGCACCGACGAGGGCTGCCAGCGCTTCGTCCGGCATCGGCGGCAGTTCCAGCGTGTCCGGCTGGACGGGCCGGGTCACGGCCCGGATACCCTGCGCCTGCAGCACGGCGGCGGCTTTGGGCACATCCAGCACCCGCAGCAGCACGCCGCCCCGGGCGTGGCGCTGCAGCGCGGCAAGCGGGCCCTCGAACAGCAATTTGCCGTGGTTCAGGATGCCCACCTGCGACACCATCTGCTCCATCTCGCCCAGCAGGTGGCTGGAGATGAGCACGGTGGCACCGGTGCTCTCCGGCATGGCGGCGATGAGACTGCGCATCTCCTGAATGCCCGCCGGGTCCAGCCCGTTGGTGGGCTCGTCCAGAATGAGCAGCTTCGGGCTGCCCAGCAGTGCCGTGGCGATGCCCAGCCGCTGCTTCATGCCGAGGGAGTACTGCCCCACTTTCCGGTTCGCGGCGCTGGTCAGGTGCACCACGTCCAGCACCCGGTCGATGTCTTTGCGGTCCACGCCTTTCAGGTCGGCGGCAATGGCAAGGTTCTCCCGGGCGGTCAGGTGCAGGTAGCCCGAGGGCGACTCGATCAGGCTGCCGGTCTGCCGCAGCAGGCCGATGCGGTTTTCTTCGTTCAGGGTGTGGCCCAGCAGCTCCACGCTGCCGCCGGTGGGGTGCACAAGGCCCAGCAGCATTTTCATGGTGGTGGATTTGCCTGCGCCGTTGGGGCCGAGAAAGCCGTAGACGCAGCCCTGCGGCACGGTCAGGTCCAGATGGTCCACGACGGTGCGCCCGCCGTAGCTCTTGCACAGGCCGTGGGTCTCGATGACAGGTTTCATAGCAATTCGCTCCTTTTCGTTTGTGGTCTACGCTGTCATCTTACACCCGCTGCCTTAATCCCACCGGAAGCCCAGCTTAATCTGCGCTTAAATTTTCGGGCATTCGCCCTTGCGGGGGACAAAGTGTGTTATAGTAAGAGCGAAAGAAAGGGCGCGGCCCGGCAGGCTGCCTGCCAAAGGCTCTCCCCTCGGGAGAGCTGGCGCGAAGCGCCTGAGAGGGTTTACACTATGACCACCATCTATGACGCCAGACTTCTCCTCGTGGACGGCAACGCCGACCTGCTGCGGCTGCTGTGCGAGCAATTGCAGGATGCCGGGTACCGCCATATCCGCACGGCGCAAAGCTGCTCGGCGGCAAGAGCCTGCTTTGCCGCCGAGCAGCCGGAGCTGATGATTTTGGACATCAACCTGCCGGACGGGGACGGCTTTTCGCTGTTCCGGGCCCTGCGGGCCAGAGCGGATGTGCCCGCGCTGTTCCTCTCGGCCCGGGACGCCGACGCCGACCGGCTGTTCGGGCTGGGCCTTGGCGCGGACGACTACCTGACAAAGCCCTTCCTGATGCAGGAGCTTTTGCTGCGGGTGCAGCACATTCTGCAGCGGGCCTACCGGGCCGAGCTGTCCCGCACCAAAAGCGATGCGTTGCGGCTGGGCGGGCGCAGCGTCGATCTGAACGACGCCCTCGTCACCCTGCCGGACGGCAGCACCCTTGCCCTCACCGCCACCGAGCTGGCTTTGCTGCGCAAGCTGGCCGAGAACCGGGGCCACATCGTCACCTACGACGCGCTGTGCACCGCCGTGTGGGGCGCGGATTACTACGGTTACGAAAACAGCCTGAACGTCCACATCCGCCACCTGCGGGAAAAGCTGGAAGAACAGCCCAGCCGCCCGCAGCACCTGCTCACGGTGCGCAGCATCGGCTACAAGCTGGCAAAGGAGGAAACGGCATGAAGACCTTCGGGCGGCTCATCCGGCGGTATGTGCTGGCAGCAGTGGGCATGGTGTTGGTGCTGGCGGTGCTGTGTGTCGGGTTCATCGTCTGGCTGGGCTGGCGGGAGAGCACCCACACTCCGCAAGCAGAATATTCCTCCGGCGTCATCGCGGACGCCATGGTGCAGACGGCGCAGGGCCTTGCCTTCGGGCCGGAGCACACCCCGGAAGAATGGATGGACGGCTACGCCTGGGCCATGGTGCTGGACGATGACGGCGATGTGGTGTGGAGCTATGCCCTGCCGGAACACCTCGCCCGCCGCTACACCCCCGCCGACGTGGCCCGCTTTGCCCGGTGGTACCTCGACGACTACCCGGTGTTCTGCTGGACGGAGGATTACGGCCTGTTCGTCATCGCAATGCCGCAGGGCAGCATCTGGAAGTATAACCTCTACAATTCGCCCCAGCTGCTCACCGACGTGGTGAACAGCATCCTGCCGGCGGCGCTGTGCCTGCTGGCGCTGGGGCTGGCGGTCTGTCTGCTGGTGAGCGGGCGCGGCGCAAAGCAGCTGCGGACGGTGGCCGCCGGGCTGGATGCGCTGGCCGAGGGCCAGCCCGTGCAGCTGCCCACCGACGGCTTTGCCGGGGAGGTGGCCGAAAAGCTCAACCAGACCAGCGCCCACCTGCAAAAGCAGGGCGAGATGCTCGCCCGGCGGGACACCGCCCGCACCCAGTGGATCGCGGGGGTCAGCCACGATGTGCGCACCCCGCTGGCCCTTATTCTGGGCTGGGCCGAACAGCTGGAACGGGACCCTTCCCTGCCCGGTGCGGCCCGGCAGAAGGCAGGCGGCATCCGCACCCAGAGCGAGCGTCTCCGGGCCCTCATCGACGACCTGAACCTCACCAGCAAGCTGCAGTACGGCGCACAGCCCTTGCGGCGGCAGACTCTTGCCGCCGGGCCGCTGGTGCGGCAGCTGGCGGCGCAGTTCTGCGAGAGCCCGCTGGCTGACCGGTGTGAGCTTTCCCTCACCCAGACCGAAGCCGCCGAGCGCGCCCTGCTGGACGCCGACCCGGCGCTGCTGGGCCGTTTGTTGGAAAACCTGCTGAACAATTCGGTGCGGCACAACACCGGGCCGGTACGGGTGCACATCGGCACCGAAGTAGCAGGCGGGCGGTTCTGCCTGACCGTGGCCGACGACGGCACGGGTTACCCGTCGCAGGTGTTGGCGGCCCTGCACGAGCCGGAACCCGGCGAGAACGCCCCGCACATCCTCGGCCTGCATGTGGTGGAGCAGATCGCCGCCGCCCACGGTGGGCAGGCGGTGTTTGGGCAGGCCGTGCCCCACGGGGCCAAGACCACGGTGTGGCTGCCGCTGCACCCAGAAAAATAAGAATAAGAAAAAGATAAAACGAAAGCAGCCGCTTCCCCTTTTTGCGAGGAAGCGGCTGCTTGTGCTTTTATAATAAGGAATCTCTCAGAAGAAGCGGCAGAAGCCAAGGCACACGCCCATAATGAAGAACAGCACGGCCTTTGCCAGCATGGGCAGCCAGAAGTTCTTGCCAAGGGCAAGATCCCAGCGGCTGATGTTGCCTTTGGGGCAGGTGCCCACACAGGCTTCGCAGGCGATGCACTCGCCGCTGCGCAGGCTCTGCTCGTCCAGCTTCAGGTCCACCGGGCAGCGGTGGGCGCAGGCCGAACAGCCCGGGATGCAGTTCTCGCCGTCCCGGTGCAGCTGTGCAAAGGGCAGCACCGGCAGCAGGGCGAACACTGCGCCCATCGGGCACAAAAACTGGCAGAAGAAGCGGGGCTGCACCGCCATGCCGATCAGGATCAGCACGAACAGCGCGATGCCAAGGCCAAAACCGGCCGGCGGGGTGCGCAGGGCGGTCAGACGGGAGAACACTTCCCACGGGCTACAGCCGGTGAGCCGGCTGTACACCCCGGCAGTGCACAGGCCCACGATGACGGCCAGCACCACGAACTTGACCTTCTGGCCCCGGCGCACAGCCTTTTCCGGCAGCTGGAACTGCTTTTTGCGGTGGAGCAGCTTCTTCTGCACAAGGCCCGAGAGCCACCACACGCCGTCGCCCAGGCTGCCGAAGGCGCACACATGGCCGCAGAAGAAGCGGCCGAACAGGATGGTGAACCCGCACAGGCCGAGAAGCGAGAGGGTGAAGCTGTCCAGCTGCAGCACCTCGCCATGGCCAATGCGCAGAAACAGCTGTTTCACCCCGTTAAAGCCCGCCACAAAGGCACCGGGCATCGCGATAAAGAACATCAGCTGCACCGCAGCTCGCAGCCAGGCCCGGTGCTTCAGGGTGCGCTGTTTTTTCTGGGCCGCAGTCAGCGGCTTTTTTTCTGTCGTCTGCATCATGCCGCCGCCTTTCCCAGTGCGTCCTGCACTGCATCCCGCAGGCCCTCACAGGTGAGGGTCGCGCCCGAAACGAGGTCCACATCGCCGGTCTGGGCGGTGAGCATCTTGTCCAGCATGGTCAGCGCCTGCGTGTAATAGGGCTTGTCCTCGCCGTCGTGCTGCAGCACCGTGATGTCGGTCATCTGCCCGCCGGAGATGGTGATCTGCACCGTGATGTCGTCGCCGAAGCCGAGGGCGGTGCCCTCATAGGTGCCGTCCTTCAGACCAGACTCGGCTTCGGCTTCCTCGGCCGCCTGCTGGGCCTGCAGCACCGAGGTGTTCCATGCGTTCGCCTCGTCGATCTCCTTCTGCCGCGCACTGACGGCGTCGGCCCGCACCAGTGCCACCTGCTGGTATTGCCACAGTACGGCCAGGATCAGCAGCAGGTCCACCGCCCGGACGATAAAGTTCCAATGCTTTTTCATGCGTTCTCCTCCCCTGTCGGCTGGTCCTGTTCCGGCGGCTCTGCTGCCGGGCTGCTTTCTGCAGCGGGCTCAGCAGCCGGTTCGCTTTCAGCCGGTGCTTCCGGTTCGGAAGCCGCAGGCACTTCGGGCGTGGTCAGCGCCTTCTGCAGGGCATCCTGCACGGCGGCATCCAGCTCATCGGCGGTGTACACCCGGCCGGAGGAAGCGCTCTGCTCTTTGCCGGAGAAGAAGGCTTCCAGCGCAGCACGCACCTTCTCGGTAAAGGTGGGTTCTTCGGTCTCGGCGGGCAGCACCTGCACATCGGTGACGCTGCCGTCCTTCACGGTAATGACCACGTTCACCGGGCCGTCGGCGGTGGAACCGGTGCCGGAGTAGGTGCCGTCGGCGTACTGCGGTGCGGCGGGCTCGGCAGGCGTTTCGTCAGCCGGAGCGGTGTCCGGCGTCTCGGCGGGAACCGCGTCGTTGGCGGCCTTGGCCAGTGCCTGCTTCACGGCATTCAGGATGCCGGTGGAGGAATAGGTCGCGCCGGAAACAGCGTCCACGCCCTCGGGTGTGCCGGTCTCCAGAATGGTGGCGATGACCTGACGACCCTTGTAGAAGTAAGAGGTCGTCTCGCCGTCATGGCTCACCACCGTGATGTCGGCAAGGACACCGTCGGCAATGGTCACCTGCAGGGTGATGGGGCCGCCAAAGCCCTCGGCCGAGGCGGTGTACACGCCGTCGCGGTAGGCGGAAGGCGTGGTGAATTCTTCTTCCACCGGCGGTGCGGCGGGCGTCGTCTGCGGCGGCAGCGGGTTATTGACCACCTCGCCGGTCAGCGCGTTTTTGATGGCACCCAGAATGCCCCGGGAAGTATAAGTGGCTTCCGACACCGCGTCCACCTCCCAGGTCTGGGCGTCCAGCACGGTGTTCAGCAGCCGCTTTGCCCGGCGCAGGAAGGCGCTGGTCTCGTGGGCGGCGCTCAGCACCTGCACATCGGTGATGTGCCCGCCCTCCATGGTCACCTGCACCTGCACGGTGCCGCCGAAGCCCCGGGAGGAGCCGGTGTAGACGCCGTCGGCATAGGGCAGCACGGCGGTCAGGCCCTCGGCTTCTTCTTCCGAGGATGCGGCGGGCTCTGCGGCAGGCGCGGACGCGGCTTCGGCCAGACGTTCCGGCACGGCGGCCAGCACCGGCGCGGTGCGCGGCACGGTGACCAGCACAAGGCCTGCCACGGCCACGGCGGGGAGCAGCTGCACCAGCGGCAGCAGCCGTTTCCCGGATTTTGTTTCCCTCATGAAATACCCCTCTCAGACACGGAAACAAGGTCCCTCCCGTTTCCGGGAGCGACCTTGTTTCGATGATTTTTAGTTCAGGAAAGCCTTACTTTGCCTGAAGGCCCTGAATAGCCTGCGTCAGGTGCGGGACCTGCTCCTGCGCATCTGCCTTGTACAGGGTGCTCTTTGCCAGCAGCTCAACGCTCTCGTCCAGCTCGGTCTCGAGGTTTGCCCAGCTTGCGGCGGCGTAGTTGGCCTTGTTCAAAGCCTTGGCCTGGTCCACCACAGCCTGCAGCGCGGCGCGGTCAGCGTCGTCAGCCAGCTCGTGCTTTGCCAGGTTGTCAGCAGTGGTCTGGATCTTGATGACGGTGTCAGCATAGCCCAGAGCATGGAGAGTGAGGGTCCAGTAACCGGTGCCGTCGGTGCCTTCGGGCAGCTGGAAGCGTGCAGACTGGGTCAGGCCCAGCTGGATACCCATGACCTTGTGCATCCAGTTGTCGGCTGCGAACTTGGTGCCGTAAGTAGCCTTGGCTTTGGTGTAGGTGCTGTCATTGCCGTAGTAGGTCCAGGTGACGGACTGCAGACGGGAGCCCAGCTCGCCGTAGTTGCCGGTCAGGTCCACACGAATGAACTCGCCGTAGCTGCCCACATCGTCGCCGCTCTTGACGGTGACGATCAGGCCGTCAGCGGTCTTCTGACCTTCTTCAGCCACGCCGGAACCGGTGCCCTTGTGGGCAGCGGAGAAGGTGTAGCCGTCGCCGGACTTGGTGGCGTACTTCAGGCCGTTGGTCTTGTAATCCACAGCAGCGGTCAGAGCGTAGGTAGGCAGCTTGTTCTCAGCATAGCCGCCCACCAGCTGGCCGCCGTTGCGTACGGTAGCGTACTTGGAGCAGAAGTCGGCGAGGTCAGCGTTTGCCACGCGGACAGGCACATACTTGACGCCGGAGACTTCATAGTGGTCCATCTTGACGGTGGAGCCATCGGGCTTGGTGACGGTGCCGCGGTTCCAGCCGTAGGCGGTGCCGTCCGGAGTGTAGAAGGTCTTGCCGTCATCGGACCAGTGAGACACGGTGTAGGTGCTGCCGTCCTGTGCATAGATGGTAGCTACCTGCTGGAAGCTGCCGCGGTGCAGGCCGTGGTTAGCGGTAGCACGGGACACGGCATCAAAAGCGCCCAGATCGTGTTCGCCATGGCTGTCCTCCTGTGCGGAAGAAGCAGTGCTGCCAGCGGCATATACGTTCTCGTTTGCCCAGTACTCGTTCCAGTCCAGAGCGGCGTACAGATAGGTGTAGTTGGAGCTGGTCATCTTGTCGAAGAACTCCTGCACTGCAGCAATGCAGTTCTCGGAATCATCGGGGGCAGCTGCCAGTGCAGCGGGGGCCATGACGCTCAGAGCCATGGCTGCGGAAAGCGCCAGAGCGGCGATCTTTTTCAGTCTCATCGGAAAAGACACTCCTTTCAAATTTCAACCGTCCCTTTGCAAAAACAGCTTGTTAGCATATACTAACTTCCGGTGCAAAAGAAAATCGGTTGTATTAGTACGAACTAACCGACAGTGCTATTATAAAAATCCGTCCTTTGCTTGTCAAGAGGAAATGTGAACTTTTTGTGCACAGCGCGATTCACGCCGGTTTCGGGGTCGTTCGAGCCGGGTCGCTTCCCATTTGCGGCAAAATGTGCGACAATGAGGGTGCAGATAAAATTTGCACAAACCTCCTTCTTCTTTTTGTCCTATTCCGCAAGCGCAGCAGGGCCGCACCATCCGGTGCGGCCCTGCTGCATTTCCTCTTTCTTTAAAGTCTGCCGGTTTCCAGCATCTGCTTTACTTCGTGCAGGTCTTTGCACTCGGCGGTGTACAGACGGCGCATCTCGTCGTTGGCGGGAGCCATGTCCGGCACCATCACGGTAACAAAGTGCCCGGCGGCACCGGCGCGCACGCCGTTGTAACTGTCCTCCAGCACAAGGGTACGGCTGGGCGCAGTGCCCAGCGCTTCCGCAGCGCGCAAAAAAATTTCCGGGTCGGGCTTGGACGCCGAGAACTGCTCGCCGGAGACGATCACCTTAAAGTAGTGGGTCAAGCCCCAGCCGTCCAAATGGTGCCGGATAGACGCCATCCGGCTGGAGGATGCCACTGCCATGGGAATGTGCTGCGCTTCCAGCCAGGCGATCAGTTCATCCAGGCCCGGCTTTTTGGGCGGCGGGGCCTGGAACGCGATCTCGGCCTGTGCGTGCAGCGCTTCCATGATGGCGTCGGTGTCGCACCCCGGCCCGTAGAACTGCCGCAGCACCGCCCGCATGGTGTCCCCCGCCGTGCCGCGGGCGGCAACATCCAGCCCTTCCTTATAAGGGAGGCCCAGCGTGGCCAGCGCAGGCCGCCACAGGGTGGCCCAGATGCGCTCGGTGTCGAACATCAGTCCGTCCATATCAAAAATAACGCCGTCGATCATGGCAGTATGCTCCTTCCATAGAAAAGCGGGGCGGTGCCCCGCAAAGTGCTCTGTGCCCCTATTGTACCATAGATTTGGCAGTTTGCACACCATTGTGCTCACAATCTGGTGCAACTTTACCGGTGGAAAGATGAAACATTTTGCGATTCCTTGCAAAACCGCTCCGGAATATTATAATAGAAACCAACATTTGTGTCATAAAGCGCCGGAAATCGTGCGCACGCGCATAAAAGGAAAGAGGGAAACTCACTATGTTGGATATCAAGATCACCCGCACGGCTACGCCCAAGGCAAAGCCCACCGATGAGACGAAGCTCGGCTTCGGCAAAAAGTTCTCCGACCATATGTTCGTCATGGATTACACCGAGGGCGAAGGCTGGCACGATGCCCGCATCGTCCCCTACGGCCCCTTTGAGCTGGACCCGGCTACCGTCGTGTTCCACTATGCTCAGGAGATCTTTGAGGGCATGAAGGCTTACCGCACTGCTGACGACACCGTGCAGCTGTTCCGCCCGGACTGCAACGCAAAGCGCTTCCAGGATTCTGCCGACCGTCTGTGCATCCCCAAGATCCCCGTGGAGGACTACATCCAGGCTGTTGAAACTCTGGTGGACGTGGACCGTGACTGGGTGCCCCACACCGACGGCGCTTCCCTGTACATCCGTCCCTTCGTGTTTGCAAACGACGTGGGCCTGGGTGTCCACGCTTCCAAGCACTACATCTTCTGCATCATCTGCGCTCCCTCGGGTGCTTACTATGCCGAGGGCATCAACCCCGTCCGTATTTATGTTGAGGACGAGTACATCCGTGCCGCTCCCGGCCTGACCGGCTTCACCAAGTGCGGCGGCAACTACGCTGCTTCCATCAAGGCCGGTGAGCTGGCCGAGGAGCAGGGCTACGCACAGGTGCTGTGGCTGGACGGCGTCGAGAAGAAGTACGTCGAGGAAGTCGGCAGCATGAACATCATGTTCAAGATCGACGGCAAGGTCTACACCGCCGCCACCGTGGGCACCGTTCTGCCCGGCGTCACCCGCCGCAGCTGCATCGAGCTGCTGAAGGACTGGGGCTATGAGGTCGTCGAGGGCAAGATCGCCATTGCCGACATCATGGCTGCTGCCCGCGAAGGCAAGCTGGAAGAGGTGTTCGGCACCGGTACCGCCGCTGTCGTCTCCCCCGTCAAGGAGCTGGTCTGGAAGGGCGAGCACGCTTACATCGGCGACGGCAAGATCGGCCCTGTCACCCAGAAGCTGTACGATACCATGACCGGCATGCAGTGGGGCAAGATCCCCGATACCAAGGGTTGGATCGTCCCGGTGGAGAAGAAGAACTAACTCAAGATTCTCCGGAGAGAACTTTTTTATTCAGAATTAGGAGAAACGCCGCCGGAGCCTGACCGCTCGGCGGCGTTTGCCGTATCTGGGAAAAGCATTCCCCCGAGGGGGGAAGCCTATAAAACATTGCTTTCTTTCTCCTGCAGTGCTAAACTGAAACCAGAACCAGCGGCCTGCATTGCGGCAGGCCCTGAGCAGGAAAGATTGAGAGGGATGAACCCATGGTCAAAAAATGGAGCGTGAGCTACCCTGCCGTCAATGGCACCGAGCAGCGCAGAGTGTATGTTTATCTGCCCACCATGTATGAATCGGAGCCGGACCGCCGGTATCCGGTGCTGTACATGTTCGACGGCCAGAACGTCTTTTTTGATGAGGACGCTACTTACGGCAAGAGCTGGGGCGTGGCCGATTACCTGGACTACACCGACACCCCGCTGATCGTGGCGGCGGTGGAATGCAACGCCGGAGCCAACAATGAGCGGCTGGTGGAGTATTCGCCCTACCGGTTCGATGACCCGCAGTTCGGCCACTTTGACGGCAAGGGGCAGGCCACCATGAGCTGGTACATCCACCGCTTCAAGCCCTTCATCGACCGCAACTTCCGCACCCTGCCGGACCGGGAGCACACCTTCATCGGCGGCAGCAGCATGGGCGGCCTGATGAGTCTGTATGCCCTGCTGCAGTACAACGACACCTTCAGCCGTGCAGCGGCCCTGTCGCCGTCCATCTGGGTGTCGCCGGAAAAGCTCTCCGGCCTTGTGGGCCGCGCCAAACTGGAGCCCGGCACCGTGCTCTACATGGACTACGGCTCCCGCGAGATGGGCAACCACGAGGGCATCCGCAAGGACTTTGCGCAGCTGACCGAAAAGCTCATGGTCCGGGGCATCCACCTGACCGCCCGCCTTGTGCCCGGCGGCACCCACAGCGAAGCCAGCTGGGAAAAGCAGCTGCCCTTCGTGTTCCATACGCTGATGTATGAGCTTGATGAGTAAACCCTAAAAGGAGGAATCACCATGGAAATGCAGTATTTCAAGGACTACAGCCCGGCGCTGGGCCGCGACATGGAGTGCAAAATTTACGGCCATGCAGGCCGCCCGATGCTCTACATCCCCTGCCAGGACGGCCGCTTCTTCGATTTTGAGGACTTCCATATGGCCGACACCCTCGCCCCGTGGATCGACGCGGGCAAGATCATGGTGATCTCCATCGACACCATGGACAAGGAGACCTGGTCGGATACCCAGGGCGACCCCTACTGGCGCATCCGCCGCTATGAGCAGTGGCTGCGCTACATCGTGGACGAGGCCGTACCGAAAATTCAGTACATGGCCAAAGAGCGCAACGGCTGGGACGGCCTGCCCGGCGTCATCGCCTTCGGGTGCAGTCTGGGTGCCACCCACGCCGTCAACCTGTATCTGCGCCGCCCGGACGTGTTCTGCGGCTGTCTGGCCCTCAGCGGCATTTATACCGCCCACTACGGTTTCGGCGATTACATGGACGAGCTGGTGTACATGAACTCCCCGGTGGACTACATGAAGAACTTCCCGGAAGATCACCCCTACATGCAGCTCTATCGCAGCCAGAAAGCGGTCATCTGCTGCGGTCAGGGCGACTGGGAACAGCCGGACACCACCTGGTTCTTGAAGCGCATCTTCGAGGCCAAGAACATCCCCATCTGGGTGGACCTGTGGGGCCACGACGTGAACCACGACTGGAACTGGTGGTATAAGCAGACTGCATATTACATGCCGTATATTCTGGGTGAGCAGTAAACAGGGAACTCCCCCAGTCTGCTTCGCAGACAGCCCCCTCATGGAGGGGGCCTTGCAAAAGTTCTCCGCAACGGAAAAAGGCTCCCTCCCAGAGGGAGCTGGCACGGCGAAGCCGTGACGGAGGGAGTTTTTATAGAGGTTTATAGAGGAAAGAGGAATCAAAAAAATGCAGAATTTCATTTTCATTTCGCCCAACTTCCCCACCAACTACTGGCAGTTCTGCCGTGAGCTGAAGAACAACGGCATGAACGTGCTGGGCATCGGTGACCAGCCCTACGACGAGCTGAAGCCGGAGCTGAAGGACAGCCTGAACGAGTACTACAAGGTGGGCAGTCTGGAAAACTACGACGAAGTCTACCGCGCCGTGGCCTTCTTCACCTTCAAGTATGGCCGCATCGACTGGCTGGAGTCCAACAACGAGTACTGGCTGGAGCGCGATGCCGCCCTGCGCACCGATTTCCACATCACCAGCGGCTTCCAGACCTCGGATATGCCCCGCATCAAGTACAAGAGCAAGATGAAGGAGTATTACCAGAAGGCCGGCATCGCCACCGCCCGCTACCACATGGTGGACGACTACGCGGGCTGCAAGGCCTTTGTGGACGAGGTGGGCTACCCGGTGGTGGTCAAGCCCGACAACGGCGTGGGAGCCTCGGACACCCATCGCCTTTCCAGCGATGCCCAGCTGAAGGAGTTTCTGGTCTACAAGACCGCCCATCACCCGGATGTGGAGTACATCATGGAGGAGTTCGTCCGCGCCGAGGTGAACAGCTACGACGCCATCATCGACGCCAACGGCAACCCCATCTTTGAGGCCGGCAATGTCAGCCCCATGTCCATCATGGATATCGTCAATGACAACGATAACTCCATCTACTACATCATCAAGGACCTGCCCGAGGATACCCGCGCCGCAGGCCGCGCCGCCGTCAAGAGCTTTGGCGTCAAGAGCCGCTTCATCCACTTCGAGTTCTTCCGCATGACCGAAGATCAGGCCAGCATGGGCAAGAAGGGCCAGATCGTGGCGCTGGAAGTCAACATGCGCCCCTGCGGCGGCTTCACCCCGGATATGATCAACTTTGCCCGCTCCACCAACGTGTATAAAATCTGGGCCGACATGATCGCCTTCGGCGGCACCGACATGCCGGTGGGCGAGCACTTCTACTGCCCGTTCGCAGGCCGCCGCGACGGCAAGCACTTTGTCTACAGCCACGAGCAGATCATGCAGAAGTATCAGCAGAACATGCGCATGGTGGACCGCATCCCGGACGCCCTGAGCGGTGCTATGGGCAACCAGATGTACGTTGCCACCTTCTCCACCCGCGCGGAGATGGAGCAGTTCTATTCCGACGTGCTGGCCACCACCGATGCCGCCAACGCCGAGGCACAGAAGGAGCTGAGCAGCATTCTGGCTCTGGGTGAGCCGGAGACCGCCCCGGCTCCGGTGGAAAAAACCGCCGCCCCGGCGGCAAAGCCTGCGGCCCAGCCGAAGCCCCGCAAGACCACCCGCACCGCAAAGAAAAAGTAAAAACCTCGAAAACGGAGGAACGAACCATGAAATGTCTGAAACAGGCTGCAAAACGCATCGTGACGGCAGGGCTGACGCTGTGCCTGCTGCTGCCCTGCAGTGTCCCGGCGTCGGCTGCGCTGCAGACCCCGGCCTGGATGCAGGCGTGGGCCAACACCCGCACGGCCGGTGTCATCGCGCAGCTGGAAAAGGACCAGTTCACCGCAAAGATCAAGGTGGACGGCGTGGAAGGCATTCTGGACATGGTGCGCAGCAGCGGGAACATGTACCTGAAGGCCGAGGAGCAGGACGGCACCGAGAAGCTCACCCTGCTGGTGCTGGACGGCAAGGCGTATCAGCTGGACTCCGCCCGCAAACTGGCCATCTGCCTGGGGGATGAAGCCGCCGCCTACAAGGCCATGGGCCTGAGCGAGACGGTGGTGGCAAAGTCTCTTTCCGCCGGCAGCGCCACCGGCTTTGCCGAGGCGAAGAAGACCGTCCACGGCAAGACCTACGACGCGGAAGTGTTTGACATGACGCTGGACGGCAAGCCCGTGGAGATGACCTACTGCTACGACGGCGGCGCGCTGCGCTACCTCATCACCCGGGTGGGCGGCAAGCAGGCATCGCTGGAATACCTCTCGGTGTCGGATAAGGTGGACGAAAGCCTGCTGAAGCTGCCGGAGGGCTACACCGTCTGCACCAAGGGCACCGACGGCAAACTCTACGACGCTTCCGGCAAGGCCGTGGACTGAAAAACAGAAGATAAGGACCGTTGTGCAACAGCGGCGGTCAGGCCCTTGGCGCTCCCTCTGGGGGGCTGAGAGGGCGGGGGCTGCCAGATGGCGGCCCCTTTTCGTTGTCCCCTTCTTCAAAATGTGGTATACTGGGGCCAGAGAATCTATTGAGAACGAGGTATCATCCATGAAAATTCCCGCAAACGGCTTCACCCACGCCGGCAAGTTCCACGCCGACGATGTGTTTGCCACGGCGCTGCTGCAGATCTTGCGCCCGGATATCGAGATCACCCGCGGCTTCACCGTGCCGGACGACTTTGACGGCATCGTGTATGACGTGGGCTTCGGCATGTTCGACCACCATCAGGAGCCCCGCGAGACCCGCCCCAACGGCGTGCCCTACGCGGCCTTCGGCCTGCTGTGGCGGGTGCTGGGGCCGGGCCTTGTGGGCGAGCGGCAGGCCCGGCTCATCGACGAAAACTTCATCCAGCCGCTGGATTTGAACGACAACACCGGTGAGCAGAACAGCCTGTGTGACGCCATCGGCTTCTTCAACCCCGTGTGGGACTCGAAGGAAGATCAGGACGCCTGCTTCTTCAAGGCGGTGGCCGTGGCAAAGCAGATCCTGGAAAACCAGATCGCCAGCGCCAACGCCGTGAACCGCGCCGACGAGAAGGTGCAGCAGGCCTATAAGAACTCCCGGGACGGCATCGTGGTGCTGCCCTGCTACCTGCCGTGGAAAAACGGCCTGTACAAGACGGACGCGCTGTTCGTGGTCTACCCCAGCCAGCGCGGCGGCTGGAGTGCCCAGTGCGTCACCGACCACAAGACCAAGCGCCCGAAGCTGCCCTTCCCCCAGAGCTGGGCAGGCCAGCCGCAGGAGGTCATCGAGCAGAAAAGCGGCATCCCGGGCATCAGCTTCTGCCACGCCAGCCGCTTCCTCATCACGGCCAAGGACAAGGAGACGGCCCTTGCCGCCTGCCGTCAGGTGCTGAAGAACAATGGCCGCATCTGATGCCGCACGGCCGAAGGCGGCCTTCGTGTATATGGTGCGCTGCACCGACGGCACCCTCTACACCGGCTGGTCCACCGACCCCGCCGCCCGCCTGCGGGCCCACCAGAGCGGCAAAGGCGCCCGCTACACCCGGGCAAAGGGCGCGGCAGCCCTGGCCTATGTGGAGCGCTGCGCCGACAAGCCCGCCGCCCTGCGCCGGGAAGCAGCCCTGAAAAAGCTGCCCAAGGCCCAGAAGGAGCGCCTTTGCGCGGCGTGGGCGGCAGCGGGGAGACCCTTTGCCGGAGAAACGGAATAAGAACACCGGAAAGCGTCTGCCTGCAGGCAGGCGCTTTTGCTGCAAAGAGTGGACGACAGCAGACCGACGCTTGTCCGAAAATGAACGAAAATGCAGTTTTCGTGTGCAAAACAATTGATTTTTGACACGGAATATGATACTTATAAAATGGTAGATTATCCCTGCCCCGAAAGACGCGGGCAGATGTGATACAGCGAGGAAAAAGGAGGAAGGACTATGAAGCGTTTCAAAGCGGCGGCACAGCGCGCAACGGCCTTTGTGCTGGCGGCAAGCATGATGTCGTCGGCGGTGCTCCCTACCGTATTCGCGGCACAGCCGTTGAATGCGGAAAACAGCGTGGATGAACTGGGCAATATGGATGTCGCGGACGAAGACGGCACGCTGGTGTACCCGGAGTGGGACGACGATACGGCGGCAGATTTCCAGGACGAGGGGGATACCATTGACCTGAGTGACGCAGAATTCGATTCGGATGGTGACATTGCAACGCTGGCAGCAAGAAAAGGCACACAGGATTATATAGACAAGCTCAAAAATGCATATAATGAACTGAAAAAAGAGTATGATGCAGCTGTTACGAAAGCAAAACAGGATGCACAAAATGCCATTGACAATAATAAGGATTTTAAAGATGATCACGATCCGAAAAAATCGACTGTTTTGCAGGAACTCGAAAAGCATGATGCAACCTGTATGGAGGACGGGAATGCTAAATACAAGTGTACCCGAGTATGGAAAGGTTATCCTGTAAAGGCAACTGTGAAAAACCCGATTGCAAGCGAATATAAAAAACTTAACAGGGGAGTACAGTTTGCAATAAAGTCGGGATTGAAAGCAATAGGACTTAGCTCGATAGCGGATCAGCTGGGCAAAGACCAGTTTACGCTTTCGGGTACAATTGATCTGAAGTGCCAGCATGACGAGAATGACCCCATCGTTGTAAAGACTGACGATGCACTGGGTCACGACTTCGAAGGTGCTAAGTGGATTGAAACAGACCCGGCTACCTGTGATAAGGACGGCGTAGAGACGCTCTACTGTATTCGCTGCCATGGTACAGAAGAAGGCGGCACTAAGACCCGTGCAATCCTGAGTGCAAATGTTCCGCACACACTGGGCGATTTGATTACTGAAGAACCGACCTGTGAAAAAACAGGTAGAACATATCGCGTTTGCAGTGTTTGCGGTGCAGAAGTGGAAGAAAGCACGATTCCGAAGCTTGACCATGTGTTCGAGAACTATGTGAAAGACGACAACCCCGCCTGCCAGGATCAGACCGAGACCGGCACCTGTACCCGTATCGGCTGTGGAAAAACGGATACAAGAACCATCAGCGGCCCGCTGAGCCCCCACAAGTTTACAACGTGGACGGGCACCGGCATATCGGTCAGCGGCCAGTATCTGTATTACAAGTCTACCTGCGATACCTGCCATACAGCGGAAAAGGAGATCAATATTGCGGATAAGAAGCTGGATGAACTGGACGAAGCCCTGAACGGAGACCCGCTGACGGCCACGGATAAAGAGCTGGAAAATATAGAGATTCTTTATAACGGCGCAAAAGCGGCAATTGAGGTGCTGGGGTATGCCAACAAATATTTGGGCACCAGCTTTGATACCGAAAAGTACACCGAACGCCTGAACGGCATGACCGATCGGTACAATAAGTTTGAGCATGAATCGCTTCAGCGCGGTTATGAGGCTGCGGCCAGCGAAGCGATCAAGACCGCTCACGAGACCATTGACAACAAAAGCCCATCCGAGATGACCGATGACGAAATGAAAAAGGTCATCGGTGCTTATGTGGCTGCGGATACGGCGGTGGGCAAGCTGGACGACGGCCGCGCAAAGAAAACAGAGCTGCAGGCAAAACTTGCAGAGCTGAAAAAGACCGTTGAGGAGATCGAATCCAAGTATGCCCAGAAGGTCATTGAAAGCATTTGGGACGATCTGAAGAACGGCACACTGGATAAGACCAAGCTGGAAGCGCTGAAAAAGACGCTGGACGACCTGAAGGATTATATTCCCGACAGCCTGAAAGAAAGCTACGATCAGGTCGTGGATGCCGTGCAGGCCGCCATTGATGCCATTGACCTTGTGAATGAAGCCAGCGCCCTGATCAAGCAGCTGCAGGAGGAGATCAAGAACGGCAATGTCAGCGAGGACACCCTCAAGAAAGTGCAGGATGTGATCGACCGAGCGGGTGCCCTGGTGGATAAGATCAAGGAAAACCCCATCCTGAAGAACGCGGTGGATACCATTATCAAGAACGCAGAGGAAGCCATCAAGGAAGCCGCCGCCACCAAGGCACTGGAAGCGCTGAAGAAGGCCATTGAAAGCGGCGACCTGAGCAAGATCGAGGAAGCGTTCGAGAAAGCACAGGAAGCCATCGACCAGCTGGAGCCCTATGCCCCGGATGTGGCGAAAAAGCTGCGCGACGCGCTGGAGGAGATCAAGAAGACCTATGTCAACGGCCTGCGCGACGCGCTGGAAAAGGCGCTGGAAGACGGTACCTATCAGGAAAAGCTGGAGAAGCTGAAGGATGTCATCAAGAAGTACGAAGACCTTATCAAGGACATCGACGCTTCCGGTGCGCTGAAAGACCTGTGGGAGACCATCAAGAACGAACAGCTGACGAAGCTTGTGGCGGATGCGGTCAACGAGATCAACCGCATCGTCAACGATGACAGCCTGTCTGCGCTGCAAAAGATCGCCGCGCTGGACGAGCTCTACGACGACCTGCACACCAAGCTGGCCGAGATCGTGGGCCCGGATAAGGCGGCTGAGATGCTTGAGCCGTTCGATAAGCTGATCGAGCAGGCCAAGAACGATGTGGCCAAGGCGGCCGCAGCGGCGGCGGATACCCTCATCAAGGAAGCACTGAAGGCGGTCAAAGCGGCTGTGGACAGCGCCGAGAGCAAGGAAGACGCCATCAACAAGATGGAAGCCATCTACTCGCAGGCGCATGATCTGCTGACCCGCGCCGGTATGTCGGACGAGGACGCTACCGCAAAGCTTGCGCCGGTGCGCTCGGCTCTCGACAGCCTGAAAAAGGTGCTGGAGGATTCCTTCGTCTCCATGGACACCATCAAGGCGGCTGTGGACGTCATCGTGGACGCAGCAGTGGCCAGTGACAGCATCGAGGGCGGCCTTTACAAGCTGGTGCGCACGCTGCTGGACGGCGACGATGTGGACCCGGCCGTAAAAAGGGTCATCCTTGTGGTGGCGCGCGACATTCTGGCAACGGCAGACTGGACCCAACTGACCCCCAGTCTGCTGGACGATGTGGTGGACCTTGTGGTCAAAAAGCTGGACAAGAAGTACGGCAAGTACCCCTTCGTCAGCCAGCTGCTGAACGAGCTCAAGCCTTCGCTGAATGAGCTGGTGCACCGCGAGGTGGGCCAGGAGACCATCGACAAGGTGCGGGAAGTGTTCTTCACCACCATCAACAACGCCATTGCGGGCATTGACGCAGGCCAGGATAACCGCCAGCTGCTGGCAAAGGCCCGCGAAGACCTGATGGGGCTCAAGCCGGTGGTCTCGGCAGAGATGAAGCGCATCGGCACCAAAGCCGGTGAGATGCTCAACCGCGAGATGAAGGACCGCATTTCGAAGGCCCTGCCCGGCGTGGTGATCCCGGAGTTCATCGGCACCCTTGTGGGCAAAGCCACCGAAGACCTTGTGAACGAAAAGCTGGGCGAATACGATGAGAAAGTCGGCGCGATCATTGAGAAGTACGTCAAGTACCTCACCTGCCCCGGCCATGAGTACGAATATGTGACCATCCGCGAAGCCACCTGCACCCAGGACGGCGTGGAAGTGAAGCAGTGCAAGAACTGTGACTGGCAGCTGACCGATGACGATAACAAGATCGTCCACGAAAAGCTGGGCCATGTGGTGGTGGAAGACCCCGCTGTGGACCCCACCGAAACGGAAGAAGGCCTGACGGCAGGCAGCCACTGCAGCCGCTGCGGCGCGGTGCTGGAGCCCCAGCAGGTCGTCCCGGCCCTGCAGCCCCGCACCGACAAGTGGCTGGTCACCAGCGCTGTCACGACGGAGAACATCCGTGCGGCAGGCTATGAGAACCAGCAGAAGCTGGATGCGGCCATCAACGCAGTCCTGACCAAGGCGGGCTTCGATGCGGCCAGCAGCACCCGCTTCTTCGCACAGGTGAACAGCACCATCGGCATCCTGCCCAACGACCGCTACCCCGAGGAGGGTGTGGCCGGTATGGTGAAGCAGCCGGAAGCCACCCGCAACAAGAACTGCACCTTCTATGCGGTGCAGGTGCTGACGGCGGATTCCCACGGCCACAACGCCGGTGATGTGGTGGTCACCCCGCTCACCGTCACGAAGGAAGGCATCAGCCTGACCCTCTGCACCGAAGCAGTGGTGGCGATCGCCTGGAAAGTGAACGAGTAACTTCAAACCGCAAAAGGAGCGGCTCCCGTCCGGGGGCCGCTCCTTTTTGCGTGTGCGCCATTGTACGTCGTGTGCCGCTGCGCACCCCTCTTGGCTCTCCCTTTGAAAGATTCTCCCCGTGCCGGGGAGAAATGTCACCGAAGGTGACAAAAAGGGGACAAGCTGTCACCGCAGGTGACTGAGAGGGCGGCTCCCCCGCAAACGGCAACGCCTGCTTTGACATCCGGGTAGACCAGACCGAACGGCTGCTGGCCGGATTGAAAGCCGGGCTCTATGATATGGTGTTCTGCAGCTACCAGCCCGGCGAGAACGGCCTGCGGTTCACCCCGGTGGTGGAGCTGCCCTTCGTGGTGGCCATGCTCAAAGACGACCCGCTGGCAAAGTGCCCGAGCATCACGCCGGACCAGCTGGCCGGGCGGCCCATGGTCTTCACGGATTCGCCCGCCTACTCCGACCTTCTGCGCCGGATGCTGGGGGAATACGGCATCCGGCCCGAGATCCGCGGCTACTCCAACGAGGACTCGGTGCTGCTGAGCATGGTGCAGGCGGGGCTGGGAGTGTTCATCAGCACCGACCACCCCCAGATGTACAGCCCGGACACGGTGCTGGTGCCCCTGCGGCAGGACCGCTACCGCCGCTATGTCTACATGGTCACCCGGCCCGGTCTTGCGGCCAGCACCGCCGCCGCCCAGCTCATCCACTACAACCAGCAGCGCGCCGTGCCGGAACAGGGCCGCCAGCCCCGCGCCGATGGCGGGGATAAACAATAAAGCAAAACGAAACGCCGCCCGGCCTGTGCGCACAGACCGGGCGGCGTTTTGCAGCAAAAAAGAGCGTGAGAGACCGCTGCAAAAATACATTCTAATTGCATAAAAACTGAATATATTTAAAATAAACTGCATAAAGATGCAAATTGAACCAAAAGAACGGTCAAATCCCTGTAAGGTTTGTCGGTTTTCAGCATTGACGCAAAAGCCGCACGGCGTATAATAAAAGCATCAACCGCAAACGAAAGACAGAGGATGCGAAGGGAAATGCGCATCAGAGAACAAAAGTGTATTTTTATTAAAGGAGCGCGTTTATCATGAAAAAGGAAAACATCAAAAAAGTCGTGCTGGCTTACTCCGGCGGTCTGGACACCTCCATCATCATTCCCTGGCTGAAGGAAAACTACAACAACTGCGAGGTCGTTGCTGTTTCCGGTGACGTGGGTCAGGGCACTGAGCTGGACGGCCTGGAAGAAAAGGCAAAGGCCACCGGCGCTTCCAAGCTGTACGTGCTGGACCTGAAGAAGGATTTCGTCGAGAACTACATCTTCCCCACCCTGAAGTTCGGCGCTAAGTACGAGGATTACCTGCTGGGCACCAGCTTTGCACGTCCGTGCATCGCAAAGGCTCTGGCCGATATCGCCATCAAGGAGGGCGCAGATGCCATCTGCCACGGCTGCACCGGCAAGGGCAATGATCAGGTGCGTTTTGAGCTGACCCTCAAGGCACTGTGCCCGGATATGGCCATCATCGCTCCGTGGCGTGAGTGGGACATCGAGAGCCGTGACGAGGAGATCGACTACGCCGAGGCGCACAACATCCCCCTGAAGATCAACCGTGAGACCAACTACTCCAAGGACAAGAACCTGTGGCATCTGAGCCACGAGGGTCTGGATCTGGAGAACCCCGCCAACGAGCCCCAGTACAATAAGCCCGGCTTTCTGGAGCTGGGTGTCAGCCCCGAGCAGGCACCCGATGTTCCCACCTATGTGACCATCCACTTTGAAAAGGGCATCCCCACTGCCGTGGACGGCAAGGAGATGGACGCTGTGGAGCTGGTGGAGTACCTGAACCAGCTGGGCGGCGCAAACGGCATTGGTCTGCTGGATATCGTCGAGAACCGTCTGGTGGGCATGAAGAGCCGCGGTGTGTATGAGACCCCCGGCGGTGCCATCCTGTACAAGGCCATCAATGTGTTGGAGACCATCACCCTGGACAAGGAGAGCGCACACTTCAAGGCTCAGCTGGCCCAGAAGTACGCCGACATCGTCTACAACGGCCAGTGGTTCACCCCGCTGCGCGAGGCTCTGGACGCCTTCGCCGACAGCCTGGAGAAGACCGTGACCGGCGACGTGAAGCTGAAGCTTTACAAGGGCAATATGATCAACGCCGGCGTCACCTCTCCGTACACCCTGTACGATGAGCAGACCGCTTCCTTCGGCGTCGATAAGGATTACGACCAGTCCGATGCCACCGGCTTCATCAACCTGTTCGGCCTGTCCATCAAGGAGCGCGCAAAGCTGTCCAAGAACTGGCCGGAGGTCAAGTAATCGCAACATTTTCGACTGCGTGTGTTTTCACACTTTCACACGCGGGTTCTCACACCGGCATCGTTGCCGGCGGCACCGCCGCAGGAGCGTTTTCCCCTGCGGCGGCTTTGCCGTTTTTATAAGGAGTTTATATTATGGCAGAACAACTCTGGAAGGGTCGGTTTTCCAAGGCGGTGGACAGCCGCGTCAACGACTTCAACTCCTCCATCCGCTTCGACCAGCGGATGATCGCGCAGGATATGCGCGGCAGCGGCGTCCACGCCGCCATGCTGGCACGGCAGGGCATTATCTCGGAGCAGGACTGTGCGGACATCCTCAGCGGTCTGGCTTCCATCGCGGACGACCTGTCCAGCGGTGCGCTGACCATCGACCCCGCCGCCGAGGACGTGCACACCTTTGTGGAGCAGACCCTCACCGCCCGCATCGGCGACGCGGGCAAGCGCCTGCACACCGGCCGTAGCCGCAACGATCAGGTGGCACTGGACATCCGCCTGACTTTGCGGGACTACAGCCACATGCTGCAGGGCTACATCGTGGAGCTCATCAAGGTGATCTGCAAAAAGGCCAGCGAGAACACCACTGCCGTCATGCCCGGCTACACCCACCTGCAGCGCGCCCAGCCCATCACCTTCGGCCATGCGCTGATGGCCTACGCCTCCATGCTGCTGCGCGATCTTGCCCGCTTTGAGGATGCCACCGCCCGCATGGACGCCCAGTGCCCGCTGGGTTCTGGCGCTCTGGCCGGTACCACCTACCCGCTGGACCGCCAGTTCACCGCCGAAAAGCTGGGCTTTGCCGCACCCTGCGCCAACAGTCTGGACGGCGTGTCCGACCGCGATTTCTGCATCGAGCTGGCCAATGCCATCTCCATCTGCATGATGCACCTGTCCCGTCTCTCCGAGGAGATCATCCTCTGGTGCAGCTGGGAGTTCAAGTTCATTGAGCTGGACGACGCCTTCACCACCGGCTCGTCCATCATGCCGCAGAAGAAGAACCCCGATGTCACCGAGCTGATCCGCGGCAAGACCGGCCGCGTGTACGGCGATTTGAACACCCTGCTCGTGATGATGAAGGGCATTCCCCTCGCCTACAACAAGGACATGCAGGAAGATAAAGAGGCCATCTTCGACGCCGTGGATACCCTCGAGCTGTGCCTGAAGACGGTCACCCCGATGCTGGACACCATGAAGACCATCCCGGCCAACATGCGCCGCGCCGCTGCCAAGGGCTTTATCAACGCCACCGACTGCGCCGACTACCTGACCAAGAAGGGCATGCCCTTCCGTGATGCCTACAAGCTGACCGGCTGCATGGTGTCGGACTGCATCGCCAAGGACAAGACCCTCGAAGAACTGACCCTCGACGAGTTCAAGGGCTACAGCGCCCTGTTTGAAAACGACATTTACGAAGCCATTGATCTGGTCAAGTGCTGCGAGGGCCGCACCAGCTACGGCGGCCCCAGCGAAGCCAGCGTGCTGAACCAGATCGCTCTGGCCAACGAACAGCTGAAAGCCTGGGAGGCGAACAACGCATGAGCGTGAAAGTTTTTATTGATGGTTCCTCCGGCACCACCGGTCTGCGCATCGCCGACCGTCTGGCCCAGCGCCCGGAGATCGAACTGCTGTCCATCTCGGCGGAGGGCCGCAAGGATGTGAACGAGCGGGCGAAGGTCATCAACTCGGCGGACCTTGCCTTCCTCTGCCTGCCGGATGCCGCTTCCAAAGAGGTCATGCCCCTGCTGCGCCCGGACGTGAAGGTGCTGGACACCTCCACCGCCTTCCGCACCGATGCCGCCTGGGACTACGGCTTCCCGGAGCTGAAGGGCCAGAAGGAAAAGATCAAGAATTCCGATCGTGTGGCGGTGCCCGGCTGCTATGCCAGCGGCTTTATCAGCATCGCCCGCCCGCTGGTGGAGCTGGGCCTTGCCCCGGCAAGTTATCCCTTCAGCTGCACCGGCATTTCCGGTTACTCCGGCGGCGGCAAAAAGATGATCGCTGATTACGAGAGCGCTGATCGCCCGGCGCACAGCAAGCTGGACGCCCCCAAGAGCTACGGCCTTGGCCTTGCTCACAAGCATCTGCCGGAGATGCAGAAGATCAGCGGTCTGGCCCATACCCCCATGTTCGTGCCGGTGGTGTGTGATTACTACTGCGGGATGCAGGTGCTGGTGCCGCTGGACCTGAAACTGGCGGGCACCACCGCCGAGGCCGTGGCCGCCGGTTTTGCCGATTATTACAAGGACGCCGCCACCGTCAAGGTGCACGCCCTGAACGAGGCTCTGCCGGAAAACGGCCTGTACTCCAATGCCATGGCCGGCACCGACCGCATGGAGCTGTACATGACTGTGAACGCAGCAGGCGACCAGATGATGCTGGTGTCCCTGTTCGACAATCTGGGCAAGGGTTCCTCCGGCGCGGCAGTCCAGTGCATGAACCTGATGCTGGGCCTGCCGGAAACGGAAGGACTGGAATAAAAAACTCCCTTCGTCTGCTCACGGTGTTCGCATCCACCTCCCTCGAAGAGGGAGGCTTTTGCAGCTGACGGTTACGCAAAGGCTCCCTCCATGAGGGAGCTGGCACGGCGAATGCCGTGACTGAGGGAGTGTTTCTTTGTGGGAAAGGAGAATCTTTATGCAGTATAAAGAAGTTGCGGGCGGCATCTGCGCGCCCAAGGGTTTTGCGGCGGCTGGCGTGCACTGCGGCATCCGCGCAAACCATAGCGAAAAATATGATCTGGCGCTCATCAAGGCGGACGTCCGCTGTGCCGCCGCCGGTGTGTACACCACCAATAAAGTGTGCGGCGCACCCATCAAGGTGGACCGCGCCCACCTGAAGGACGGCTATGCACAGGCCATTATCGTCAACAGCGGCAACGCCAACACCTGCGCCGCCAACGGCGTGGCGCTGGCCGAAGAATGCTGTGAACTGGTGGGCAAGGAGCTGGGCATCGACCCGCAGGACGTTCTGCCCGCGTCCACCGGCGTCATCGGCCAGCCCATGGTCATTGACCCCTTTGCCCGTGGCATCCCGGCCGCCGCCGCCAAATTGGCCGCTACCGAGCAGGGCAGCACCGATGCCGCCACCGCCATCATGACCACCGACACCCACAAGAAGGAATACGCCATCCAGTTCGAGCTGGGCGGCAAGATGTGCACTGTGGGTGCCATCGGCAAGGGCAGCGGCATGATCGCCCCCAACATGGCCACCATGCTGGCCTTCTACACCACCGACGCGGCGGTGTCCCCTGTCCTGCTGGAAAAGGCCCTCAAGACCGTGGTGCCCGGCACCTACAACCAGATGAGCGTGGATCTGGACACCTCCACCAACGATACCCTCATCATCATGGCATCCGGCGCGGCCGGAAACCCGGAGATCACCGAGGAGAACGCCGATTACGATGCCTTTGTGGCCGCGCTGACCGCCATTGCAGAGCACATGTGCGCCGAGCACGCCGGAGACGGCGAGGGCGCCACCCACCTCATTACCTGCGAGGTGACCCACGCGCCCGACCTGAAAACCGCCCGCGCCGTCAGCCGCAGCGTGGTCTGCTCCAACCTGTTCAAGGCGGCGGTCTTTGGCCGCGACGCCAACTGGGGACGCATCCTGTGCGCCATCGGCTACACCCCCGGCGATTTCTCCATTGATAAGGTCTGCGTGTGGCTGTCCAGCGCCGCCGGTGAGGTGTATGTCTGCGAAAACGCCGCCTACCACCCCTACAGTGAGGACGAAGCCGCCAAAGTGCTGGCCGAGCATGATGTGCTGGTCAAGGTGGACATGGGCACCGGCGAGGCAAGCGCCAAGGCATGGGGCTGCGACCTGACCTACGACTATGTGAAGATCAACGGCGATTATAGAACATGATGTGCCCTGCGGGCATGATGCATTCCGCAGTAGCGGAACATGATGATGTGCGCTTTGCGCACAAATGATGAAATGCTGACGGTGAAACTCCATATGCGCCGCAGCGTGCATCATTCCGGCGCAGCCGGAACATCATTGCGAAGCGCATCATTTGCCGGGAAGCGGCAAACATCATTTTGGTATGGCAAGAGGGACGTATATGAAAAACGAAGAAATGGCGCGCCTGTTCTCTGAGGCGACACCCTACATCCAGAAGTATCACGGAAAGACCATGGTCGTGAAATACGGCGGCAACGCCATGATCAACGAAGAACTCAAAAATGCCGTCATGAACGATCTGGTCACCCTCACGCTGCTGGGTGTGCGCGTCGTGCTGGTGCACGGCGGCGGCCCGGCCATCAACGAGATGCTCAAGAAGGTGGGCGTGGAGAGCCATTTCGCCAACGGTCTGCGGGTGACGGACGACGCCACCATGGAGATCGTGCAGCAGGTGCTGGCCGGTAAGGTGAACAAAGACCTCGTGGCCAAGCTGCGCGGCCGCGGCGTGGGCCTGTGCGGTATGGACGGCCAGATGCTGCGCTGCACCGAGCTGGACCCCCAGCTGGGCCATGTGGGCGAGATCGTCCACGTGGACGCCACCCTGATCTCCAGCCTGCTGGACGGCGGCTTCATCCCTGTTATCGCCACCGTGGGCATGGACGACCTGGGTCAGGCCTATAACGTTAATGCAGACACTGCCGCCGCCCAGATCGCCATTGCGCTCAAGGCCGAAAAGCTGGTGTCCATGACCGATATCGCGGGTCTGCTGCGGGATAAGGACGACGAGACCACCCTCATCCCCGAGGTGGAGGTGACCGAGATCGAGGGCTACAAGTCCGCCGGTATCATTGCGGGCGGCATGATCCCCAAGATCGGCGGCATGGCCGATGCCATCTATCAGGGCGTGCACGAGGCGGTCATCATCGATGGCCGTGTGCCCCACTCCATCCTGCTGGAGCTGTTCTCCAACCGCGGCTCCGGCACCCGCTTCTACCGTAGAAGTCACCGGGAATAAGCATTGCGGAAATGGCGTCCGAACGGTATAATAAGAAGAAATAGACGGCAGACGGGCTCGCCCTCTCCGTCACGGCTGCGCCGTGCCACCTCATTCCCCTTTCTGTCGCTTACGCGACATCTTCCCCTGGCCGGGGGAAAGTCTGTCAAAGGGAGAGGCAAAAGCGTCCCGGCTGCGTTCTTGGCTCTCCCTCTGGGAGAGCTGCCGCCGTCAGGCGGCTGAGAGGGCGAGGATGCTGCCGTGATGCAAGCAACTGCCTGTAATAGCATCAATAGGAGGTACCACCTATGGATTCTGAAAAAGTCATCAAGCGGGACAACGAATACGTCCTGCATACCTATGGCCGCAACCCCATCGTGCTGGAAAAGGGCCACGGCCTCCACGCTGAAGGCCCCGAGGGCCAGCAGTATCTGGACTTCACCAGCGGCATCGGCGTCAACAGTCTGGGCTACTGTGATCTGGACTGGGCCGAGGCTGTGTCCCAGCAGGCCCACAAGCTGCAGCACACCTCCAACCTCTACTACACTGCACCCTGCGGCAAGCTGGCCAAAAAGCTGTGCAAGCGCACCGGCATGAGCAAGGTCTTCTTCGGCAACTCCGGTGCCGAGGCCAACGAGGGCGCCATCAAGGCGGCCCGCAAGTACAGCGTGGACCACTACGGCAAGGACCGCACCACCGTCATCACGCTGGTGAACAGCTTCCACGGCCGCACCATCGCCACCCTGACCGCCACCGGTCAGGAGGTATTCCACAACTACTTCGGACCCTTCAACGAGGGCTTCCTCTATGCGCCCGCGGGCGACATCGAAGCGCTGAAGGACCTGATCGACCGCCACACCTGCGCCGTGATGCTGGAGCTCATTCAGGGCGAGGGCGGCGTCATGGCGCTGGACCCGGATTACGTGCAGGCTGTGCGCGCCCTGTGCGACGAAAAGGACCTTGTGCTCATCGTGGACGAGGTGCAGACCGGCGTGGGCCGCACCGGCACCTTCCTGTGCTGTGAGCACTATAACCTCAAGCCCGACGTGGTCACACTGGCCAAGGGTCTGGGAGGCGGCCTGCCCATCGGTGCCGTGCTGATGAACGAAAAGGTGGCCGAGGGCATGGGCCCCGGCACCCACGGCTCCACCTTCGGCGGCAACCCGGTGGTCTGCGCCGGCGCCAACGTGGTGGTGGACCGCATGGACCAGAGCTTCCTCGCCAACGTCAACGAGCGCGCCGTGCAGCTGCGTGCGGGCATTGCAAAGCTGCCCCACGTCAAGAGCATCTCCGGCATCGGCCTGATGGTGGGCATCGAGTTCTACGATGTCAAGGCCGCCGACGTGCTGGCCGCCTGCCGCGAAGCGGGCCTGCTGGTGCTCACGGCCAAGACCCGCCTGCGCCTGCTTCCGCCGCTGACCCTCAGCGAGCACGATGTGGACATGGCGCTGGACATCCTGCGCGATGTGCTGACCAAGATGGAGCCGACGGCTCCGAAGGAGCAGGCATGAAAAATCTGCTGAAAATGAGCGACCTCTCCCCTGCCGAGCTGACCCACATTCTGGATGTGGCCGATCAGCTCAAGGCACAGCAGAAGCTGGGCGGCACGGCCCCGCTGCTGGCAGGCAAGAGCGTTGCGCTGCTGTTCTCCAAGGCGTCCACCCGCACCCGCACCAGCTTTGAGGTGGGTGTGTACCAGATGGGCGGCCTTGGCAACTACATGAACACCGCCGAGCTGCAGGCCGGGCGCGGCGAGCCGCTCAAGGACACCGCCCGGGTGCTGGGCCGCTACTACGACTGCGTGGTGTGGCGTACCTACCGCCAGAGCGATCTGGAAGAGTTTGCCGAGCTGGCCGGTGTGCCGGTGATCAACGGCCTCACCGACTACGCCCACCCCTGCCAGGTGCTGGCCGACCTGATGACCATCCGCGAGCGCCGGGGCACCCTTGCGGGCCTGAAGCTCTGCTTCATCGGCGACGGCAGCAGCATGGCCAACAGCCTGATCGTGGGCGGCCTGCTTGCCGGGATGCAGGTGACCTGCGTCTGCCCGGAGAGCTACCGCCCGGCGGCAGACGTGCTGATGTTTGCCCACAAGTACGGCAGCGCGTTCCACCTGCTCAGTGACCCCGCCGAGGGCATCAAAGATGCCGACGTGGTGGCCACTTCGGTCTGGAACACCGCCAAGCCCGGCACCGCCGAGAGCGAACAGCGCCTGCGGGATTTTGTGGGCTTCCAGCTCACCAGCAAGCTGCTGGAGGCCGCCAAGCCTGACGCGCTGGTGCTGCACTGCCTGCCCGCCCACCGCGGCGAAGAAATTTCGTCTGCCGTGTTTGAGCAGCACGCGCCGGAGATCTTCGACGAAGCCGAGAACCGCCTGCATGTGCAGAAGGCCGTGCTGGCCATTCTGCTGGCAAACAAATAAAAGCAAACAACAAAGGCGTCTGCCGGACAAAACCGGCAGACGCCTTTCTTTGTGCAGAAGTTCACACCCGCGCCGCACCCTTTTCCAGAATCTTATCGAACCGGGCAAAGAAGGTGATGGTGGTGATGGTGGCGGCCAGAATGTCGCTGACCGGCTCGGCCAGGAACACGCCGAACACGGCGTCCGGCAGAAGGTGCGGCAGGATGAAGATGAGCGGGATCAGCAGGATGATCTTGCGCAGGCAGGCCAGCAGCAGGCTGACTTTTGCCTGCCCCAGCGCCATAAAGCTCTGCTGGCAGCCGATCTGGAAGCCCATGGCGAAAATGCCCGCCATGTAGATGCGCATGGCCCAGGTGGTGTATTGGATGAGCGCGGCGTCTGAGGTGAAGATGCCTGCCACGGCCCCCGGCACCAGCATCATCACCAGCCAGAACAGGCAGGTGTAGGCCCCGCACAACGTCAGCTGAAAGCGGAAGGCCTCTTTCACGCGCTCCTTTTTGCCCGCGCCGAAGTTGAAGCTCATCACCGGCTGGCCGCCCTGGCAGACGCCCTGAATGGGCAGGGTGCACAGCTGGGATGCGCTGGTGATGACCGTCATGGCACCCACGGCCACATCGCCGCCGTACCGCGCCAGACTGGAGCTGAAGCTGATGGACAGCAGGCTCTCGGTGGAGAGCATCACGAAGGACGAGATGCCCAGCGCCATCACCGGCAGGATGATCTGCCGTTCCGGCTTGAGAAAGTCTTTGCGCAGGTGCAGGATGGTCTTTTTGCCGGTGAGGAATTTCAGGATCCACACCGCGCCCACGGCCTGGCTGAGCACCGTGGCAATGGCCGCGCCCCGCACGCCCAGCCCGAACCCAAAGATCAGGATGGGGTCCAGAATGATGTTGATGACCGCACCAATGACCGTGGTGAGCATGCTGGTCCGGGCGAAGCCCTGGGTCGTGATGAAGGGGTTCATGCCCAGCACCACCAGCACGAACACCGAGCCCAGAATGTAGATGCGGCTGTAGGAAAGCGCATAAGGCAGGGTGGCGTCGCTGGCACCGAACAGCCGCAGCAGCGCCGGGGCTCCCGCGTAAAAGCCGATGGTGAGCACGACTGCAAAGAACAACAGCACGGTGAAGCTGTTGGAGATGATCTTCTCCGCCTGCTCCTTCTCGCCCTGCCCCAGCGCAATGGCGGTGCGCGGTGCGCCGCCCGCGCCCACCAGCATGGCGAAAGCGTTCAGCAGCATCAGGATGGGAGTGAACAGCCCCACGCCGGTCAGCGCCGCTGCGCCGATGCCCGCGATGTGCCCGATGTAAATGCGGTCCACGATGTTGTACAGCAGATTCACCACCTGCGCCACCACGGCCGGGATCATCAGCTGCAGCATCAGCTTTTTCACGTTCCCGGTGCCCATATCCTGTTTTGTCTGTGCCATGGAATGTGTCTCCTTCTGCGTCATAGAATAAAAGAAAGGGCATCTGCCCTGTTTTGCCCATACACTTTATTATAAACGGACCCGGCGCAAAATGGTAGCACAAAATTGCAGTGGAAAAGGTTTTTTGCCCGCAGGGGCCAAAATTTCACAAAAAAGCTGTTCTCTGGCCGAAGAATATGGTATAATCATGAAAAATAGCCAAGGAGGGCGAATCATATGAATCGTGCGGATTTGAAACAGCGTGCAAAGGCACAGCTGGGCGGAAGTATTTTTGGGTCGGTGTGGCTGTATGCCGTGCTGGTCTTCTTCATCAATGCTCTGATCCAGTTGGTCGGCGGCCAGATCCCGCTGCTGGGCCGAGTGGTGGGCCTGCTGCTCACCGGCCCGCTGAGCTACGGCATCGCCAAGATGCTGCTCAAGCAGAGCCGGGACGGCCAGGCCATGAACGTTGCGGAGATGTTCGATGGCTTCAAGGATGACTTCGGCGGCAACTTCCTGCTGCACCTGCTGATGTCCATCTTCATCGCGCTGTGGTCTCTGCTGCTGGTAGTGCCCGGCATCATCAAGGCTCTGGGCTGGTCCATGGCCTACTACATCAAGGTCGAGCACCCGGAGTACACCTGGAAGCAGTGCCTGGATGCCAGCACTGCCCTGACCAACGGCCACAAGGGCGATCTGTTCGTGTTGCACCTGAGCTTCATCGGCTGGTACTTTGTGGGCTCGCTGTGCCTGGGCGTCGGCACCCTGTGGGTGATGCCCTATCATCAGGCGACCCTGACCCAGTGCTACCACTGGCTGAAGTCCCAGCAGTACAGCACCTACCGTCCCGGCGGCGCTGTCTGAGCGAAGACCTGAGAACAAAAAAGCAAAGTGAAATGCCGCTGCAGCCCACACGCCGCAGCGGCATTTTTGCGCCCCGGCCCACCCGGCGCGCAGCAAAAAACGGTTGACGGGACCAGCCTTTTTTGCTATACTGTAAAGGCTACAATATGGAGATGTATCGAAGTGGTCGTAACGAGAACGACTCGAAATCGTTTTGTCCTTAACCGGGCACGTGGGTTCGAATCCCACCATCTCCGCCAGAGCCGTCAGCGTGAAGAAAAGCGCTGGCGGTTTTCTTTTTGCACAGTGTAGTGAAGTTGCTGGTGGGATGAGAACAGCCCGTGCCCGGCGCTTTGCGTCCCGCCGGGCAAAAACAGCCCAGTGGGCTGTTTTTAGGGCGCGGGAGAACCCACCATCTCCGCCAGAAGTCGCAGATTCGAACGAATCTGCGACTTTTTCTTTTGCATCAAGCAGAGAAAGACCGCTTTTGCCTC
>ENA-UOJO01001200-UOJO01001200.1-human-gut-metagenome-genome-assembly--contig:-P57-NODE-1200-length-34386-cov-36.450205_pt1 | contig 34386 bp, 32 predicted proteins | sample MGYA00242351_ERZ723898 | MGnify/ENA metagenome assembly ERZ723898 | reverse complement strand
ATCTAAAGTTTCTGAATTAGAAAATAAAGTAGATAATTTAACATCTAGGATTTCTGAATTAGAGAATCCAAATCGTTGTAAATTAGATCCAGAAATAGGTGCTGTAATTTGTGATTTATAAAAATAATGTATATATTTGCAAAATAATATAAAACAATTATTATGAACGATATCACATACAGACCATTCATACGAGATAGTGCTTTAGGAGATATTAATATTCAAATTCCAAATCTTGAAATACCTGTATATAAACCCAGATATTCTCAACCTTTAGAAGATGATACAGAGACAGAAGTACAATCTCAAGTAGAAGAGATAAGAAATCCAGAACCAATAGTTCAAGAAACTACAGTTCATAAATTCAATTCTAAAAAGGATTTCAAAGATACAATGCTTCCTATTTATGAAAGATTATTAAAATCAAAAGGTTTAAATCCTGCATTTGCTAAATCATTAGTAGCACAAGACGGATTAGAATCAGCTTGAGGTTCTAAACCTGCAGGATCATATAATTTTGGAGGTATTAAAGGAAAGGGAACAACTAAACGAACTAGAGAAGTTATTAATGGTAAGGATGTTTATATAAATGATCAATTTAGAAATTTCAAATCACTTGAAGATTATGCAAACTTTAAAATTGATCTATTAAATAATAAACGTTATAACGCATTCTCTGGAGATATAAAAGAATTTGCAAATAGAGTTCATAGAGGAGGATATGCTACAGATCCAAGATATGCAAATATTTTAAATCAAGTTATAGCTTCTGCTAAACATGGAGGAGTATTAAAATTTCAACAAGGAGGAATTCAAGAAGGAAAACAGTGGCTTGAAGATTGATATAAATCACGTAAAGGTTTAGTAAAACAAAATGTTAAACAAGTTCTACCAATTCCTCTCCCTGTAACTGAATCTTTAGTATTTAATGCACTTAAAAGAAATTTAGATCTTACTAGAGCAAAGATAAATCCGAGTAAAGTCCCTGATAATGCTTCAGGAGTTTATTATCCGTTTGGTAGAAGAATATTTTTAACAGATGGATCAACTAGTACTGCAATTCATGAATGAACTCATAGTAGTTTACCTGATGCACAAGAGAAAGTAATTAAGAAGTATCAAGATAATTTTGGAGATACTGTCTATGATAATAAAACAATCGTTCCTGATGAATATTTAGATAATCCTCAAGAAATTTATGCTAGATTAATGCAGTTAAGATATAGTATTAATGCAGATCCTAATCATAAATTTACTAAAGAAGAAATACAAAATATTAAGAAGGAACATTTAGATCATTATACTCTTACAAATAGACTTAAAAATTCAGAAGGTAAAGGTAGTTTCTCAGTATCACAATTTGATAAAGATGGAAAGATAATTCAATCAGAACCATTTAATCCCGAATATAAAATTGTACCTGAAGAGTCTACAGTTACTCCACATTATAATAAAGAGAATACATATAATTTATTGAATAGATATAGTGATGATTTCTTACTTTATTTATTTAATAATGTAGCTCAAGCGCCTACTAAAAAGAAAGATACTACATTATATGCTCAGTCTGGTTTAAAAATTCCTAAGTACCAAGAACCTTGAAATGTATTGCCAGAACAAATGCAATTTAAACCATTTGACCCTAATTGAAAGTCTCCATTAATCGAAATTCCTTCTAAACAAAAATACATTCCTACTATTAAAGATTTAGCAACTAAGTTTACATCAGGATTTGAAGGATTTAAAGAATTTCCTTATTACTTAAATAATCAGGAATTAATTGGATTTGGATTTGCAGATAAAAATATAATCAATAAATATAGAGAAACAGGTATATCTCAATCTGAAGGTTTAAAATTATTAGAAAGTGAACTGCAAAAACATTGAGATGCCTTAAATAAGGAGTTTCCCACTTTTAAAAATTTAGATCCCAATATACAGTTAGCACTAACAGAGTTATCCTACAATACCCATGGAATTACTGAATTTTCTGAAAAACGAAGCCCAAAGTTAAGAAAAATGCTACTTGATGGAGTTACTGATCCAAATCTTTTAATAAAAGAAATGAATCACGATGCTTCAAAAGATAATTGAACTGGAGTAAGATCTTCAGGAAGAAGAGCAATGGCATTAGGAGAATATGATTGATTTCCAGAGCGAGTTGACAAACTTGGTAGAACTTTAATAAAAGATGCAGAGGTTGGACCTAGAGATTGAGAATCTTCTCCATATTATAAAAAATATTAACATATGGACAATAAAATATATAACAAAGTAGTAACAGAATTGCAAGATCCTGATACACTAAAGATTGAATTAGAAGGATATGGACTTTACACTAATAAAGCTGTATCTTTTATTAAAGGTTCAAATGTGTACTATGCAGTTTTACAGAACGGATCAAAGGGAATAGAAAACTCTATTATTAGTCCTATGAAGGAAGTAATTGGAATTATGGAACTAATAAAAGAAGAACATGAAGAGATAGATGATGTCACAATTTGTGACATCATAATTGACATACCAGATGATGTTTATACTTGAGTATTTGTAATATACTTAAAATAAACTTTTAAATTAATAAATATATAAATACATGTTTGCATTAAGAAAAATTACAGGTAATGGAAGTGAATTAAATTTCGACTTAGGAGACTATTATGTTTTAATTACAAAAGAACGTTCTCCAGAAGAATTTGAAGATAAAATGAAAGACCATCCTAGTTATGATGAGGCTTATGCTTTTATTTGCTGGAAAGATGGAGTATTACCATTATATAAAGAACAACAAAACTATATTGTTTCTGGAAATGGAACAACTTATAGTAACTTAACATATAAATAATTATGAAAACAATGACTTGAAAAACAAAATTAATTATTGCTGCAATCGTAATTGCTTTAGTATTAGCAGGTTGTGGCATTGTATCAGCTATGAGCTTTGGAAGTCTATTACTTGCAGTTGTAAGTTTAGCTGTAGGTGTAGGTTGTGGCTGGTATGCAAAGAATGTTTATGATAAGTATTTCAAAGATAAGTAATGAAAATATATAAAATATTCTACATATTAGGATTAATGTTTATAGCATTATTCTTTTTAAGTACGCTAAACTCAGCAGTGCCTTTATATGCATTGCTGAGTTTAGTATCCTTTATAATTAGTGGAAAATATTATAAAGAAGATGATTAAACAGTTTATATCACAAAATATCACGGGGGGGAGTATTACTATAAGTTATGTAATAGGAGCAACTCTTTTTAGTAAAGGAGTATCAGAATTAGTATACGTTGATGAAACTAATGCGCATCACCTTTTAAAGAGATGAAATAATGAGTTAATAACGAATTTTACAATTGAAGTTCCAAAAAATATGTTAACTTCTGGTTGAGGTCTTCAATTAAAGTTGATAAATCCTGATTATGATGATGATTGTAAGAGTTTTATTCAATCTTCTGTATATATGGATGGAACAGACATTACAAATTATGCTTATATTGAATCAAGCACTGCACCTGATTCACATATTAATTTTAATGTTCTAACGGATGTTGGAGTTATTAGAAAAAATCTAACTATTACAATTAATCAACTTCCTATCAATGTATTCTATTTAACTTATAATTCTATTAATGAGCCATCTTTTGCAACTGTTCATTTCAACCTTAATTCTAGTCTAGTTGTTACTGAATCAACAACCTGTCAACTAGATTATGGAGATGAAGAGGACGTTCTTACAAAAACTGTAACATTACCAGCTGGAGAAAATATAGTAAGAGAACAAGAATGAATAGTTTTTTGTACAACTCCATTATATATGCGTATTACTCCAAAAGAGTCTTCTAATATATTAAATAGACATAATCTTTATTCTGGATTTGTTTGTATAAATTTTGATGATGCTTACTTATATAATTCTACACCAGATAAACTTTTAAGTTGAAAAGAGGTTCAAACTAATTTCTGAGAGATTACTATAAATAAAAATAAAGTTGCATTAACTTTAACAACTACTGATGGAGATATTATAAGTACTTTTACGATGGTATCTATAGATGGTAAAACTTTAATGTTCTTCTTTAATCCTAGAAGTAATATATATAACCAAGCAGTTAAATCTATAACTTTTAAAGACGAATATTTAGGGTATAATCTTAGATATAAATTCCCAAGTAGCACTTCTGCCTGAACGACCCAGATGCAATTAAATGGACAATTTATAGGCCTAACAAATATTAGAACCTTAGAACCTGTTCCATTTAGGGGAAAATATAAAATATAATAAAAAAGGAACCCAATTGGGTTCCTTTTGTTTTAAATTCTCATTTCTACACTAAATACTTCGAAATTAATCTCTACGTTTACTTCCTTCAGTTCTTTGGGCTCCAAAATCATTTACATATACCTCTATAGATTTATATTGAAATAAGTTCCCCCCCTATTTTGGGAAATAAATAATTTATTCATATTATGTTGTTACAAAATCCGTCTCTTTACATACAGGACATGACGCTGGAGCTACAGCACCTTGAGCTACATATCCACATCTTGTCATGTAAATTTCTTTGTTGCAATAAATGTAGCACCAACAGAATATACTGTAGTATCATTAAGAGTAGCTATATCTCGTGCAAATAGTTTAGCATTATTTCCAAGATCTTCTGATTCTGTAAATATCATAAAGAATCCTTCATTTGAATAATTTATAAGGTTCTGTATACATGTGTAAGAACTTGCACTACTAATTACAAAATGACATGTAGAAGAACCTGCTCTTATCATTAGGTCAGACTCACCTATTCATTGATCCCAATCTGCAGGCATTATAACACATTCTTCTGAATATTTATTTCCCTGCATAAAAGTGGATACTGCAAATACTGCTAAAGAAGAATTTTTTGGATTTCCACTAATACCATTAAATAAATCTACAGGAGTATCTAATTCTTGTATAACAGAGTCTTCTGTAAAAAGAAAACTTCTAAATTCAGAACCAGGAAATTCTGTTGTATTAAAAGCAATTGGATATCCAAAAATACCTCAACTCCTTTGAATCTCTTCTATAACATTAACATCATAAGGTGCTGCAACTGCAGTTAATGTATTATAATTTCCTGAAGAATCTAAATCTGTAGGTTTTGCTAATTGTAATATGGCATGGAACTCATCATTACCCTCATGATACGTGCAGGTAGCTACTAACACTATACTTTCAGGAAATGGTGCTAATTTAATCTTGTTTATATTTTATGATATAAATGTTTTCATTTTCTTTTATTTTTGTTTCTTGTTCAAATTCAAGAATTTTACTATAAAACTCAAAAAAGAATTCTTCGAGTGTTATCTTGGAATTCCTTTTTGCATTTTCTAATAAATCATTCATAGTTATTACCGTTTAGGAACTCCTCCAAACTTATCAGCTTGATTTTCTGGCCAAACTGAATAATAACTTTTAGCTCTAAGTTTAGCACTAATTCTTCTAAGACCTACTCAGCAAATACTGCATAAACCAGGGCCAGGTAAATAAAGCCATCCTCATCTAATACTCTGTCTTGTGTGGCCTCATTCATGATCTTTAATGCTGTTTCTATTATATTTTCTAGCAGATTCACCCATTAGAATATATAATCCTAATGAAATACCTCCAGGAAAGTCGCCAGCATAAATTGGAATTTGTTTGTATGTTTCTTTATACTTTACATTATAGAGTTTGGTTAAGATGAGACCTAGGAGACACTGTGGGAACTCCCAGATCCATCTTAATAGTTTAATATATCATTTCATATGTTATGCTTTAAAAAATATAATTTTTTACCTTTAGTGTTTAATTATTCTGTAGATAATCATCTAAGTATACAAAATAATAATCTTTGTGTAAATGTTTGATTGTTGTTTGATTTTTCTTACATACTTTAGCTATAGTTACAGCATTATAATTAATAGTGTCTTGTATTTCCTGTCTTCCTTTTCAAACACACATTGGATTTTTATTTTTATCTAACTGAATAATTAACTTAATCTTTTTATCTCTAACTTTTGCTTTTGTTATGTCTAATACACTATATCCTTTTAAAGCTTCAGAAATCTTATTTTTAGTCTCTTCTGAAAATTTTCTCCCCTTATTTGCTTTTCTCCACTTCTCTTTTGCTTCTGGAGTTTGCAAATACTTTTTCATGGTTTCAGAACGCTTTCTTAGAGATTCTTCACTTGGATGAATATTCTTATGAGAGTCACTTAATTTCTTACGAGTAAGCTCTGTAACAGGGCCTCTAAGATCTCCTCCTTTTGTAATATTATAACCACATTTGTGATTAGTACTGTTATATTCTGCAATTAATTGAATCTCTAATTGCATAGCTTCTTCTTGAGACAAATTTTCATAAAGTATTTCGTGTTTAAAATTAGATCATCCATATTTATTAATTGCAGCCTTGAAGAACATATTATGTAAATATCCGCATCCTCCTCTTCAACGTTTATAAGTCTTTTGTTTTGTTATTCCAATATAAACTTTATTAGATGGACTAGTGTGTTTATATACAATAAAAAGCTCATTATGCATGAAAGAAGTGTAATTTTTTTCCATGTGTGTTCGGAGAAATATCAATGTGTAATCAAGAGATTTCACCTTTATTGTCTCATTTTTCTACTCGTATAGGATATCTAAGTTTATCTTGATTATTTTCGAGAATTTCTCTCATCTCTTTAGCAGTTAATTTAGTTGATATTAAATCAAACGCTTGACCTTTGCAATTTCCAATAATTGCGATTTTGCCATTTCTTCGAGTTATAATAGTCTCATTACGGTTACTAACACATCAAACATATCCAGAAAATTGTTTTTTAGATCAATCCTTTTCGTTAATTCTAGTTTCAGACCTATTTAAGTGGATATATAAATGATGTATTTCACGAATTGTAGTTTCAATATTATTACATATTACTTTCTGATTTGTAAACGATCTTTTAATACATCGCATTCCTGCAAGTATACTCATTTTTTGCAGCATATCGATATTATGTTCGTCTGTAGAGTATATGGTCATGCAGTTACAATTAGTTCGTTTATCAATTGTTCCATCAAATTTAGCATATGTAATTAATAATTCCTTCAATATATAAGAGGGAAGTTCTAATACAGTATTAGGTATTTTCTTATTCTTTCCAATTATATCTAAAACCGACTTTGTGACTTTCGTTACTGGAAGTATATATTGCCAACAATAATAAGGATCGCCATTTGATAAATAATAACTAATAACTTTAGTTTTACTATAAGATAGATTAAGATTATATAGAATGTTTTCCAATTCATTAATATCTCTTTCTTTAACCAACTTAAATACAAAATTATTATATTTTCTAATATTTTTTTTAGAAATTGAATCACCAGCAATAACTGCCATTGCTAATCGCCAAATATTTAAATCAAAATCTTCACTAACACTTAAGTTATTAGCAGCATTCATTATTTCTCTACGTTTGCCAAATGAATCTTTTGCTAGTTCAAATCTATAAAACTCACGGTCTTTATAATTATTCTTCGCCTTAGTTAAAAGTCTATGCTGATCTGTTACAAAAATATCAATTAACTTATTTTGTATTTGAATTATTTCTCCGTCATATTTTTGAAAGAAATATTGTTGAATTGGCACTATTTCTATTCCATTCTTATCTATATTATAACTATATACTTTGTCATTTTGGATATCTATTGTATTATAAGTTTTTCAACCATGGTTTGTAAGTATTTCAGTATTTATATCTATACAATGGTAACTATTTTTAACTCCTACTCCACATCCTGGCTCTCTATAACCACTATAATTTCTAGATCCACCTGCTGCTCAGTTATTACAGATCAGAGGAACTCCTAAAATCTCTCTAACGTTCTCTAAAGCTTTAAGTGCTTTTGGATCTAGAAATTTTATAGCATCGTCTCCATATTCTTTATATATTTTTGATGATACTAATTCTTTTACTTTAAAATATTTGTTTGCTTGCATTTAGTTAAACGGATTATATAAACATGCTCAAGCGTGCTCTATAAAAATTTTATTTCTAATATAGCTATTATTAACTGAATTTGATAATGTTCTAAGTTCGGAACCTTTATATAATCAATGTTCTCCCTCATTTGAAGATTTTATTATTAAGGGTTTGAAGTTAAACTCTTCAGATAAAGATTTTATTATTTCGTTTTCTTCCTTAGCATATCCATCGGCATCATATAGCCCATAGAAATCTTCTTCTATAATTACTGCTTCTAGTTGAGGTTTAATACCAAAAACCTTAAATCGTTCTCACTCTATTTGTGCTAAAAATCCTGAAGATAATCTTTTTGAGACGGTATCAATATAAACTCTGGCATTATACTCTGTAGCTGTTGCAATAATATCTGGCATTGCTTCTTGTAGAGATTCAAGAGTTCCAAAGAAAAGATCTCTTCCAATTCTCTTTTGTAAAAGATTTCCATCTTTTGATCTTGAAAGAATTATAACTCTTACATAATAATCCTTTTCAAAATGCAAAATAGGTTTTAATATTTCTAAATTATTTATCATTATCTAAGATATGTATGTATATTAAATATAAGATAATCTCCTATTAGACTTTCGTCTATATAATTCGAAGTAACAACTATCTGTCATTGTCCATATCCTATTGGAATTGGTATACTTTCTACTGCACTAAGTACGGTATCTATTTCTCCTCCAAAATAGTATGAAGTAATATAGTAACTAATACCCATATACATGTTAGAAGTCATGCCTCCTGTATCTAAGCAGTATAATTTTCAATCAGGTCTTGTTATACTAGATACTAAATCTGTTCTTTTTGCCCAAGTGGTACTTAGTACATTTAAGTAAGGATGTATATCTGCTGAGAAATCTATACTAATAGGATTTTGCAATGCTAAAATACCTTGGCTAGAATTATATAAATTAGCATTAAATATTCCGTGATAACTTCCAAGTTGAGTATTATCCATATATCAATTACTTGTTACTGCAACATATTCTCCACTTGTTTCAAATGACGTAGGGTTAGTATACATATACTTTGAATTCGGATTAAGTACTTCAATAGTTGCAGATTTAAGTACCATACGTTTTATAGCAGATATAGGGAATGATAAATTTACAGGAATAGCAAAATTTTTATTATCTTGTCCTATACCTGTATCTTCTATTGTTCCTATAGTAACTGTTTGATTTATAGGCACAGAAACTTCTACACTTTGGTATGTAAAAGTTAGTTCAGCAGTTATCTTAAAGAAAGCCTCATTATCATCATATTCTAAAGGATAATCAAAAGACACGCCAAATAAATAATCTGTTGTATTTAGTGTTTCTACTAATGTATTCTTAATAACTGTATTTGTATAATTTGGACCATAAAAATATAAACGAGAATTATTTATTTTAACCCCCCCCCCTATATTCTGAGATATGAATTGTTTAATCATTTTTATTTTTCTTATATCATATACCAACAATACTATCTATTCCTAATAATGAAGTACTACAGATAAATAATAGTTGAACTATTTCTGGAGCTGGTATAACATATATTGTACATCATATACAGATGAATAGACATACTAATCATCCGAGAAATCCGCACACTCTTTTACTGCTTAATCCACTATGAGCAGTAAACATCTTTATAAAGAAATTTTTCATAGTTATGTATTTTATAACTATGAAAGTAGTAGTTTTTATTTCTTATTTCATTTAGCTGCATTACGTGCAAAGTTAGCTCGCTTTTTCTGTAATGGTGTAGCATTAGGATTATTTAGAACAGATTTTGCATGTTCTTGTACACTTTGCCCTGCTTTACGAGCACTTGCACTAAATTTTCCTCGATTCTTCTTTTTAATATGGATCTTACTTCCATTCTTCATCATTTCAAGATAACCTAACATAATATTATCAAGATTACCTTTTTCATCTGCAGGTTTACTATATGCCTGCGCAATTTTGTTTAAAATTTCATCGTTATATTTCATAATTATAATATTAATAATTGAATATGCACATTATTTGTGCAAATATAGTTATTTATTTATTTAAATACAAACATTTTACTGATTTATTTGGATATACAAAAAAATTATTATATATTTGCATCATCCAAATAAAATTATATAAATAATTTAAAGAAATAGATATGGCTAAGAAACAACCCGATATAACTTCAGGATTAACCTGATTAGGGACAATTTTACAATATATAAAAGATTATGGAGTATGTAGTATTCTTAAAGCCTTAATTATTATGTTTATTTTAAGTATTACGTTACGAATATGTTATAATCCTGCATTCTTATTTGATAAATATTCAGATTACATGGCACAAAAACATACTCAAGAACTAGTAAATAGAATTGATGATGATAAAAAGGTTAAAGATCTATTACCTAAGCTTTTATATAGGTCAAATGCAGATCGAGTATGAATTATTCAGTATCATAATGGTATTTCGAATTGGTTGTATGGATCAATGAGGTTTGAATTATGTGGAGAAGGTATACATTCAATTAAAGAACAGTATGATAATTTTCATCTTAGCTGGTTAACGCTTCCAGATTATTTGAAAACACATACAACTTTTATTGGCAACCTTGCTACTTTAGAACCACTAGATCATGTATTATATGATCGATTTAGAAAGAATGGTATAGAGTATCTCGCTTGTATTTTATTAAAAGATGATATTGGAACTCCAACTGGAATTCTTGGATTTACTTGAGAGAATATGAATAATATAGAATATGAAGAAAGTGAGATTAAAGAAAACCTAATTAGATACGGAGCAATAATAGGACAATATATAAAACCAAATATAATAAACAATGCCAAAATTAAGTAATGTAAAGGAAAAATATGTTAATGGATATCAAGTAGACAAAGAAACAGAAGATGTTATTTATTCAGATGCAAAACATCTGTACTTAGATAAATATGATAATAAGCCTTATGTATCAGTTACTACTCTAATACATAAATATGTTAATGAGTTTGATTCGGCATTTTGATCTGCTTATAAAGCTTGCGAAGCTTTAGTTGATTCAGAAATTTTTAAAGTCGTAAAGACTTCATTATTAAATACTAAAAGATGAGATCCAAAACTTCTTGAAAAATTAAAAATTAGTGAAGAAGAATTTGAAAGTAAACGTGCTGAGATTCTTCAATCATATGAAATTGAAAGAAATAAATCTTGTGAAAGAGGAACAAAAATACATGCTCAATTTGAGAATATGTATTATCAATCTGAAGAACAAGATCTTAAGAAATTTGGTCTTGGAGGAAAATTTACTTGCAAGAAAGGATATTATCAATTAGATTTAGAAAAAGGAGTTTATCCTGAATTTATGATTAGTTATAAATCAGAAGATGGTTTATTAAGAATTGCAGGACAACTTGACTTACTTATTAAAGATGGGAATGATATCATAGTTATAGATTACAAAACTAATAAAAAGTTAGAAAAAGAATCATTTTATAATAGATTTACTAAAAGTAGAACTATGATGAAATTCCCAATGAATAATATTATGGACTGTAATTTTTATCATTATACATTACAATTATCATTATATGCATATTTATTACAGAAAATTAATCCAAACTTTAATATTAAACGTTTAGTATTAATACATATAGATCATAGTAATCATATTACAGAACATGAATGTGATTATTTAAAATCAGATGTAGAAACAATGTTAAAACATTATAAAAGAGATATAAAGATTAAATCTGAATTAGATTTAGATAAACCTATAGTATTTTAATTATGGGACTAATAGATATTATTAGTGGACATGTTAATGAAGCAATTAATAAAAACGAAGACTTATCTGAAAAAAGATTAGCAGTTTGTAAAGAATGTCCATTATACAAAGAAACACCAATGGGTCCGATATGTAATCCTAGATTATATATTAATGAAAATAATAAAACAGACTATTCAGATAGACCAAAAATTGGATATAGAAAAGGATGCGGATGTAGATTATCTGCAAAAACAAGACTTGCACATGCAAGATGCTTAGTAAATAAATGATAATAAGTTAAATTTAAAAATGTAAATGATTATGGGAAAAAATCTTTTAGGAAATGCACACATGCAAGAAATGGGAGTTCATCTTATGGGAGCAAATATTAAACATGAAACGAAGGAGTTAACTCCTGAGGAAATTGCTGCTCACAATAAAAAAATGGAAGAAGAACAGCTTTTAACAGCAAATAGATTACTTGAATTAAACAAAGGCGCTAAAGACGCATCTAAAATGAAAGTAGCTGCAACTGGATATACTGTTATTATAAAACCGTTTGAAAAAAATCCTTATAGAGAAATTAAAACAAGTGCTTCAGGTTTAATTTTATCTGCAGGAGATCTTTTTGCAGATACATATAAGTCTGATGATACTGGTGAGATGGAGAGAGCTGAACAATTTATTGCATGTGGTACTGTTATTTCTGCAGGACCCGAATGTAAATACGTAAAACCTGGAGAGGATATATATTACAGAAATTCTGTAGTACCTGTTCCATTCAATAATATGGGTTATTACGCTATCAGTGAACAAAACATTATATGTCGAGTAATTGAAAAGGACAAAGAATAATATGATAAACGAAATTGAAAAAACGTTTTTTAACCCAGGAGATGTAGTCACTTTAAAACATGGTGAACTTACATCTCCTGTTATGTATGTAGTAGAAAAAATTACACAATCATACAAACATGGTAATGAAATAACTAATATCTTTAAAGGTATTAAATGTAGATGATTTGATAAGAATATGGTTTTACGTGAAGCAGTATTCTCAACAAAAGATTTAAAATTTTATAAGAACAAGTAATTATGAAAGCTTATTTAAATAATGGTATAACAATAGAAGGTACTGTAGCTGAAATTAAAGAGTTTTTGGAAGGACAGCATTATACAATTACAACTACTCCAAATACTACTCCTGTTTGGTTTTATCCTTCACAACCTTTTAGATCCTAAATATAATAAATTTGAAATTACTTGCTCTACAACAGATATTAATAATAAAACAATATCATCATGGAACAAGAAGAATTAATGCAATTTGTTCAATGACTTCCATCTAAAGTAGAAGAATTCCAAAATAAAACACCTGAAGAAATTGTAGGAAAATTAAATGAGTTAGCACAAACAGAAGATGGTATGAATACTATTTCTGGATTGATTAATCAATTTAAACAAGAACAATCTGCAGGAATGTTTAAACAAGGAGGTAAACTTGCTTATCTTGTTAATAAATTTAAGGATGGAGGATCTGCAAAGAATGAACGTAAAGAAAATAAGAAGGTTGTAAAAGAAGGTAAGAAATCTTCTAAATTCAATCGTACTGTATATAGAAATATGAAATCTGCTATTAAGGATCAAGATCTTGGATTAAGTAGAAGAGAAGTTAAAGCAGCTGCAATGAAAAATATTGTAGGAGATAATTCTAAACCTAAAGTAACAAAAACTGAAGATTCGATTGTTTCTCAACCTTTATCTTTTGGAGTATCTATGAAAACTGGAGTTACTCCTAAAGTAAATGTGCAAACTAATGTTACTCCTGATTTATCTCAAGGTAATTTTAATCAAGCTTTTGCAGCAGCTAGGAGTGCAGGGCTTACTAACTTTACTTGAAATGGAAAGTTATATGGAACTCAATTGGCTCCAACAAGACCTGCTCCTAAGAAACCAAATCTTCCACAATCTAATCTTGGATCAAGAAATATTTCTGGAGCAGAAGAAGCTGGAATGTCTGCAGCTAAAGGAATTAGACCTGCAAATATGAATGAAGAACTAGTTGCAACTAATCCTTTGTATAGTGATTATATAGTAGCATCTAATTTAGGTAATCCTAATAGGTTTGATAGTAGATATGTAGGACCTAGAAGTATGTCGGTTAATTATGGAAATAATGCTACTTTAGGATCTATTCCTGTTGAACACCGCATCAATCCAAGAAACCTTGGTTCATTTTTCCAAGAAGGGGGTAAAACTACAACTAAAGTAAAGGTTAATCCAAATGATAGTGTAGCTGTTACTAAGGCGCTAAACAATAGGACAGGAGATCACAATGTACATGATGTATTTAATACTACAGGATTAGTTAGAGATTCTTTAATTAAAATAGGTTATAATCCTGTTATGGTTAATAGAATTGCAAATCCTATTATTTCTAATGCAGAAAGAAAATTAGATGAGTTTGCTCCAGAACAATATACACCTAGACAACAGAATCTATTAAAATTCTTACATCCGACAGGTATTCCTTACTGGGCAAATGGTACAGCTGATACTGAACAAGCTAAATCTAATGGATATAAATCTGAAAGAATAATTAATTCAGATGGATCTATAAGAGAAATTGTAACAAATCCAAAAGGAAAGCGTTCATATAGAGATATAAGTGCAGATAAAAGAGATACAACATATACAAACGATTTAAGTAGCATGTCACGTTCTAATAATCCTAAGTGGTGAAAATTTAGAGATAAAAAAGTTGAAAGACAAGAATATGATAAACGAGACAAAGCATTTAATAAACGTTTTAATCTAAAATAAGTAATGCTAGATTTATTCCTTTATGATAATGTAACATGTAATCTAAAGATTAACGAATACGAAATACTATTAATAAAGGAGTTTGCAGCGCTGTGAGATATAGAAAGAAATAAATGTAAAGAAGATCCAAAAGGAACAAAGAGGTTAAGAGCTTGAAGAGAATTTAAATATATATGGTTGTTTTGTGACTGAAAAAGTCCATATCAACAATACTTAGAGAGACAAAAGCATGATGCAGCTATGGAAGATTCTGGATTAACTCAAGAAGAATGAGACGATCCAGTCTTCCATGCAGCAGTTAGAAAATACATGGAAATCAAAGATTCTTCTAGAATACTTAGCCTTATAAAAACAGCGTATCGAACTCTTGAAAAAATGAGAGTATCTTTAGATAATATAGACCTTGAAGAGAGAGATAATAATAGTAAACCTATCTTTAAGGCAAAAGATGTATTAGCCGATATTGCTAGTATTGGAGTTATGGCAGATAAATTAAAAGAACTTGAGCTTAATTATAAAAAAGATCAAATGCAATCCAATGCTAAAAATAGAGGGGATGTAAAACCTGGATTTATGGATAGTTAAGTATGGTAAAGACAATTAAATCTTCAATGTCTCAAGCACGTAAAAAAATGCTTGAACAGATAAAAAATAAAGAAGAATCAGAAGTTAAAAGAAAGAAAACTGCTAAAGAGAAATATAAAGAACTTAGAGAATCAATAAAAGAACCTGAACCAACTCCTCAATCTTTTTCAGATAAATTTGAAGAAGAATTAAAAAAGCAATTACAAGAAATGCTTGGAGATCAGAAAAAAGACACTACAGAACAATTTGAGTATACTGCAACTGATTTTTATAAAAAGAGAGATGGTTTGTGAGATGTGGCGGTCACCGAAGATGTACTTTACTTTGATCCAGAGTTATCATATGAATTAACTGGATATCGACCAATTAATGAAACTCAAGGTTTAGATTTTGATCCTACTCCTTTTAATGAACTAGCTCAAATTTATGATAGAACTGGATCATATACAGAATATCCTGCAGATTCAAAACCTTATAATGATTTCTGAAAAGAACAATATAAACGTTGTACTGAGGGTTATACAGTTGGTAAATATAGAATTACAGGAGATCATTATTTCTTTTTAAATTTCTATAGAATGGAAGTTATTTCTGAAGGGGCTAGAGGTGGTGCAGGTCGTAACGAAAAGTTCCCAACATTCCTAGCTAAACAATATGAATTCTTTCATTATGTTGAAATGGCTGAAAGACTACATAAAGATGTAGCTATATTAAAAGCTCGTGGTATTGGACTATCTGAGATTGTTGCTTGTTTAGCAGTAAGACCTTATATAACTAATAGAGGTTATCGTTCTTTATTAACTTGCGCTGCAGAAGGTAAACTTACTCCTTTAAAAACTAAATGTTGAAAGCAGTTAAACTGATTAGACATGAATACTAATGGAGGTATGCGTCACCTACGACAAAAAGTTAATAATGCAGATACTAAACGTGCATCTCAAGTTACTCCTGATGGAGTTGAATATGGTTGAATGTCAGAAATTGATTCAGTAATTGCTGATACATCTGATAAAATTCGTGGCGATCGTGTCGACAGATTAATCTATGAAGAAGCAGGATCTAATAAATATTTAACTAAAAGTTGGATTAAAGGTAATGCTCTTGTTGAGCTTGGTGGTTATCATTTTGGCACACGTATTGCTTTAGGTACAGGTGGTGATGATATGGCACTTGAAGGCTTATCAAATATTTTTGCAAAACCAGAAGGATATAATGTACTTCCATATAAAAACTATGATACAGAGGATAGAAAGCCACAATTAACAGCTTTCTTTATTCCAGCTCATAAGTTTAGTTTGCGAGAAGAATTTTTAGATACAAGAGGAGTTACACAATCTGAAGAATTTAAAAAGTTTTATGAGGAAGAACGTAAAAAATTAAGTGGCAAAGATCTACTTGATTATTGTGCAGAGCACTGTTTTATTCCAAATGAAGCATTATATAAACAGGGAGAAAATATCTTTGATTCAATCGCAATTGCAGATAGATTAACCCAAATTAGAATATTTAAAGCAGGATTAAAACCAGAGTATGTGTCATTATTATGAGATCGTTCTGGGGATACTCCTGATTTAACAAAAGTAAAAGTTATAAGTAATCCAAATAGTAAAATTGCCATATATGAAAGGCCACTTCGTGATGAAGATGGTCTTGTATTAAAAAATCTATATGTTGCAGGAATAGACTCTATTGACCAAGGTTCTGGAGATTCTTCTACCTCAACAGATGTATCTGATTTTTGCATAGTTATTAAGAAACGGATATATGGATTACAAGAAGCGAAATATGTTGCGATTTATAAAGATCGTCCTCGAGATATTCGAGAAGCATATGATGTAGCAATGAAATTATTAGTATGATATAATTGTAAAGCACTACTAGAACATACTAAGATTAGTATTGTTACATATTTTAAAGAAAAAAAGAAAGATAGTCTATTTATGAAACGTCCTGCTTCAACTCTTGGAGATATGAAAAGAGGCAACTCACAAATGATTGGTGTACCAGCTACAGAAGCTATTATTAAGCATGGTCTTGAATTAATTAATAACTTCGTTAATGATTATTGTTATTCAATTGATATTGATGAAATGCTTGAACAATTGCTAAAATATTCTTGAGAAAATAAACGAAAGTTCGATATTATTGCAGCTATGGAAATGGCGGAAATTGCAGATGAAGAATTAATGAATATACGACCTGCTGCTCAAGATAAATTAGCAAAAGAATGAGAAAATATTGGATGGTTCACTAATGAAAAAGGCTATAAAGAATATGGAGTAATACCGCAAAAGAATGGAACTCGTTGATAAAGTATATGAAATAATTGAAAAGGCTATGTGTGCATATTACACTGGAGACTTTACATTAACTATAGATGGTAATCAATGGAAATTAAGTTTAGATTTGAATCAATGAAAAGCTCCATTAGTTTTAGTCTATGAAGGTGATGAAGAAGGTTTTTTCGAATTTCTTGAAAAAGAACTTAGAAATAGGCAACTGGATAGAACAAAATATTATTCTGGAGAAATGACTACTCCAGGTGAAGGAAATCAATATATAGTATTAGAATATGGTGATAGAGAATGAAGTAAAGAAGATTAATGATGCGATAGGTAATCTTGTATATGATAAAGTTGCTATAAGAAAAGCTTATGGATATTATCATTGTCGTAGAGATGCAGATCAATTCAAACACCTAGAAGAAAATTACGGAATTGGGACTCCTACATCAGTTAGTTTTACACCATTAATTAAGAAACATATTGATGTATTAGTTGGAGAATATCTAGGTTTAAATCAAGATTTAAAAGTATCTTGCAAAGATGAAAAGACTGTTTCAAATATAATGAGAGAAAAGCAACTTAAAATTAGTGCAGAAGTATTTAATTATTTGCAACAGTATTTAAAGAATAACATTATTGCAGCTATTATTGAAAATAAAGAAATTGTAAATGATCCTTTTATTGAAAAAGAAATCAACTCAATTCAACAAGATATTGATCAATCTTTTGTTTCTGAATATGAAATTGCTGCACAAAATATTCTTGATTATTTAAGACAATCAAGAAACATCGATTTAAAACGTAAAATGGCAGAATTACTTACAGATTTACTTATTACAGGTACTTGTTACTATAGAGTAAAACCTACAGAAAGTAATTCAAATGTCAATATTGAAATTTTAAATCCTGTTAATACATTTATAGAACGTAATCCAAATTCTCCTTATCTTGCAGATTCTAAGAGAGTTGTTATTAGAAAATGAATGTCAAAAGAAGATATCTTAAACACATTCAGATCAGAATTAACTACAGAAGCAGCTAAAAAAATTAGAGATATGCAACAAACTGCAGATTCAACATCTCCTACTTATTTGGTTAGATATGTTGGTAAACCTGCTGAGCCTAATTTACGAGCTGATAATTTACATACAGGTATTCTTGCAGGACTTGAAGCACATCCAGGATGGCCTGGAGATTATGATTCAATAGAACCTATAAAGAATCATCTTATTCCTGTATATGAAGTTGAGTGAATTGAAGTAGATTATAAAACTGGAGAATTAACGAGGCACGAAGGAGTAAAAATTGGTTCAGAAGTATACATTACTCGTGGAGAGTCAAAATATATCGTAAGAAGTGCCGATTGTCCAAGTAGATGTAGATTATCTGTCAATGGAATATTTTTCTTAGATAAGAATGGAGATCCATATTCTTTAGTTACTAATACTATGGATCTACAAGATAAGCTAGATCTCTTAATTTACTGTAGAGACAACCTTATTGCTTCTTCAGGAGGAGTTGGAGATTGGATGGACGTGTCTTTTATTCCATCATTTTTAGGAGACGATTTAACAGACAGAGTTAAATCTTGACAAGCATATAAAAAAAATGGGCTAGCATTAATAAATAGTAAAGAAGAAGGCAGCGAAGGTATGCCAAATACTATTTTTAATGGATTTGATGACACAGTTAAAGCCCAAGCTATTCAAGGTATTCAATTAGCTATTCAAGCTGTAGAACAACAAGCTTCTTCAATTACAGGAGTGTTACCTGAAAGATTAGCTCAATATGAACAGAGAGACGCAGTATCTAATGTTCAACTTGGAGTTAAAATGTCAGGTTTATTAACTAAACAATATTTTGAAACCATGGATATCATTTATAAAGAAGCTAATTATGATATGCTTAATTTAGCTAAATTAGTATATCCAAATGGTATTACTGGTACTATTGTGTTAGGTAATAAATATTCAAGAATATTTACTGCACTTCCTGAACATTATACACTTACAGATTTTGATTTACATATTGAGGATAGTTCTAAGTCTTTTAAAGATATGGAAACTGTAAAGGCTCTTAATATTGAATTAATTAAAGCTGGAATGTCAGATCCTGATATGGCAGTAAGTATTGCAACTGCCAATAGTATGTCCGAACTTAAACGTTATGTAGCTAAAGCTACTGCTGTTAAGAAGGAAGAAAATAATAGTGTTTCTCAGTTGCAGCAACAACTTCAGCAGTATGAACAAAATCTGCAACAGTTACAGAAACAAAATGAACAATTACAAAGGGAATTAGGTCAATCACAAAATCAACTTGAACAAAATAGTCAAGCTAGACTACAACTTGAAGCTGAAAAAGTAGCTATTGAAAGAGAAAAAGTTAAAAACGATAAGGATTATAACGATAAACTTATTGAAACAAAACAGCAACAAGTTCAAATTCAAGCTGCAGAAACAGTTGATACTAATCCTTATAATGATAAAATAAAACAAGTTGTATAATATGAATAAAAAAATAAATATTGATGTAATTGTTAGATCTGATTGTAAATTAATTGCTGTAGATAATAGTGATTATTTAGGTGTAGATTTAAGTCAGTATATAATGTTAGAATTTCTATCTTATAATACTGATGAAAATTTACTCCCAGAATCAGTAAAAATAAGAAAGGAATTACATAATCGAGGACACTATTTAAGTAGATTTGCATCTGAATTTACATTAAATGTTGATGGAACTTATTCTTATTATAAATTAGTAGTTCCACAATTAATGCATTTTCAAGACGATAAAGAGCCTGATAAATATATTAATTTAATAGATGAATTATTTTTTTTTAATGGAGATCTTTATAAATCTAATATTACAGACCAGGAAGGATATACATTAGACGAAGTAATTGAAAGTTCTGAAATTATTGATTATAAAGAAGCATATGAATTTGTGCAAGAAAATAAGGCTTCACAAACTTTCTATTGTCCAATAAAAAATGTCTTTAGTGTTTGCAAATTACAAAGATGTTTAGTATATTTGCAACGGCAATTACTGTTGAATAACAGTAAAATATGTAGTTATGATAAATGTAAAACAGATGAAAATTTAAGGAATCGCAGAGATTTCTTATTAAGTGCTATGTATGTGTTTGATTATCTAAAAGATATGGGGAACTTTACAGAAGCACAAAGAATATTAGATAATTTATCTTCATGTAATTCTTTATGTGGAGAGGAATTAGGTAATATAAATAATAGTTGTGGTTGTGGAAATTCTATATAATGAATTATATAAAATATTTGTTCAAGAATTAATTAATATTAATATTGGGCATTTACCTGATAAAAAAGCATTATTTACAATGAACGAATTAATTAATGCAATTGATTATATTGAACACGGTAATCCAACTAATAATGAAATAATCAAAATAATTCAATATTATGAAGAGATCTAATGTTAATGTAATCATAGATAATGCAATAAATTCTCAAGACTATTATAGAATGTATAGTTCTAGAGATTTTTATAGAGGAACATCTTTTAAGATGGCAGGAGCCTGAACTCCAGACACTCATTATTTCAACGATGAACATATTATTGATTTTATATCTTGTGAAGGAGCTTTATTGTATTGTCTAAGAGGTCATTTATCATCAGAATGAAATAAGCCGAATCTAATTTATAAAGACGATATAATTGTTGGTGTAGAATCTAATCCGTATTGAGCTTTTATTATGGGAAATAGTGGTAAAGGTCAAAAAGGAGATAAAGGCGATATTGGTCCTATCGGACCAAGTGGAACTGATGGTATTACTCCACAATTAAAAATTGAAGACGGTCGTTGACTACTTTCAATGGATAAAGGTCAAACTTGACAAGATATAGGCCAAGCTACAGGTGATCCTGGGCAAAATGGAACTGATGGAAAGAATGGCTCTGATGGAATTGGAGTAATTCCTGGAGGAACTACTGGTCAAGCATTAGTTAAAAAATCTGATGCAGATTATGATACAGAATGAAAAACTATTTCTGAAGGCGGAGAAATTCCTAATTTTGATGCAGAAGTAGCTAGTGTTTCTTCAACAACTGAAGCTAATGCTAATGTAGTTTTAGAAGGAGATATATTTAAATTTAGTTTTGGATTACCTAAAGGAGCTGATGGTAAAGATGGAGAGAATGGCAAGGACGGAACAAATGGGACTGATGGTTCTAATGGAGAGGATGGATTAGGTATTAAGTTAATGTATGCAAAGAGTGGAAGTGTCAATACTCCTCCTGTTGTAAATAAAACTAATGCAAATCCTGGTTCTGTATGAAGTACAGTTGTTCCAATTCACACATCCTCTGAAATTATATGGTCAATTACAGCATCTTTTAGAGATTCTACTCTTGTTGGAGAATGGTCAGATCCTGTTCAAATGACAGGAGAAAAGGGACAGGATGCAGTAATACCAAATTGGAAAACATACGTTTATAAATTAAGTGATAGTAAACCATCAAAGCCTACAGGAAATAGTCCTAGTCCATCTGGATGGGAAGATTATCCTACAACTAGTGGCAATTGGTGACAATGTATTGGAACAGTTAATGGGGAGACAGGTCTTGTAACTGAATGGTCAGAAGTAATACCAGTTAACGGTAGAGATGGTCAGGCTCAAGATGGTAAATTTACAGAATTTAGATTTGCCGTAAATACAAGTAATTCAAATCCTCCTACATTAAACGCAACAGTAAGAACTCCTTCAGGATGGTCTGTGGTTCCTCCTGAAAAATCTAAAGATGGATATCTTTGGATGACTACAGCAACTATTAATCCTGATGATACTTTAAATACAAACTGGACTACTCCAGTTGTTATAAGTGGAGAAAATGGTACGAATGGTACAGACGGAATTCCTGGAACTCCAGGAGAAGATGGAAGAACTACATATTTTCATATTAAATATTCTGCTGTTGCCAACCCTACTTCTTCAAGTCAAATGACTGAAACTCCAAGTACATATATTGGAACTTATGTAGATTTTACTCAAGCAGATAGTACAGATCCCTCTGACTATACTTGGGCAAGATTTGAAGGAATTCAAGGAGAAAAGGGAGAACAAGGAATCCCAGGTACTAACGGAGAAGATGGAAAAACAAGTTATCTACATATTAAATACTCTAATGATGGAGGTGTAACCTTTACAGGTAACAATGGAGAAGATCCAGGTGCTTGAATTGGAATTTATGTAGATTATAATATAAATGATAGTGATGATCCTTCTGACTATAAATGAACCAAAATAAAAGGAGAACCTGGAATTACTGGTGATCCTGGTCCAGCAGGTAAAGATGGGGTTGATGGATTACCTGGAATTGGTATTGAAGTTCGTTATTGCTTAGGAACTACAACTATTTATGGAGGAACGAGTACTCCTGGAACAACAAGACAGCCAACAGGTTGGAATTTAGCAGTTCCAACTCCTACTGAAGAGACTCCTTATATTTGGTTTATTCAAGCCAGAGTAAATTATACAAGTAATACTGATAAAGTTGGCACAATTGAAGGTAGCTGGAGTACTCCCACTAAATTAAGTGGAACTAATGGATTAAATGGAGAGAATGGTTCTAAAGGACAAATAATTTATCCTGAAGGTATTTATAATGTTAATACTGTATATCAAGGAACCGCAGATAAAACTCCTTATGTATATGATTCTAATGATGCTAGCTATTACGTTTTAAATATAGTAGGAACTTGGCAAGGAACATTACACAGTAATGAATCTCCTAGCACTGATACTAGTAATAGTTGAGTTAAATTAGATGCATTTGAAGCGCTGTATACTAAAATTGGGATTATCGCTAACGGTCTTATTGGATCTGCTGTATTTAATGGAAACTATATGTTTAGTCAACAAGGTATTGATGCAAGTGGACAAATATCTACACAATATCAAAACTTTGATCCAGAAATTCCTACAGGAGGTGAATTTACTCCAAATATACTATTTGATTTTAGAACTGGAGCTGGACATATGGCTGCTGGAAAGATTAAGTTTGGTAGTGATGGAAGTGTTGATTTAACTAACATTAAAATTAATAATGCTATTATTCAAAACATTAAACAATATAGTCTTACTCAGTCATCTGATCCACATATACTAGATTCATTATATTCTGAAATTATATATTCTCCAACGATACATGAAGATGTAACTCTTAAAGTAAATGCTTCTGAATATCAATTAAATATTGATGATTCGTATTCTGGAGTAATTCATAATAAGTCGGATAAACAATTATTTATATATCCATTTGATAATGGAAACGATGATGAATCTATTAAAATTTGTGGTTATTATAATGGTAGACTGCTATTCAGTTATGATGAGCCAATTCTTTTTAATGCTTCTCAAATTTTACTTCCAGCTGGAGGAGTATTGGAATTTAAATTTGTTCCATCTTCAATAGTTAATAATTACTATGTTGGAACAATTTGAGTAGAGAATACATCAGATTTTGAGTTAAAAACATGAAAACAAAATGGAACGCTACGTTCAGATCTTTATTATAAAAGCTATGACGATTATAATAGTGATTCATTTTTAGCATGTGGAGAAGTTTATTTTAATTCATCTGGAGTGCCATCTTTATCTAGTTTTTCTAGATGTAGAACTGATTTAGTATTAACTGTAAGTCAATCTGGAAGTTTTTCTGCAAATTTAGATTTAACAAGTATTTATAACGGTAGAACTTTATCAATAAGTACAATAGCTTTTTCACAACCTATATGAGATGGAGCTATGCTAAAAATGTTCTATGGTTCAGCAAGAAGCAGGATTAATGGAGCTTTTTTAGATGTAAGAACTGCAGACGGCAAAGTACCAACAACAAGTATTAGTGTTCCATTTTTAATATTAGGGTCAAAATAATAAACTATGAAGAAAAATAATATATTACCTACTATAGATCTACAAAATTCAAGAGAGTATTCTGGAGCTTATAATTCAAGAGATTTCTATAAAGGAACTTCCTTTAAGATGGCGGGAGAATGAATAACAAATACTCACTATTTTAATGACGAATATATTGTAGATTTTGTATCATTTGAAGGAGCTTTATTGTCTTGCATTAGAAGTCATACATCATCTTCGTTAAATATGCCTGAATTAGTTCGAGAAAACGATAAAATCATTGGTATTAAACCAAATCTTTTCTGAGCTTTTGTAATGGCAGGAGTTGAAGGACCTGCTGGCAAAGTATGAGTTCCTGAAGTTAAAAATGGAATAATTTCTTGGAAACTAGATGATGAAACTCCTACTTCAATTCCTTCAACAAATATTATTGGTCCTCAGGGTCCAGAAGGAAAAACTCCAGTTCTTGGATTACTAAAAAAAGGTGATTTATACTATTTAACTGTAAACGGAGAACCTTTAAAAGATCCAGAAACTGAAGAAAACGTACCTGTACAAGGACCTAAAGGAGATACAGGAAACCCTGGTCCAAAGGGAGCTGATGGAAAAACACCAGTATTCAAAATAGAAAATGGTAACTGGATGCTTTCCTATGATAATAATAAATGAGAAAACCTAGGTAAAGCTGTAGGTGAGGATGGTGTAAATGGTAAAGATGGGAAGAATGGAAAGGATGGAATAACTCCTTATCTTCGAATAGAAAATGGCCGTTGGATGCTTTCAATGGATAACCAATCTTCATGAAAAGATATTGGTCAAGCTACTGGAGCAAGAGGCCCAGAAGGTCGTCCTGGAATCGATGGTCGAAATGGACGTGATGGTAAAGATGGAGAGGATGGAATTAGTCCTATACTTAAAATCACGGATAATAAATGATATGTATCATATAATGATGGTGCTACTTGGCAGGTACTAGGAAGATCTATTGGAGATCAAGGAGAACCTGGTAAAACGCCTAAACTTATTAGAGTTTTTGGAGATCCTGCTACTCTTTTAGATGATCGCATTCTTTGAGGTTATGATGGAGTTCCTGTTAGTGAATGGACAGTATTATGTTACTTAAATGAGCTAAAAGGAGATTCTATTAAGTCTGTTAATATTACAGATGCAGAAGGTAGTTTAGAACTTACAATGGAATCAAGTAAAGTTATTACTGCTACTGGTTCTGTACTTCCAAGATTTAATGCAGGAACTATTGAAACTGTTGAGTGAGATCAAAATCCGTCATTAGTAATTGATAAAACTAATGCTCCTAGAGAATGAGCTTTAAATGTAAAAGTTCCTAAAGGAAAACCTGCTACAGTAACTGTAGTTTCTGAAGTAGAAAAATTAGCACCAGATGCACAACCTTATGTAACTGATTTAAATCCAGATATTAGTGATGCAAATCTTAAATTTGGAATTCCTCAAGGAGAAAAAGGAGATCCTGGCGATGAAAATATAGCAATCGGATGCCAATCTGATTTTCCAAATAACGAGCCAGAGCATGATAAGATTTGGTATAATCCATGTGATGAAGCTATGGATCAATATTCAGTCCAAGACTTTTTATATCATTCTTATATTGCTGTTGGTGGTACTTTCAATCAAGAACAATTCGAAGCTGCTTGAAAATCATTTCCTAATACAGCAGGAGTAGTTGAGATTATTGATTCACTTGAAAGTGATAAAACGGATGCTGCACTCTCTGCGGCACAAGGTAAAGCTTTAAAAACTCTTATAGATGATCTGAAAGCTTCTGTGGCTGCAGCTCTTGATTATAAAGGTACTAAAGATACTTATGACGCTCTTCCTACTGAAGGTAATAAGAAAGGTGATGTATGGAATGTAGTTGCAGCTCATGGAACTACTCCTGCTGGAACTAATTATGCTTGGGATGGTGCCAAGTGGGATCCACTGGGAGGTACAATTGATCTTTCAGGATACTATACAAAGTCACAAGTAGATGATGCAATTTCTGCAGCAAAAACAGAACTAGAGGCTGCAGATACAGCTTTAGAAGGACAGATTACTACAGTTACTAATCAGCTTAATAACAAAGTTGATAAGGTTGAAGGTTCAGGTTTAATTTCTGATACTGATTTAAATCAAATCAGAACTAATAAATCTGACATTGAATCTTTACAAACATCTGTTGGAGGTAAGCAAGACGAATTAACTCCTGGTAATGCAGTTTCAATTACAGAAGAAAATGTTATTGATGTTAAGTTAGATCCAGCTTCAAATGAAGCACTATCAAAATCAGCCGAAGGTCTTAAGTTGGATCTTAGTGGAATAAAAGGCTCAACTGTAAAAGTTGGAGTTTCCATTACTGGTGGTGCTGAAATTGGTGCAGATCAAACAGTTGCTGAAGGTATGAAAGCTCTTAGTGATAGTATTAAAACTGCTGTTGCAGGTGGCATTACATCTATTACTAGTCCAGATAATACTATTAAGGTAACTGGTGAAGGTACTTCTAGAGGTTTAGCTGTAGATATGTCTAAATTAGTATCAACAAGTTCATCTATCCAAGTTGGAACAGACGGTAAGCTTGATATATTTTGATCAGAAATTGAATAAATAATAATTTCCCCCTTCCTCACATTTAGTGAAAGGGGGGGGGAAGATTAAAATTTAAAAAAAAAATAAACATGTCAACAATTAAGTTTTTTAAAAAAGCGACAGAGCCTACTACAATCAAAACTGGAAATTTTTGGTTTGATACAACAACTCAATCTATTAAAGTTAAAACAGATACAGGATATGATGTATTTGGTATTGGGCTTAAAGATGCACAATTATTAAATAATAAATTAACAATTACCAGATCAGATAATACTACTGTTGAAGTAGATTTTAATGATATAGCGTCAGCAAGTTCTGTAGCTGCAGCGTTAGATAAAAAAGTAGATAAAACAATTACGATAACAGGAACAGGCGGGTTATCTGGAGGTGGAAATCTGGCAGAAAGTCGTACTATCTCTCATGCTGTTCCAGCAGGAGCTGCTGCGAAAACATCAGGGTTGTATAAAATTGCAACTGATAAGTTTGGACATGTCACAAGTACAGCAGCAGTAACTAAAACAGATATAACAGCTCTTGGTATTCCTGCTACAGATACTAATACAACGTATACATTTCAGGGAGCATCAAATGGATTTAAAGTAACTCCAAGTAATGGCGAAACTCAAACAGTAATTGTCTCTCCAAGTATTAAAAATAACGTTACTAAAACAGATGCCACAACAACTGCTGGATATATTCCTAAGTTTAATAATACAACAGGAGTTATTGAAAATGGTTACTCTGTACAAACAACTTTAGCTAGTAGTTCAACTGCAATCCCAACTGCTGCTGCTGTCGTTGCAGCTATTGATAATAAGATCGCTGCAGCTGATGCAATGTTTTATAAAGGAACATTAGGCACAGACGGTACTGTTACTAAAGTTCCAGCTAACGGATATAAAGTAGGTTGGACCTATAAAGTAATTACTGCTGGAACTTATGCGGGAATCAAGTGTGAGGTTGGAGATATGCTAATTGCTATTAATAACGGTCCTGTTAGTGGTACTACAGTAGTTAATGCAGATTGAACAGTTGTTCAGGCTAATATTGATGGCGCAGTAACTGGCCCAGCTTCTGCGACAGCAGGTCATATTGCAGTATTTGATGGAGCTACAGGTAAAGTTATTAAAGATGGTACATATACTATCGCCACTAGCGTACCTTCAAACGCTGTCTTTACTGACACAAAAGTAACTTCTGTAGATAATCACTATAAACCTGCTAATGGAACAACTCTTATAGGAACCGCTGGTTCTCCTGTTACTGCTGGTGGCAAAGTTATTACAGGTATTACAGCTGATAGTTCTGGCCATATTACAGATATAATTACTGGTACTATACCAGCTGCACCAACCTTATCTGGTTTAGGTGGAGTTGGAACTATAAATGCATCTGGCACTGCTCCTTTAACACTATCTGCATCTAAAAGTAGTACAACTGTAACAATTTCTGGATCAGTAGCAAAAATGACAGCCGCAACATCAAATACAGCAGGTGCAGCAGGTATTGTTCCTGCTCCTGCTGCAGGTAAGCAAGCATCTTTCTTAAGAGGAGATGGAACTTGGGCAGTACCTACAAATACTAATATTACATATACATTTGCAAATGGAACAGCTGGTAATTTTACAGTAACACCTAGCGGAGGAACTGCACAAACTGTATCTGTAGGTAAACCTGCAACAGCAGGAACTGCAGATAAAGTAGGCCATGCTTTAACGCTTACTGTTGCTGGAGGAAGTACAGAAGGAACTAGTAAATATACATTTGATGGTTCAGCTGGAAAAGCTCTCAATATTGTAGCTGGATCTAACGTTACACTAACTCCTGCTGCAGGGCAATTAACTATTGCAGCTACAGATACTAAATATACTCACCCTGTAGGTAATGCTCCAAGTAAAGTCTCAGGATTCTATAAATTCTCAACAGATTCTACTAGTCATATTGCTAGTGTAACAGCTGTAGCTAAAGCTGATATTACTGGTTTAATTGGAAGTAACACATATGATGCATATGGTGCTGCAACTACTGCAGAAACTAATGCAAAAACTTATGCCGATTCATTAATGGCTTGGTCTGAGTTTGAATAAGTATTCAATAAGAGGATAGGGTTTATTCCCTATCTCCTTATTATTTTTTTAATTTTTTATTAGACTAGTTTATTATGGCAATTAAGAATAAATTCATACATTTTAAAACTAGGGCTGCTTTTGACGTTAATGTCCCGAATCCTACGTCAACTGCAGACGATGGTAATCAGTTTTATAACTATACCACATTTATTCAGGATACCAAGGAAATTTATACCCATGGTACTTTTTATAAATGTGATATAAGTGCAGAAGAAGTAGAAGCTTTAGTTACTTCTAAAGGTTATATTACTGAAGATGATATACCTGTCCTTTCTGGAGGAGCAGCTGCAACCTCAGGACAATATGTATCAGGAGTTACAGTATCAGGACATACTGTAACTGTTACTAAGGCTGCTTTACCTAGTGCAGCTACAGTTGCTCCTAAAGCATCTGGAACTGCAGCAGTTGGTACTTCAACTAAATATGCAAGAGAAGATCACGTTCATCCTTCACAAACAAATGTAGCAACTGCAACAAAATTAGCTACACCAAGAGTTATAGCAATAGCTGGAGCAGTATCTGGTAGTGCTACTTTTGATGGTTCTACAAATATCTCTATTAGTACTACATTAGCTAATATTGATGCATCTAAAATTACTTCTGGAACTCTTAATGCTGATAGACTTCCTGAGATTCCTATTTCTAAAATTCCTGCGGCTGCAATGGAGAGATTATATGTAGTGGAGTCCCAATCAGCTGCAATGAGTTTAACTATACAAGAAGGAGATGTTGTTCAGATTGGTTCAGGAGGTCCTATGTACTTCTGCGTATCAGAATCTGCATCTACTTTTGCTACTAAATTTAAAGTATTTACTGCAGGGGCTGCTACAAGTGTGCCTTGGTCTGGAGTGACTAATGCTCCTACAAAGCTAAGTCAGTTTACCAATGATTCTGGTTTTACAACAAACAAAGGTACAGTAACTTCAGTAGCAATGTCAGTTCCTACAGGACTAAGTATATCAGGTTCTCCAATTACAGCAAGTGGAACGCTTGCTTTAAGTTATACTTCAGGATACTCAATTCCTACTACCGCAAAACAAACAAATTGGGATACTGCTTATGGATGAGGAAATCATGCTTCTGCAAGATATGTAAAAAATTCTGTTGATGAAAATATAACTGGAATTAAAAACTTTATAAACGGATTTAAAGTTTTTGCAAATAGGGCAACAACTAGCAATGAATATAATACAACAGGAAAAATAAATCATACTGATTATGCAGCCCCTATTATATTTGGAACTAATTCAGGTAAAGTATGGTGATCAACACAATTCCAAAGTTCAACCATATTGCTTATTGGTAGAGCAAATTCAATACCAATAAGAATACAATCTTTAAATTCTATTGAAGGTAACGCCTCAGAAATATATGCAACTAGATTTTATCAAAATGAGAAATTAGTAGCTACCGAGGAGTGAGTAACTAATAAAGGCTATCTTACTTCAGTTCCAGCACAAACTTGGGCAAGTATTACAGGGAAACCTACATTTGCCACAGTTGCTACAAGTGGATCTTATAATGACTTAACTAATAAACCAACTATCCCATCCTTATCAGGGTATGCTACTCAAAATTGAGTAACTAGTCAAGGATATTTAACAAGTATTCCTGCAGCAACCTCTAGTACTTATGGAGGAATTCAAATTGGTTATACTCCAAGTGGTAAAAACTATGCAGTACAATTAAGTAATGGTAAAGCATATGTTAATGTTCCCTGGACAGATACAAATACTACATATACTGCTGGTACTAATATAAGTATTAGTGGAACTACCATCAATTGTACATATTCATATAGTTTACCTACAGCTACTGCCTCTGTGCTTGGTGGAGTGAAGATTGGAAGTAATATTTCAGTATCTTCTGGAACTATTTCATTAACCTCAGCTAATGTAACATCTGCTTTAGGATTTACGCCCGCAAAGACTAGTGATATACCTAAAATTCCTGCTGCATTACCTAATCCATATGCATTAACAATTAATGGAACTTCATACACAGGTTCATCTGCGGTAGCTATAAATACTGCAAGAATACTATCAACGTCTACTTTAAGTAGTTCAACAGTTTCTGCAGGATATAGTTATAATAATACTTCATCAAGAACTATTTCTTCTCTGAGTGGGTTTAGTTCAAGTAATCCTGATTCAGTTATTATAAGCACTGCTAAACTTACATTTACTGCTTCTAATGCAATTAAGATGAATGGTCTTGCAGATTTATCTGGAACTTATTATATCTACTGCTTAAGTTATATGGCAAATGGAAAAATTGCTGTTAATGGTGCAGTATATGCTTAATGCTTTAAAATATATAAATTATGAGTGTAAAAATTTTTGATAAAGCACAAAATAAGTGGGTTATATTTCCTGGCTCAATAGGTGCACCTGGTAGATCTGCATACGAATTAGCAGTACAGCAAGGTTATAAAGGTACTCTTGATGAGTGACTAGAATCGATTAAAGGAGCTGATGGAAGAGATGCATATACTATTGCTGTTGAAGGTGGATATAAAGGAACTGAAGAGGAATATAATAACGCACTTACTATTGCTCCTGTAGCAGTAGATAAAATAAATAATGCAGATATAACTCCTACTAAAGATAGTACTAATTTAGTATTATCTGGAGGAGTAAAAGATGCAATTGATTCATTGAATTCAGATTTTAATGCTGATTTAGCTACTATTAATTCAAGTATTACTAATTTAAGCGATGAGATTGATAATATTGTTAATGTGGAGATTGGCGATCAATTAAAGGCTTCTATTATAGATAATCTTACTAGTTCTGATACAGAAAAAGCATTATCTGCAAGACAAGGTAAAATATTAAAAGAACTTATTGATAATCTAGCTAATTTACAAATTACAGTAGTAGATACACTTCCAACAACTGGAGAAAGTAATATTATCTATTTAGTAAAGAAAGCTGGTACAGGAACTGATATACATGATGAATATGTATACGTAGAAGGAAATTGAGAGAAGATTGGAACAACAGATGTTGATTTAACAAATTATTATACTAAAACTCAAGTAGATTCTATTAAAGATACTTTAGATAATAAAATCTCTAATAATACTTTAAGTATTACTAATATTACTACTAATGGATCTATTACTCCTGAAAGTTTGAAAATTCAGAAGAATGGTGTTGATCTACTTGATGCGTGAAATGGTTCTAAAGAAGGGGTTGCAAATATTGTAGTTCCAACTTCTTTGTCTGAGCTAAATGCAACAAAAGACGATATTGTTGAAATTCTTGGTTATACACCTGCTGATTCTGCACAAGCTGGAATAGGAGATGTTACAGGTCCAGTAACCGCTGTAGATGGAAATCTTGTAGCATTTGATAAGGACGGTAAACATATTAAAGACTCACAATATAATGTAGGATCTTTTGCAGTTAAAAATCATACGCATACAGTATCTCAAATTACTGATTTTCCTGAAATTCCAGACCCAATTACAGTAGATGATACTTTAAGTACTACTTCTACAAATCCAGTACAGAATAAAGTAGTAGCTACAGCTTTAAATAATAAAGTTAATAATGCTACTTTAGGAAGCTATGTTAAGACAGCAGACTTAAATGTAACTTTAGGAAATTATTATACTACTGCAGAAGTATATACAAAAAATGAAGTTGATGATAAAATTGGCTCTGCGGGTGGTGGAGATGTAATGGCTAGTGGAGATCTGGCTAATAACTATATTATTATTGGCGCAGGGTCTAAATCTATTAAGAAATCAGAACAATTACTTTCAGATTTAGCTTTAAAAAGTGATATTCCATCTTTAGACGGATACGCTACTGAATCATGAGTAGGAACTCAAAACTTTATTACAATGCCAGATGATTTAGCAGAAGATCGTATTGTTATTGGTGCAGGAACTAATAGTGTTACATCTAAAAGGTTAAAAACTATTAATGGGGTTTCATTACTAGTAGATGATATATATAATGTAACTAACTATAATGTTAACCGAATGTTTCCATGATACGCGCTTACAGGTAGTGGAAATATAACTGGATTATATAACTATTTATTTGATGGAGTTGGACAATTAGTGCCAATTGAATATAATAATAGTGCATATACAAATCTCCCAGTTGATGGAGAATCTTTCGTTGGTACTTTGCAACCATATAAATATACTGCAGCTAATAATTGAAGTGTTAGAGCATTTCTTACTAGTGAAAATACAGGTAAAACGTATACAGGAGTATTTAACATGGGGCAATCTGCTTTAATTAATTGGATTGAGATTGGTAAAGATATTACCTCATCAGAAATTATATCTGCATTAGGATTTACTCCTATTAGCTCAAATGAAATTCCTGTTGCACTACCTAATCCATATGCGTTATCTATTACAGCTAATGGAACAAATAATTCTTATACAGGATCTTCTGTAGTTAATATTAACTTAGATAGTATTTTCTCTAAGAAGCTTAAAACTGTAACTACTCCTGGACAACCTGGAATTTTTGTTGGAACAGGAGCTTCTGGAGCTACTTACGAAGTAGATACGTTGTTTGTTTCTGCAGATGAGCCTGATGCTATTATTGTAATTCCTTCTTCAACTAGTATTTCTTTTGACAATACTATTTATACAGAAATGCAAGATTTAGGAACCTTAACAGGCGGCACTTATAAATGTTACTGCATTACATATATTAATTCTAGTATAGTATTGGTTAATGGAGCTATATATGGTAACAGTTAGTAATTATGATGAAGATTATAAAAGATCTCTTAATTAAAATTATCAATGACATAGATACAGGTAATTCTAACTTAAGTGCAGATGAGTGTAACAAAGTTATTGAATATCTTACTGAAATAACAAACAAGAACGAGAAACTTAGTAAATATCAAGCTTGCAAATACTTGAAAGTTAGTAGAGCTACGTTTGATAATTATGTTAGAGCAGGTAAGATTCCTAAAGGTCGTAAACAAATAGGATTTAAAGAATTATATTGATATAAGAAAGATTTAGATATTTTACAGGAAAAGAATTAGTAACGAGTTACTAATTACAGATCCTTCTAATCCCCTTAGGTTGAGAAACTTAAGGGGATTTTTTATTTTCATAGTAACGTTATGTTTTGGATTGATGCGGTAGTATCTTTGTACTGTAAGCTTACAACAAATAGATTTAATTAATTTAAAAAATAATAGAACTATGGAAGTAGTAGAAAAGAAAGAAATGGTACACAAAGATGTATATGAAAGCGGTGAAAAAGAATACGCTTCAAAAGGTGTAGCTGGTACTGG